>OFGQ01001359.1_pt1 | contig 16451 bp, 12 predicted proteins | sample 1521791 | NCBI WGS metagenome assembly OFGQ01 (sample SAMEA3504116, study PRJEB24116) | mouse gut metagenome | biome: mouse gut; feature: mouse-associated habitat; material: faeces | place: Denmark | collected 2011 | reverse complement strand
AAGCCCCTTATAGGGGCAGTGCAAGCCACCGGCTAAGCCGGTGGTCTTGACTCGTCAGGTATCTGCGGGATGTGCCGGTATATTCCGTGGAAAACATTTCCGGATCCGTCCGGGAGGGAAAGAGGGAGTTTCTCAAAACTGAAAAGTGACAGTCGTGTCGGGTTTTGGCTTAACCTGGAATACCATACGCCACAGGACTTCCTGCAAGGGTTCAAAATGCATATTGGAAGACGCCATGCGCATTTGGGGAACGGGGCTTTTCATCGCCATGAAAACGGCGCAGGCGCCATCCGGGGCTCCGGAAGCATTCAGGGCGGATTTGGGGTGATCGCCCTCCCCGCAGTCACGGATGTCGAAAAGTTCACGGCTTATTTCCGGAGATATCCGATAGGAAAGTGACCGGCAGTATTCCGGATAAATGACATTCTTTGCGCCGATGTCCGTGAAATCGTGCCGGTTCAGTTCAAATTCGTGGAGTGTGAGCGTATATTTTTCCCCTGTCACGGGATGTATGGTTTGGATGGTACGTCCGCTGCAGGACACAGACCCATCTGTATATTCCGGTGTCACACGGAAAAGCCCGGAATTCCGGTCTTCTGCGCAGGTGGTAAAATGTCCGGCGGTTATGGGAATCAGATCGGCCCGGAATGTGAGGGATATTTTCCGGGGAGACAGCAGGGGGATGTCACTCCATTTGTAAAGATGGCGTGCCAAATGCCAGCAGCATTTCCGGTGGCAGCCGTAAGCGTCCATCAGAATTTCCGCATTCATGTCGTTTTCCCATTCTTCTGATCTGGCCGGACTGGCTTCCGTCATGGAGAAGACCTCCCGGGGATACCAGTTTACGCTGCTGTAAGACTGGCAGATGAGAGGCGTATCGTCCAGGGCTGCGTCCAGGGCATAATTCCGGCTGCCGGGATTGTCAGCATCTATCTGCTCATAGTCTTCCATGGTCTGCAGGGACTGGCGCCGTGCCTTGTCCCATTTTTTCAGAAAGGCCGCCATGTCCCGGGTGGGAATTTTTGCACATGTGTCAAGTACTGCCCCTTCCGGGCCAAGGTAGATTGCGGGGATGAAGACTTCCTGGCCGTCCCAGAGAAAGGTCCGGTTCAGGGGAAACTCTGCGAGCCTGGTTCCTTTCCTGCCGTGATTCCGGATATCTCCATTGTAGTATACATTCATGTTTAACCTCATTTCTGCGCGGCCTTTTGCGCATGTCAAGTTTGTGGATGCCGCGCAGACACAAACTTGGGATTGAAAATTTTCAATTTTCAATCTTCGCCCTTCTGCCTTTTTGCTGTCGAATATGTTATGATAACTATAACACAGATTTCCGGTGAGTGCCATGAAAATCATGGATGTTATTTTCAAGGGCGGAAAAGTTTTGTGTCAACTTTTGATACCATATGCGCTGAAGCGCAAAAATTAATGTATTATGGGAAAAAGAGAAAGGAATGGTGGATAATGAAGTATGGCAGGGCGGGAAACGCCATGAGATGGATTCTGCTGGGAGGTGCGCTGGTGATGGTTGTAATCGGCGTGCTGAATCATGAGCTGGAAACGGTTTTTGTCAAAGCCGTCAATATATGTCTGGAGTGTATCGGCATTGGGTAAGGGGAGAGATAAGCGTTTCTGGGTTCAGGCACTGTTTGCGTTTACAACCAACGCAAACATACAGGGGTTTCTGAAAGGCAGAATTTATAAAGGACCCCTGAAAAATATGTGTGTTCCGGGACTGAACTGTTACTCTTGTCCGGGGGCGCTGGGAGCCTGCCCGGTGGGAGCCATGCAGGCCGTGGCAGGAAGCACCAAATACGGCATTTCCATGTATGTGCTGGGTTTTCTGGTCTTTGTGGGTATTCTACTGGGTCGTTTTGTATGCGGATGGCTCTGCCCTTTTGGGTGGATACAGGAACTGCTGCACAAAATTCCGGTAAAGAAAATCAGGGTGCCGGCGGCGGTAAACAATTGTCTGAAATGGGTGAAATACGCCGTGCTTCTTCTGGCGGTCATTCTTCTGCCCATGGCGCTTACGGACCGGTTCGGAATTTCAACACCCTATTTCTGTAAATATATCTGCCCGGCGGGAACCCTGGAGGGCGGCATCCCGTTGCTTCTTTTGAATGAGCCGCTGCGGAATGCCATCGGTTTTCTGTTTTCCTGGAAGGTGGGGATACTGGCCGTGATTGTGGTGCTGTCCTTGTTGATTTTCCGGCCCTTCTGCCGGTGGCTGTGTCCCCTGGGAGCGTTCTATTCCATTTTTAATCCCATAAGCTTCTACCGCTACAAGGTGGATTCTGACAAATGTATCCGGTGCGGAAAATGTGAAAGGGTCTGCAAAATGGACATCAGTCCCTGCACAATGCCCAATTCGCCGGAATGTATCCGCTGTGGAGAATGTAAAAAGGCATGTCCCACAAAAGCCATTACAAGCACCTGGGAAAAGAAGAAAGCAGACCGGAAGGAAGGCGGATGAGTGGGATTTGTGCCTGGGCACAGCAAAGCCATAAACGGCCTGCCGCTTACGGTTGTAAAAATAGAATGGCCAATATGGAGGAATCAGTAGCATGGACACCTTTGGAAACAGAAAGTTTCCGGAGGTGTTTTTTTCAGGAATACCTGATTGTGAAATAACGGGGAATAGGATATAATGAATTCAGAAGTATTAATTACGCCGAAGGCATTGGTTGGAAGGACGGCGGATTGAAACGAAGAGTGCTGTCGGGGGAATTGGGCTGGAAAGGAATAGGGGCATAGATATGGCAAGGACAGTAAGCATTGGAAATCAGGATTTTGAGAGCCTGCGTATAAAAAACTGCTTCTATGTGGATAAGACAGGCTTTATTCGGGAGTGGTGGGAGTCGGAAGATGTGGTGACGCTGATTACCCGCCCGAGGCGCTTCGGGAAGACCCTGAACATGAATATGCTGGAGAAGTTCTTTTCGGTGGAATATGCCGGCAGGAGCGACTTGTTTGAAGGGCTGGATATCTGGAGGGAGGAGAAGTACCGCAGACTGCAGGGGACATACCCGGTGATCATGGTCAGCTTCGCCAGTATCAAGGAGACGAATTATGCCATGGCCAGAAGAAAAATCTGCCAGATTCTCGCGGATGAATTCAACAAGCATCACTTCCTTTTGAAGGAAGAGTGCCTGACCGAGCAGGAAAAAGAGACTTTTTGCAGGAAGAATATTGATATGGATGATGCGGACGCGACACTGGCTCTGAATCAGCTGTCCCTTTATCTCTCCCGCTATTATGGGAAGAAGGTGCTCATTCTTCTGGACGAATATGACACCCCCATGCAGGAGGCTTATGTGAACGGATACTGGGAGGAGCTTGTGGCTTTTACCAGAAGTCTCTTCAATGCTACCTTTAAGAGCAATCCTTATTTGGAGCGGGCGGTGATGACGGGAATCACGAGGGGTCACATTGCTTCTTGCGAAGCAAGAGAGTCCATGTTCTCGGATTTGAACAATCTAAAGGTGGTGACTTCTACTTCAGAAGAATACCGTGACAGCTTCGGATTCACGGAGGAGGTGTTTGCCGCATTGGATGAATTCGGCATGTCTGACCGCAGGGAAGAAGTGAAGCGGTGGTATGACGGGTTCATATTCGGGAGCCAGGCCGATATCTATAATCCATGGTCCATCCTTAACTATCTGGACACAGGAAGATTAGGGCTCTACTGGGTCAACACCAGTTCCAACAGTTTGGTGGGAAAGTTGGTACAGGAGGGGAGCCGTGAGCTTAAGATGACCATGGAAAGGCTGCTGAAGGGGGAGACTTTTGCCGCCAGGCTGGAGGAGCAGATTGTGTTCAGTGAGCTGGACCAGGGGGATGAGGCGGTGTGGAGCCTGTTGCTTGCCAGCGGTTATCTGAAGGCGGTGCATCATGAATTTAATACCGATCTGGGTAAGACAGAATATGAATTGCAGCTGACGAACAGGGAAGTCTGTGCCATGTTTGAAGGAATAATAGGGGGGTGGTTCAGGAGATGTCGAGGAGTGAATAACGCCTTTCTGCAGGCCATGCTTTCTGACGATCTAAAGGGGATGAATGCCTATATGAACAAGATTGCCCTTCAGACATTCAGCTATTTTGATACGGGGACAAATCCTTCGGAACAGGAGCCGGAACGGTTCTACCACGGTTTTGTACTGGGGTTGATGGTGGAACTGGCAGATAGATATGTGCTCACCTCTAATCGGGAGAGCGGGTATGGGGCGCTTTGTGTCGAAAATAGTCTGCCAGGGTAGAATAGAGTGGTTTTTTGGGGAAATAAGCACTTTGTTCTTCGTATATGGTGCCGAATAAAGTGTTTTTATGCGGTGGTTTCTTGTAAACGGTTTTAGCGTTGCTTGCAGTTGTTAGGTATTTATGAAGGATTTGTTGTATAAAATGGTAAAATCTTTGTATTGAGTTTTTCTGCTTGTTTTAGATAAGGAATAGAAAGTGGATACAACAAGTGGTATAGGCGAAATTGGTATCAATAGGGAATATGTAGTAATAGATTGAACGGACATTTGAAAATAGCTGAAGTACAAGGTTATTTCCATATCAAAAACATTGATTCAGTTTATCAAACAAAAAAAGTATGTTTGACATAATATCTTAAGTAATTAATTTCTTTGAAAAGAGTAAATAGAGGCATGAAAAAAAAAGAGGTGAATATAATGTATTAAAAGAGACATGCAATCGGTAAGGCAATTTCATTTCTGTATTGTATATTTATTAATCATATAATGGGGAATTTATAATCATACTACAAGGGGATTTGCTGTAAATGAAAGGAAGTGAAAAATCGAGATGAATTTTGCTCGACAAGTATGATTGAATCTGTAAAAGAAAAGTATTGCTATATAATATCAGAAGATGGTAGCAGGATAGCTTTTGAAAATTCGTTGGAAAGACTATTAAAGAGAAAATTAAAAAAGGGTCAACAGGTAATAATTCTTTGCATTGGTTCGGACTATATTGTAGGGGATTGCCTTGGGCCTTTGGTTGGTCATAAACTTAATTTAAGAAATTATCGATTAATAGTATACGGAGATTTTGACAATACAGTGCATTCGGTTAATCTAGTTGAAATAGTTAAAGATATAAATGAAAAATATACAAATCCATTTATTATCGCAATTGATAGTGCTTTGTGCTACGATAGTGGGCAGATTGGTAATGTAAGGTTGCGGGATGGTGGCTTGCTTCCTGGAATTGCCTTCAAGAAAGAATTACCCTATGTGGGGCATATTAGTATTACAGGTATAATAAATTCTAAGTTCTCTTTTGAAAATTTTATTCAGACAACAAGAATGAGTTTAGTCATGCGATTAGCTGACTTTATTGAAAGCGGCTTGTTGAATACATTGATAAAAATGAATCTTGTTTAGACAGGATATAATATTGCAAAACTTTGGTATAGCAATCTGTGTTATAGGCAGATTGCTATTTATTATATTGTTTTTGGGAAAAATTGGAGATTTTGTTGATTTTGTGTATTTTTGTGGTACAATCTTTAATTGGGATAAACTGATGACATATGATGTTAATTTAATTGAAATGAGGATTTTATTATGGAAGGCTTTAAATGGCTACATTTTTCGGATTTACATCTTTCTTGTGATTCTTTCGATGAAAAGGATGCCAAAGAGAAATTGATAGGATTTATAAAGAAGGAACGTAAACTAGGGCAGTTAGAATATGATTATATCTTTATTTCTGGTGATATTGCTAATGGTTCGGTTTACGATGGAGCAGAAAAATTTCTTGAGGAGCTATTTTCAGCTTTGGGTTTAGAAAATACCAAAGAGTGTTTGAATAATGTTTTTTGGTCAGTCGGAAATCATGATATACTTCGGGATGAAGAAAGTAATCGGTATAAGTGGATTCAGGAAATACGGAATTCAGAATCATCCCTAACATTAGGCGATTGTATAGATGGAGATAAAAAGAGTTCTTATAAACATTTGGAAAAGAGAAGTGCACTTATAGATGTGGGTATGAGTTTGTTTAAGGATTTCCATCTGAAAATTCTTAAAAGGGATTATGAAACAAACCATAGCGAACCGCATGTCTATATTCAATGCCCCCAATTTAATTTGGTCATATTAAATACTTGCTTAACATCTGTAGATGATGAGGATACACACAATTTGTATATTAAGTCCGAAGAATTAAGGGGAGTTTTTGGCAGAATCAAAGAAAAAGATAAGGACAAACCCATTTTGGTATTAGGTCATCATGGACGTGATTTTTTTGAGATGGGAGATATGGACGCGTTGAGCGATGTTTTTGATGATAAAGGAGTTGATATGTATTTATGCGGACATAACCATCGATTGGGATTTGCGTTATTTCCAGATACTGGAAGAAATATATATCAGTTTACTTGCGGTGGTGGTAATAAGTTTGCTCATGGAGCCGTTTTTTCATTTATGCATGGTGAATTTAATGGGAACGATTGCTCTGTACATATTACACCATATAGTTATAGAGATTCAGGAAATAAGGAATGGGGAATTGATTATCAGCTAAACAAGAGATTCAAAGCTGATAATATTTTTCCATTAGAACGTTTAAAGAATAAAAATGTTAAGGACTATGGAGCAGCGTTAAAAGAAGTTGCGACTACGGTGGAATTGGATGATTGCGTTGCTGATGATTCTTCTGACTATGTGAATATTTTACATTTATCAGATTTGCAATTTGGGATAACTGCTAGATTAAGTGGGAAAGATGAAGTCGCAATCAGAGAGAGAGAGTTAGTACTGGAAAAGAAATTGTTAAGCCATTTGCAAAATAAGATTCCGAGAGATTGGATGCCGGATATTATTGTAATATCTGGTGATTTGGCATGGAGTGCTTCAAAAAGTGATTATAAAAAATTTGGCAATTGGTTAAAAAAATTACTTGGTGTATTACATGTACCAATTCAAAATGTTATTTTATGTACAGGAAATCACGATATAAGTTCTCTTGCTGCAAAAGCAAATAGTAGAGATAGAGAAGCGTGTATAAAAAAGGAGGATAAAGAGTCTGATAATAAAGGATATCAGGAACTTATCAATAAGGTAAATAAAGAACTTATACCTGATGCATCGGAAGGAAATATTTATGGAAGATTTAATGAATTTATCTCTTTTTGCAAAGGAGAAATTGATTCAGAAATTGCCATAATGCCGTTAAAGAATATTTTGCCAGAAGAATCGGAAAGCAGATATTTATATGGGTATCGAGATATATTAGGACTTCGATTTAATGTTCTAAATACATCATGGTATTGTGGGGACAACGTAAAGAAGGAAAGTAGTAGCTCAGATAAAAATTATTTATGGATTGGGGAGCAATTTGTTAAGGATTTAACCCAAAATCTCGAAAGAAATGATAAATATTCAGTTACAGTGTTTCATCATCCATTTGACTGGCTTAATCCCAATGAAGGGGACGACAATGCTGCTGTAAAGAAGAAATTGCTGAAATTTTCAGATATTATTTTATGTGGACATGTACATACAAAAGTAGGTGAACCTACCTTTGAGCATAACAGGGCGCAGATATTTCAGTCAGGTGCCTTATGGGAAAGACGAGATTACACATATGAGTCAAGGATCATAAAAATTAATAAAAGAACAGGTTTAATTAAGCAGCGTACCATTGAGTACAATGCGCAAGAGGAGGTGTGGGAGAATAAACCTCGTATAGGTCCCAATAAGGATCATACGTATCCGATTAATATTACAAAGCATCCAGAAGGACAATTTGAAAATGGTAAAATGAGGGGAATATTATGAAAAAAGTTATCAAAATATTAGGTGCAGTATTAATTATAATTGGATTATCTGGCTGCGGAGCGGCTCCAAATAAAGATAAGGTTATTCTTTTTTCATGTATGGAAGAAAAAAGAGAAGCATCACTTACCGAACATTTAGAAGAAAAATTTCCCGGTTATGAGATTGTATTGCAGCATTATTCAACAGGAGATTGCGGGGCAAAAATATTGGCAGAAGGTGTGAAAACAGAAGCGGACATTATCGTAGGTTTACAGTGTGCTTCATTGGAAACAGTAGAAGATTCGTTGGCAGATGTTTCAACTTACGAAACTGCAGAGTATTTGATTCCTTCATTGAATCCTGAGAGTGGAAAATATTGGGTTTGGGAGAAATATGATGGTGGAATAGTAGTGAATACAGAAGTATTGGAGAGAGAAGGATTGCCTGAACCGCATAGCTATGAAGATTTATTGAACCCAGTTTATAAGGATTGGATAGTCATGCCTACTGCAAAGACTTCTGGGGCTGGATATATGTTCTTTAATAACTGGTATAATATGTGGGGAGAAGATGAGGCATTTGCGTATCTTGATAAATTACGCATCAATGTTTCTCAATTCGTTTCATCCGGGCATAATGTTACACAATTACTTTTAAGCGGAGAGAACGCTATAGGTTTGATTGATTTAATGAATATTTACCGACAGATCGCTGAAGGGGCTACTGTAAAGATAATAATTCCTGATAGTGGTGCGCCATTTAATATAACTGGGACAGCAATAATCAAAGGTAAAGAGAAAAATAGTACAGTCCGGGAAATATATGAGTATCTTATGACAGATTATGTGATTTATGATAATAGTAATTTTTCACCAGGAGGTATTTTTGTGGGTCAAACAGAGGAAATTTCGGGTTATCCTCGTAACATTCCGATGGCAGATATGTCTACAATAACAGATAATGAATTAAAAAATGATTTGGTATCTAAGTGGGAATATTGATTAAAATATTATATCAATTTTGGTGATAAGATGGAATTACTGGCGATAAATAACCTCAAAAAAACATATAAAAATTTGGAAGTTTTAAAGAATATTTCTTTCTCAGTTAACAAGGGGGAGTTTATTTCCATATTGGGAGCTTCTGGATGTGGAAAAACAACTTTATTAAGGTTGATTGCTGGGTTGGAGAAATGTGATAGCGGAAGTATTGAAATAGAAGGGAAAGATGCAGCATACTTGTCAGCCGTGCAAAGAAACATAGGAATGGTTTTTCAGAATTACTCCTTGTTCCCCAATATGACCGTTTGGCAGAATATTACTTATGCTTTAAAAAGCAGAAGTAATAAAAAATTTGATACTGGATTGGTAGAAAATATTATTCAGAAATGTGAATTGCAAACACTTCTTAGCAGATATCCATATCAGTTGTCTGGAGGTCAGCAGCAGAGAACCGCAATTGCTCGTTCCTTGGTTATGAACCCGCGTATTCTTTTATTTGATGAGCCATTTTCAGCACTGGATGTTGCTATACGCCAAAAATTGAGGGTATTGATCAAACAATTACAAAATGACTTGGATATTACAATGATATATGTTACACATGACCAAGAAGAAGCTTTTACTTTATCTGATAGGATAATCATTCTTCATGAGGGAATGGTGCAGCAGATAGGTAGAGCTGATGAGATTTTTAAAAATCCTCAAAATTCTTATGTCAGGAGCTTTACCCATAACCAATTGGTAGAAAGGTATGAAAACCTTTGCAAAATAATTGCGCCGTCAGAAGCAAGAGCATTTGGATAATTATGATTGGATCAAGAAAAGCTAAGGTTACAGAATTATTAGTGTTTGTAAGTCTTGTTATAGTAATTCTGTTGCCTTTATTGGGAATTGTATTTTATTTGTTTAATGTAGATGTTAGAAAATTTGTATTTGATACGGAAGTTTATAGCGCTATCAAAGGCTCGGTGCGCACTATGGTTGGTACAGTTACATTTACTATACCAATTTCTTTGGTGTGTGCATTTTGTGTTACACATACGAATATAAAATTTAAAATAGGTTTTTCTTTCTTTTGTATTTTACCTCTTTTTTTGCCACCTATATCATTTGGTTTTAGTTTGCTTGCTCTTTTTGGGAAAAATGGCTTACTCTATACAGTTTTTGGTTTCAGGATTCCTCTCTTAGGAGAAGCAGGGGTCATATTTGGATTGATATTGTATACATTTCCAATTGCATTTTTGATGTTCAGAAACGCTATGCTTGAAATAGACGGAACTGTTTATGAGAGTGCATTTATTCTAGGGATACCTATAATAAAAACTTTTTTTAATATAACTATTCCGCAAATACGCAAAACGATTATCAGTGTAGTACTTTTGGTATCAAGTATGTCTCTTACGGAATATGGCGTATGTCTTGTTGTTGGAGGAAAGATTAAGACTATATCTTTATTAATATATCGTCAAGTTGTGGGGGCATTAGATTTTTCATCAGGCATAATATTGTGTTTTATGCTAATTGTTCCTATTTTATTTATGCTGATATTTGAAATAGTGATTCCGCAGGTAAAAAGGAAGATTATTTATAAAAAATTTGTAGCAGTCGAAGATCAAAGACGTGATTTTTTTGCATATATTATTTTATCCTGTGTTTCTATCTTTTTTTGCGTTATAATATTTTCATTTGTTATTATGAGTTTTTCTGAAAATTATCCGATTAGTCTATCGTTTACATGGAAACATCTTGTTCAAGTAATAACAAAACCATATAAAGGTTATTATATAAATTCAATTGTTATTGCTTTTTGTGTTTCAATTATTGGGAGTGCTTTATCATTTAGTGTTGCTTATTTCGCAAATAAAAATCCTAGACCTCTGATAAGAAAAACATTATATTTTATTTCGATACTTCCCTATATGCTTCCAGGGCTTGTATATGGAATAGGATATATGATCATATACAAAGGAAGTGTATTATATAATTCATATATTATTCTTATTATGGTAAATATAGCTCATTTTTTTGCATCACCATTTCTTATGTCATATTATACACTTAATAATATGAGTCCAGAATATTTAGATATAGCTTATTTATATGGTATACCTGGAAAAGAAATGTTCCTAAATGTATATTTTCCATATATGAAAAATACTTTTTTAGACATGTTTTTTTATTACTTTGATAATTCAACGATAACTATATCGGCAGTGGTTTTTTTATATACGTCCCAGACTATGCCATATTCTCTTGCCCTAAAGAATTTTGAGGGAAGTATGGAATATTTGAGTAAATCATCCGCTATTTCACTGGTCATACTTTTGACCAATCTCTGTGTTTTTTTGCTGACTTCATTTTTGAAAAGAACGAAAAGTCCACATTTTTTGGTCAAGCATTTCAGCAAATAATCGCTATAAAAAATATAAATTTTAAATGGGGGTAATCAAGCAAAAGTAAGGGTGAATATGTTCTACGAACCGTTGGTGCCATTAGGGAATCTGGTGGAGCTTATTCACAGCAAGATATGGATCCTTTAATGTGGAATAATCAAATAATGAACTGAAATTGATTGGTTTTCTGCGAAAATGGAGGAGAAAAACTTGATGAATATTCTTGCAACAAGAAATCATTATTCGGTGTAGTGGAAATCTGTATTCCGGATACGGAAACCGCCTTTAATTGGTTTGGCTGTCAATCATAAGAAATTGAACCAATGTCAAGCCCAGAGCCGCTTTGCGGGGCGTTAGCCAGCTTTATATTAGTGAGATTTCTTGTATTTTGAATAATTGCCAATCGGTTTTCTAATCACCGGACAGCACGGGCATCAAGATCGGAAGATTCACTTGACACTAATTCACCGTCAATTTTGCCCTAACTTAGCATTAGCGAACCGTATGCCCTACGAAGTTATGCGGGGTTCAGCGATTTTCGCTCAAAAAAAGTGAAAAAAGTTCGTGACACTAACTTGACATACGCGGGGTATGGGGCGCTTTGTGTCGAAAATAGTCTGCCGGGGTAGAATATAGTAGGTTTTTGGGATAGTAAGTACCTTATTTATTATATGAGCATTGAATGTTATAGATTACAAGTGTCTAAATGAACTTGAAAAAGCATAATTAGCATGTTACGATTTTATCAAAATATAAAATTTGCCAAAAAATTAATTAAAAATCACAAAAGTTTGAACAGAGAAAATATTTGCAAAAGTTAAATTACTGAGAAATGTACAAAAAGGAAAAGGAGAATTATGAAAAATTTAAGATGGTTGCATTTGTCAGATTTTCATATTGGAAAGGATAATTATGCACAGATAAAATTGTTTAAAAGTATTCATGATCATATGAAAGAGCAGAAAGAAAAAGGAATTCTGCCGGATATGATTTTTATAACAGGAGATATTGCAAATGCAGGGAAGAAGGAAGAATATGCTACCTTTGTCAATGAATTTTTGTTGCCTATTGTTGATGTGTATGAGAGATTACCGAAAGTATATATAGTTCCCGGTAATCATGATATAGATAGAGAAAAATGTGATGTTGCAGCACTCTCGTTATATGATGTGCCTTTGAAAAAACCTATTTTTTTTGACACGGATGAAAAGGGATGCGAAAAGAGACAGGAGATTTTTGAACGATTTGCTGCATTTCGATATGGTTTTGCGATGGATGATTTTTGTTTTCCTATAGAAGATATGTTTAAAAAGGAGGCATGTTTCTGTGATATATGCGAGAAAGAAGAATATAAAATTGGCATTATAGGAATTAATACGGCTTGGTTGTCAAATTCTGATAAAGATAAAGAAATGCTTTCGCATGGGAAATGGATATTGAAAGAAGCATTGGAAAAGTTGGAAGGGTGTAACTTTAAGTTGGTTTTGGGACATCATCCCTTGAATTGGATGAAAGAGGAAGAAAGAAAACATGCATCTGTTCTATTTGAAAAGCATAAGGCAATTTATTTACATGGTCATATGCATAAAACCAGAGGGGAATATACTGTGTCTTCTGAGACGGGTTTCTTATCCATTCAGTGTGGTGCGGCTTTTCAGACTAGGGAGAGTGAGGTTTACTATAATTCTTTATATTGGGGTTGCTTGGACTTTGTTGAAAATACTGTCAGTATCATGCCAAGGCGTTGGTCGACTTGGAATGATAAATTTGTGTTGGATGCCGCTGAAAATTTCCCAGAGGATTATAGAAAGGAAGGTGCGGATGTTTGGGTGTTTCCATGTCAAATTGTGCCTGTAGAGTTGAGACACAAGAAAAAGGACGTAGAGGTACAGGCACCTCCAAACTGGCATTTGATTGATGAGAAATTTATCAATAATAGAAAAGAACCGGAAAAGAGGGATATCCTAAAATATTTTGATGGGAAAGAGCCATCTTATAATGATATTTTTTCATCTTATATTCCACTTAGAGAGATTGTGTTTGACTTACAGAAAGTTTTTTTACGATCTAATGAGGAAGATCAGACCAAGTGTGTTTTGTTATCGGCTGCAGGTGGAGAGGGCAAGACGACAATAATGTTACAAACAATTCGTGAACTTTGCAGAGAAAATGGCTGGCGGGCTTTAATTTTGCGTAATCCTGAAAAAGATATACAACTTTATGAAGAACAGCTTTTAAACTTTGTGCAAAAAGGAAATTGGATAATTGGTGTAGATAACTGTTTTTCGGTTGCACAACAAATGTTTGGGCTTTTAAAAAAAATAAGGGCAAGAAAATATCGGCATGTTCATTTCCTGCTGTGCGCAAGAGATACTGACTGGATAAACAGTGATGCGGATAGGCTGGACTGGCGTAGTGTATCAAGTTTTAGCAGGCCGCATTTGAAAGGAATCAGCGAAGATGATGCGGAAAAGTTTATAAATGCATGGAGTATACTGGGAAATGAAGGTCTTGGAAAACTCAGTGGTTTAAGTCCACTGGAAGCAAAAAGACGTTTGTTGCAATCTTCTCGTAATGAAGAAATTAATGAACCGGATGAAGGAGCTTTGTTGGGGGCGATGTTGGCGACCAGATATGGAGATGAACTTCATAATCATGTGAGAGAAATGCTCAGACGTCTACAAAACATACCGCTTTATCATGAAACGTTGCTGGACGCTTTTGCATATATCGTAGCGATGCATTCGGAAAAGCTGTATTTTTTGTCTAAACCTGTTATGGCGCAGCTTTATAACTGTAAGGCAAAAGAGATTAAGAAAAATATTTTGGGACCGTTGGGAGATGAAGCTGCCAGTGCGGTAAGTGGAGATATGATATATACCCGGCATGGTTCTATTGCCAAATCTGCAAGAAAGATACTGGACGAAGAGTTCCATTACGATTTTGATGAAATTTTTATTGAAATGGTACAGGCAGCAGTAGAAGCAAAACATAAAGGCGAGTTTGTAGAACGTTTTAAAAGCTGGAAATTTATATCAGATCATTTTATGAAACGGAATAATACGCTCGCTATTCAGATAGACAGGAAGATTTTAAAATTAGATCCATTTGACACATATATAATTGCCCACTTATCAAAATTATACAGAAGCGCAGGTCAACCTGAGCAAGCGGTACAGATATTCAGGGATGTTAATTATGTCGTGGAACATCGTTCTTTTTTCTGCGAATGGGCTTTGATAGAGGCCAATATGGGGAATAAAGCGGCAAGTGTATGCCTGTCTGCTATTGCTATGTCTGATGAAGTGGAAAGGAAGATGATCGATATAAGAAATGCACATATAAATTTATATTCTATAACGTTGACATTTTTAGAATTGTATCGATTGTATAGAAATGAATTTTACTTTTTAGCGATGGCTTCCGCTTGGTGTTTATACGAAAGAATAGGAAGCCAAGAGGAAAGACAAAAGCGGCTGGATTTGCATGAAGATGAGAAAGTGAAGTTTGAAACAATAGTAAAAGAGGAAAGAAACTTGGAAGATGATCTAAAAAAAGGAATTAAAGTTGCAGAAGCGATGTGTGAAGTGGATTTTTGGGAGGGAACGCCTAAAATAATAAATTTGGAATATCACAAATTATTTTTGCTGGAGGATATTGTTTTGTAAAATTTTATTTGTGTGAATAGAACAGCAGAAAAAGTAGATACCGTGGCAGGCAATTATCATTTTATTCGTGAAAGTAAGAATATAGTCAAAACACATATTGATGAAAAGGGGCGAGGACAAATAAAAAGGAGCTGTTTTAGTTTTAGAGACGTATGGGCATTGACTTACAAATAATAAATTTTTGGGATGGATACGAAAGGATAAGGATTGTAGAAGAAATAATGGTAGTCGTTTCGAATATTTCAACTTGACAATAATTTACCACCAATTTCGCACTAGCTTAGCAATAATTTACCATACGCCCCACGAAGTTATGCGGGGGTTCAGCGGTTTTCGCTTAAAAAAAGTGAAAAAAGTTTGTGACATTAACTTGACATACGCGGGGTATGGGGCGGTTTGTGTCGAAAATAGTCTGCCGAGATAGAATTGGAGCGGTTTTTGAAATAATAAACACGTTATTTTATGATGTATAGTGTCGAATAAAGTGTTTATTATCCGTTAATTTAAAATAAACGACTTTAATTTGTTCGCAGTTATTAGTTGTTTATGAACAATTTTTTGCACAAGATGACAAAATTTCTGTGAAACATGTTTCTGGTCTATTCAGATTATGGATAGGAAACGGGGGATAACGAATAGGATAAGCCATATCTATAAGTGAAGTAGGTCTGTAATTATATCGCAGATAATCTGAGGTAATAAATTAAGGATAGGAGATTTGAAAGTTTGGAAGTTAAAACTCCTATTACGCGTTTAGGGATATTGCTGGTACTGTCGGCAATGTTCCTGTAGAAGTAAAATTTCATATTATATTTTAAATGTAGTTGTGTATACAGTATGAAAATGATATGATGTAAATAAGAAATACGGAGGATTGTATATGGGAAATATATATGATGGGGCATTTCGGACAATCTTAAATGACTGCCGGCAGATGATTATTCCGGTAATCAATGAGATTTTTAAGGAAGACTATACAGGGAATGAGATAATAGAGTTTCATCCCAATGAGCATTTTATGGATCAACAGGATGCAGCCGACCATGAAAGAATAACGGATACTAATTTCATAATATATGGAAAGAAAAAGAAGAAATATCATCTGGAATGTGAGAGCAGTCTGCCGGATGGTCGGATGACAATTCGGCTGTTTGAGTATGATGCCCAGATAGCATTGGATGAGGGGGAAATCGTTCATGAAACATTGACAGTGACATTTCCTAATACGGCGGTGTTATATCTGAGGAATTATAAAAAGACACCTGATAAAATGAGGTATGTGATAAAAACGCCTGGCGGAAGCGTAGAGTATGATGTGCCGATTATGAAAGTACAGGAATATTCTCTGGAAGATATTTTTTCAAAAGGGCTGTTACTGTTAATTCCATTTTATATTTTTTCACATGAAAAGAACTTTCAGGTGTATAATAGTAATGAGCAGAAATTGGCAAAACTGAAAGCAGAGTATCAGGATATTTTGGAAAGGCTTGATGAACTAGAACAGGAAGGGATTATTGGGGCGTTTGACAAACGTACAATTATAGAACTTTCCGGGGATGTGGTCAGAGAAATCGCACAGAAGTATGAGAACGTGCAGAAAGGGATAGGTGGAATGATGAG
>OFGQ01001354.1_pt1 | contig 16503 bp, 19 predicted proteins | sample 1521791 | NCBI WGS metagenome assembly OFGQ01 (sample SAMEA3504116, study PRJEB24116) | mouse gut metagenome | biome: mouse gut; feature: mouse-associated habitat; material: faeces | place: Denmark | collected 2011 | reverse complement strand
GGTTGCGCTGGTCTGGCCATATGAAGATTTTATGGTACCTTTTTCTCTGCCGCAGTGCCTGCGTAAGACGCAGTATCTGCCATATCCCCCAATCCACTGCCATCATCTTCGGGAAGATCGACCAGGAACTGCTGCGCGACTTGCCGGTTGGCACCCGCATCGGGATCGTCCTCCGGGGCAATATCCGGCGTGCCAATGGCATTCTCCGGCACTCCCTTTGAATTCATGCTCTGCGCATCATTCCAATTCGGCTCGGCGTTAGGAAGTTCGGGAATGTCTTTATAGTTTTCCATATAGGGGCCCTCGTCAATTTCAACTTTCCAATCCGCCGTACCCAAATCATCATGGGTATCAGCTTTGCTGCCTTTTTCGGGAAGGTTGATTTGCCCCTGCTCAGCAGTCTGTTGGCTGGACTTCGCGCCCGGGTCATCCTCGGGAGCGATATCCGGGTTGCCTTCATTCTCAGGATTGCCGCTTGCACTGGGTGCCCCTACCTGCTGGCTGGGGTTGCTGCCCGCTTCATCATTCTCGGGAACATCCTGGCCGCAGGCAGCCAGAGAGAGCAGCATCACAGCCGCAAGACAAAAAGCAAAGATTTTTTTCATAATAGATTACCTCCTGTGTCAGTTATTCAGTTGATGATTGTAATGTCCGCCGTACCGGTGATGATAGATGCGATGGTCTTGACTACGTCCGCCCGCTCGATCTGCTGGGCTGTCAGCTGGAAGTGCAGCCCACCCGACTCCCACTCAGCATTGATCACTTCCACCGTTCCAGCCGGCTCACACAGACGGATACTCACGCCCAAAGTGACCGCTATGCCGTCAATGTCCGTGGTCTGGCGTTCCTGCTCAGGCAGAACGTAGTCCCAGTGAGGCAGCATGCCAAGCCGGGAAGCTGACAGGCTTAGACCCTTAGCGGCGTTGGTGTCCTCATACAACTCCGGCAAGTTATCGTCCTGGAACCCAGAATAGAAATCAAGAACAGCCATGTCACTGACAATCGTGCCGTCCGTTGCTATGACCTGCTCCGCCGTGCCGTTCCGTTTCGACGGGGTCAGTCCATCCGGAAGCCAGAGCGGGGTAAGGTCTCGCTGGTAATAATCTGAGAATGCCTGCCCGGTCAATACAGTAATGGTGTAGTCATTTGGGTCATACCAAATATCCTCTTGTGAACCTAACGCATCGTTGAAATAGACTTGCCCCATATCCACGGTGACTTCCTCTGGAACAAACTCAGGTGGGTGGCTGATGTCAGGGGGCTCGACAACCGGCCCGGGCGGCGTGGGCCCAACGGGGCTGCGCGTATAGAATACCGTAGTGGCAACAATCAACACCGCAAAGCAGGCCGCCATAGCGCCATAGCGCCTTAACGCCGTACCAAAGGGCTTCCTCAGTGTCTTTTCTTCCGCCGCCTGGATGTACACCTCGTCTACATGCCCTAAACCCATCAGCAGGTCTTTCCCGTTCATAGATGGATTCCCTCCTTCTCCAAGAAATTTCTCAGACTGGTTCGGGTGCGTAGCAGGGTGGTCTTCACCTTGCTCTCCCCGATACCATATCGTTTCGATATATCTTTCACGGAGTCTTCAAACCAGTACCGGCGCATAAAAATCAGCCGCTTCTCCTCGGTCAATGTCCCGAGGAATATGTTCAGCAGTTCCCCCAGCTCCCGGCTGTCAAAGGCGGCCTGGGCCGCAGAATCCGGGATACAGGTCTCCAGTTCGTTGGTCAGTTCCACCACCTCCGCCTGACGTTTCTGGGCAGTTTTCCAGTCCAGTTTACCATAGGCGGCAAACCGACATATCTTCGCCAGAAACGCAAAGAAATGCACGGGTCTCTGGGGCGGAATTGTATTCCAGGCCGCCAGATAGGTGTCGTTGACACTCTCCTCCGCATCCTCGCGGCTGTATAGGATCTTCGTGGCCAGTCGCTGAAGCCTGCTGCCATACTTTATGCCGGTCTCTTCAATGGCCGTCTGGTCGCGCGTCCAGAACAGGTCAATGATTTTGTCGTCTTCCACGGTCATATCCTCCATTTGGTGTTGAGGGCCTCTCACCCCTATAGTGGGATTCGGAGCAGTGCAGGTTACACCCACTAAAAATATTTTCTGTTTTTTCTTCCCACCTTGTGACTACAGGGCCGACGTGATATAATAGTTGTCAATCCTTTAGAATACCAGGAGACGTACGATGGAATTAGAAACATTAGTCCGCAATTTCCGTAAAGCCATTGAAGACGCGCAGACCAATTATGAACCGGGCTCGTTTTTTAGAAAGTTCCCCACCAGACAGTGCGGGCATACAAGCGATATGCTGGCTCAATATCTGATTGATAATGGGATAGGCCCAATTACCTATGTAAGCGGCACATATTACGGTGATGATCCTGAGGATAGTTGGCACCACGCCTGGCTTGTCTTGGATGGATTAGTTATCGACATTACTGGTGATCAGTTCAGATATCATCCCGCCCCTCTAACCTTCAATATCCCCGTATACATAGGGCCGACTGCGGAGTTCCATCGGCTGTTTGAAGTAACTCCTGCCGGTTGTTCAGCACATCACGGTCTGGAGCGGCATTGGATCCACTACCATGACCTGAGAAGTTGGTATGAATCAATCCTGAAATACCTGATATAAATTGCTGGGCGGTCATCCAAAACAGATGACTGCCCAGTTTATTCATGCTCCATCGCCCCACACATCACCATCTACCGCCGCAGTATCCGGATGGATCCGCAGGATCCCCATTTTCTTTTTCCTGGCGTACCCTACCATCTCCCCTTCGCCATCACTGACCGCTACCAGGAAGTCCGCATGGTCTACCAGGTAGCGGTTTTGCTTGGCATAGTTCTCTGGACTGGGCTGGCTCCCTATCGTCAGCTGCTCTGTGCAGTTTTTCAGCAGCTGCTCCAACCGCTTCCGGCTGCGCACGTCCCACCTCGCGCTATGGCCGGGGGCCGGCAGCACGACAACTAGCTCTATATCCTCATAGCCTGGCTGGCCCCTCAGCTGCAGGACTAGTTCACCGGCCCAGATATGCACCCCCATAGCACCGCCAATATAAAACCGGCGGACGCCCTTTTCATGATAAAGACGTTTGAATTGCTCCAACATGGCCTTTTTTATCTTCTTACACAAGGAATAGTCCTCTTTATAGCCAAATTTGAAGCGGGTGGGTTTTGGGCCTGTCACAGCGCATGACTTTTTCATACCTTTCATATCTCCTTCTTGATGGCATAGTCCTACTATATACGCTTTAGATAATTTATTCTATCCATAACCTGTTAATTTTTTACGCTTGAGCGGGTAGAATATTATCCATGGGAGGGGTGCAATGGAAGAAAAATTATTAAAAGAAATGGGCCGGCGGCTCTCGGCTCGTAGAAAACAGCTCCGCTTGACGCAGGAGGAAGTTGCGGAACTGGCCGACATGACGACACAGACCATATCCACAGCGGAAAACGGCATCAAGGCGCTGCGCCCGGTGAACATCATTAAGCTATGTGGTGCTCTGAAAATCAGCGCGGACTACCTGCTGTTTGGAACAATTTCCAACGATGATCAATCCATCCTGTTCTCTAAAGTATCCCAACTTTCTCCAGAGCAATACCGGCATCTGGAAGATATCATCAATAGCTTTATCGCCGCTGTTATCCCTAATGATGAAAGCGAGGTATGACTGACCGTATGGCCATATGTCATACCTCACTTTTGTTGTTGTGCGTTCTTTCCGTTTGACCGCATTGTTTCGTTTGCTGTCTTACCCCTGCTACATTTTAGGCCCCCACCCGGAGAAAGTCAAGAAAGGTGCTTCCAGAAATTGTATTAAATTGTCGCAGACAAAATGAAAATGCGGGGTAGACTAACGGCATCGTCAGCCAAACCCCCGCATTTTCATTTTACTCAATGTTCGGTCTGCTTTGTCATAATAACCCACCGGAATCCGAACCGGTCAATCACATTGGTGGTACAGGAACTGTATGTAGTACTGTGGGGCGGATAGATCACCTCTCCCCCATCTTCCAGCACCTCAAACGCTGCCAATACTTCCTCTTTTCTGCTCATGGTCACAGTCAACGATAATGCTGTACTGGGCCGGAACAGAATGTCCAGGTTGTCAGCCATCATAATGCGCTGGCTGTCGATGTAAAGCTCCGCATGATAGACGTAATCCTTTTGCTCCTCGGATAGTTCCCGCTTAAAGTCCGACTGGTCTGCATCCCGATAGTGGAGCAGACAGTCCACTTTGGCACCGAACGCCTGCTGATAGAGTGAGATCGCCTCCCCACATTTGCCATCAAAATTAAAATTCGGCGTTATAGTCATCATTCGGGTTTGCCCTCCCAACGCTTAAAGACGATGATTTCAGCATCAGAGCCATAGCCGCTGTACTCAGATACCATAAGGTATTGTTCGTCAGCGACGATCCCATAGCACCTGTCACTGCCCTGTTTAGGAAGTTGATACCCCAGATAAATCTTGTCATCATCCCAAAATTTCATGATTTCGCCGCTTGGCAGTGTGTACGCAATGTTGATTACAGAACCTTTCAAAGCGTAGAGTTCCGTCACCGACGGCATATCTGGAATGCCAAGATCGTTGAACGCCGCCATCAGCTTGTCCTTCAGCTCCTGCAATGCGTTCCCACCTTTCCGGCAGCACCCCGCAACAAGGCACGGCCTCCCAAAGGGAGCACCGTTGGTTTCCGTACAGCCTGCACAGGCGCTGGTGAACTCACACTTTGTACAATCAGCTCCACAAATAGATCCCACGTTTTTTCCCTCCATAGTTTGATTTATTTTCGCTGGGTGTTTATATTGTAACAAAGAAACGTGGACATCCTGTGTCAAGTTTTTTTCAATTCTATAAACGAAACTGCTCTGCCGCAGGTTTTCTCGTTCGGAATCTCACGTTCAGCACAGTGAAATAGACTGCCAGCCGGATTTGTTCCGGCTGGCAGTCTTTCTAATCGAATCGAGAGGATCGAGGAGGAAAAATTTACCCCTCCACGCCGGCGGGCTGTACCCCCTCCTGGACACTGTCGCTCTCAACCGTCCCCGGAGCGGGTTCGGTAATACCACCGGGAACGGGGGTGGGTATCGGATCGTCTGCCGCCCCGTCTGTCAGGGTGTTTATCTGCCCAGCAAACACCCTCACCTGGATAGCATCCCCTGCCGGGTCCAATTCAGCCAGCGCTGCCAAAACTTTTTTGAACTCCTGGGTAGTCTCTTCGCTATAGAGGTCCACCCCCAGGCGGTTAGCAATTACATCTACGCCGACACCGCAGGTCAGTCCAGTGCCTTCAAGATGGGCCACGGTCTTCTCCATAAGGGCATTTAGATAGGTATAGCTATACTTAGCGCCTTGAAATGCAATGTCAGTCTGAACCCAGCCCTTCATTTCCATCTCCAATTCCGGGGTTCGGAGTTCATCCACAATGCCCACTGTCAGTATCCCATCCTCAAACCATGCGCCAGCGAACCAGTCGGGATAGGCGTGCTCTCCGTCCCCACGTACTCCCATGCCTTGGAGCAGCCGGTCGTACTGGGTGGCTGCGGCCTTGTCCGTTGGCGCACCGGACAGATCACTGCCTGGGTTTTCGACCCAATAGTCTCCACCAGAGGGGGTGGACTCGTTGCCCACATAAGCCCCGCCAGGAAGGTTATCAGTGGCGCCCTGTCCTCCTGTTACAGTACTCTCGCCGTCCAACGTATTCATCGTGCCGCCACGCTCCATCACTGTGTAGCTGTGGAGCGGCGGGTTAATCATCCGATACACCGGATAGGCACAAATCATCAGTGCCGCGCAGGCGGCGCAGGCAACGAAGGTCTTCCAGCGGAACCGGGGGCGAACCACTTTGCTATCCGCCGCCTGGATATAGCCCTCGTTAACGCTTCCAATCAGATTCAAAAACTCGCGGTTTTTCATAATTCAAATCCCTCCTGTTCAAGATAGGCGCGCAGCTTCACACGCAGCCGGTGAAGTGTGGTGGTCACCTGTGTTTTGCTCATGGCAAAGCGCTTCGCCATCTGCTCCGCACTGTCTAAATACCAGTACCGGCGCAGGAACAGATTGCGCTGTACCTCAGGCAGTTCCGCCAGGAAACGGTTCAGCGCCTCCAGCAAGACGGTCCGGTCCAGCGCCTCCTCCGGAGTATCTTCGCCGGATACCACCTCGTTAAGCTCCTCCAGCGCCACCGGGACTTGTCCTCCGCCGCGTTTCCAGGCCGCGTCCGTCCGCCGGACATTGAGTGCCAGATTACGCACAATCCGTCCCGCGAAACTTTTCAGTGACCGGGGCCGCTGGGGCGGGATGGCCTGCCAGCATTGCAGCCACATGTCGTTAACACACTCCTCCACTGCACCGGGGTCACTTAGGATGTTTTGGGCAATGGCGGTGCAGTAAGCTCCATACTGCTGCTGGGCAGCTTGGATGGCATCCTCATTTCGCTTAAAGAACAGTTCAATGATATAGTTGTCGTCCATCGTATCACTCCTTGAAAGGCCTTTCACCTATAAGGACACGGTTGGGAAAGGAATGTCACAGGAAATATGAAAAAAGCCGGCCCTCCGCAAAAGAGGACCGGCCTTATCCCTGAAAAGTCCCAGGTCTGTGGGATATTGCTCCAGTCAATCAGGGCAGCGCCCCTATTATGATGCCCTGTTCAGCCCCTCAACCCCACAAGCTGATTTGCTCTGCCTCGGGGCTCTCGTCCAGGGTTTGCAGATAAGCGAATATCTGCTCCTTACTATGCACGATTCCATGCTTTCCACAGGTCTGATGGAACAGGCGCATCAGATGGCCGCTGTTGGGACTGTCGATGATATACTGATTCCTGTACCGGCGCATATACCTCTCCTTCAATCCCGGAAACAGCCGGTCCAGTTGTGCGTAAAAGTATTCCCGGTTCCCCTCCCGCAGTGTAAGCCCCATACCGAAACAGAGCACTCCGTAGACCTTTGCCTGAACGCACAATTCCAAAATAGCCGATATGTTTTCCTCGGTATCGTTAATCCAAGGCAGGATTGGTGCCAGCCACACCACCGTGGGGATGCCTGCATCACGCAGCTGCTTCAAAACCTCAAACCGCTCTCTGGTGGTACAGACATTGGGCTCGATCTTCCTGCACAGTGCCTCGTCGTAGGTCGTCAGGGTCATCTGTACCACGCACTTGGCCCGTTTATTGATCTTTTCAAGCAGGTCGATGTCCCGGAGGATCCGATTGGACTTGGTGATAAGGGCAGCCCCGAAGCCATGTTCATATATGAGAGCGAGGGCCTGCCGGACGTGTCCCAGCTCCAGTTCCAGTGGAATGTAGGGGTCGGTCATGGCGCCCATACCGATCATACATCTGCGGCGCTTCCGCCGGAGCGTATCCGCCAGCAATGGGATGGCGTTCCGTTTTACCTCAATGTCCTCAAAGGTATGCTCCATATGATAGCACTTGCTCCTGGAGTCGCAGTAGATGCAGCCGTGAGAACAGCCGCGATACAGATTCATACCGTTTTTCGCTGACAAAATTCCTTTAACATCCACATAATGCACAAACTGTTCTCCCCCCTGTCAGCCTCTGTATTTTTCATAGATTGCCTTCCCAAGTTCCGCCAGCATAGGCCGCAGCTCAAGCGGCTCAATAACCTCCAGTTGAGTTCCGAAGGTCAGCAAATAGTTTGTCAGCCATTCATCCACCGGCATCCATACCGTTACAATCAGTGCCCCGCCCTCACGCTTCACAGTCTCCGGATTAAATTCGTCATAAATACGATAAGCCAGTGCCTCGGGAAAGCGCAAGACAATTTTCTGATTATCGAACTGTGAAAAGTCTATTTTGGGTGGAGGTGGATAAGGCGAAAATTGATCTTCCAGCATCTCAAGCTCCAGAATGCGGGTCAGTTTGAAGGTGCGGTAATCTTGCTTTTCCACACAGAACGCCTTCAAGTACCATGCCCTTGATTTATAGGAAAGCTTCAAAGGGTGTACGACCCGTTGGTTAATGGAACCGTTGGCATTGGCGTAGGTGATACGCACACTCCTGCGATGGATCACTGCTGCCTTCAGCCGCTCAAATTTCTCATTATCGCTCCCCTCGCCGCCCCAGCGTGAGAAGTCCACCTCCAGCCAGCTCTCTGTACTGACATCAAAAAGCGCAGAAAGTTTATTCAAGGTATCCCTGTCCTGGACGCCAACTGTACCGCCAATGCTTTGCAGGGCCGCAAGGATCTCATGTTTCTCCGCCTCAGATAAGACGGTCCGATCCAGGACAAAGCTGCCCAGCAGACGAACGCCGCCGGTCCGGCCGGTCTCCGTGTAAACAGGGATCCCCGCCGCGCTCAGGGCATCAATATCCCGGTAGATGGTCCGGTCCGATACCTCAAACTTCTCCGCCAGCTCATGGGCAGTGGCCTGCCCCTTTTCCAGCAGGTAGTAAACAATTTTGAACAGCCTGCTCTCCTGCATCCGTCATCACCTCTTGGGCGCAGTATAACACAAAAAACTGGACACCGGAAGTCAAGGTTTTTCTACTTCTCAAATATGATTATGCTTGTATTGTTCCGACATCTGAATTATACTATGGTCAGGAGGGATCGATATGGACTACCTGACTGCCACAGAATTCTCAAAAAAGTGGGGTATCACCAGCCGCATGGTCGCCCGGTACTGTGAGACGGGAAGAATTGTTGGCGCTCACAAAAAGGGAAAAACCTGGCTGATACCTGCCAGCGCAGAAAAACCGCTGGACCAGCGCTGCAAAAAGCAAACGGTCAAAACAATCGTACCAGCAGGTCAAGGCGGTTCACTGGAATCCAGTGGGGAGGCTGAGACTTATCATACTACCGACGTCTACCAAACCCTTGGCCTTACCCGCGAAACACTGCGCTACTATGAGGATGTGGGATTGATTCAGCCAAAACGGAGCAGTCAAAGCCAGTACCGAGAGTTTGATCTGTATGATATGTCCCGGCTGATGTCCATTGATTTCTTTAGAAAGCGCGGATTTTCGCCTGTAGAAATCCGGGAACTCCTGACGGCGGCGGCGCCGGAGGACTATGCGGCCCTTATGCACAGCCAGTTGGATCGCTTAGATCGAAAAATTGCCCAGCTTCAGCAGATGCGCCATCGCCTGGTAGAAGCACAATCGTTTTGCGAATCTGTCCCGGATATAGCTGGCTCATTTTCAATCCGAGAACTCCCACTTTACTGTGTCCGGGAAACGCTGCCCTCAGTCTCCTCCTTTGGCGAGTACCGGAACAGGGTCCTGAAATTTCTCGACTTGGAACAGGAAGATATCCTTTCCAACCTGGTTCGCGCAATTTCGTTTGACGAAACAGGCTATAAGGGCTCTGAAATGTATGTTGTGAAGCCTGCTGTCCGAATGAGCCGGGCAGAGACATTTCTGGAGCATGGGAAATGCCTCTATACCACCCTGATTGCTGACAATAATGATCCTTCTGTACCTGAGAAGATGTTTGACCTGTGCCATAACTGGGCAACGGAGCACAAGGCGTCTTTCCGGGGTGTAGTCTATATCTTCATTCGATTCGTTATGCTGAAGAAGAATACAGATCAGCATTTCTACGAGGTGTGGGTCCCGCTTAAATAAAAAATTCCCTCTTGACTTGGGGGTTCCCACCGGCCTTACACTTTTTGTGTCAAGGAGGTGGCGATATTGAATCACAAATTATTGGGCAAGGATTTTGCGCTGGTAGTCGCGGGTCAGATAGTCTCTCTATTTGGCAACGCGATCCTGCGCTTCTCCTTGCCGCTCTTTTTGCTCCGAGAAACTGGATCCTCTGCCCTGTTCGGTGCCGTCACAGCCTGCTCGCTCCTACCGATGATCGTTCTCTCGCTGCTGGGTGGTGTATTGGCCGACCGGGTGAACAAGAGAAACATCATGGTAATTCTGGATTTCTCCACCGCAGGCATCATTGCAGGCTTCTCCATCCTGATGGGAACAGCTCCTGCTATCCCGCTGTTCATTGTTACCCTGATGATTTTGTATGGGATATCCGGGACATACCAGCCGGCCGTGCAGGCCAGTATCCCGGCACTGGTTGCGAAAGATCACATCCTGACTGCCAGTGCTATCGTTAATCAGATCGGTTCTATGGCGAACTTTATTGGGCCGGTCATAGGCGGGTGGATCTATGGTCTGTGGGGGCTGGAGCCGATTTTAGAAATCAGCGTGGGTTGTTTTGCCCTGTCCGCAGTCATGGAAATCTTCATCAAAATCCCCTTCGTCAAGCGTCCGCGGGAAAAACCGGCCCTTCAAATCGCAAGGCAGGATCTGCTGGAAGGCTGCCGGTTCCTGTGTGTTGATCAGCCGGTATTCCTCAAAGTATCTCTGATTATTGCGGGTCTGAATCTGATTCTCTCGGCTATGATCACCGTCGGCATTCCGGTGCTGACTGTGGAGCATTTAGGGTTCTCCGATCAACTGCTTGGAGTCGCCCAGGGGCTGCTGGCGGCAGGAGGTGTGCTTGGCGGCCTATTGACTGCGCTCCTTGGCAAGCGGCTTCAGCCAGAGCGAGCTTATGTATTTCTGATCCTCTGCGCCATGCTCACGCTGCTGATGGGAGCGGGGATGCTCTGGAGCAATACTCCTTATTTGAAGTATCTGATTCTGTCGGGCACTGGTACCGCAATTACAATTTTTTCTACTATGTTCAGCATCCAAATGCTTGCGGTCGTACAGAGGGAAACGCCGGAACATCTGATTGGGAAAGTCATCGCCTGCATTATGACGCTGATCATGTGTGCTCAACCCATTGGGCAACTGACTTACGGGATTTTTCTTGAGCAAATAAGCGCCGTTCCCATCATAACCGGCGCAGGTGCAATCTCAATGTGTATTGCTCTATATGCAAAGAAAGTTCTAAGTGAATTGGGGGGAGTAACGAGCAATGGCTAATCCAATGATAGCAATGCGGTCAGTGACAAAAACATATGCAAGTAGAGAGGTTTTGCACCAAATCAACCTGCGTGTAGAGAGCGGGGCAATCTATGGGCTGCTGGGCGTCAATGGTGCGGGAAAAACCACCGCTTTCAAATTGCTCGCTGGTCTGCTGTACCCAACCTCGGGGGAGATTGTGTTTAACGGGCAGCCTATAACCATGAGGAGACGGGCGTTCTTAAAGGATATGGGTATTATGATTGAAACTCCAGTCTTCTATGAACATCTCTCCGCACTGGCCAATCTGGAGATACACTTGGAATACATGGGATGCAGCTGTTCCGGAATCCGCAGCGCCTTGGCTGCCGTAGGTCTTGGAGACGTTGATGGCCAGCCGGTATCCCAATTCTCACTGGGTATGAAGCAGCGCCTTGCCATTGCCAGGGCTATCAGCCACACACCCAAACTTCTGATTTTGGATAAACCGCTCAACGGTCTTGACCCTCTTGGAATACGGCAAATGCGTGATCTGTTTTTGTCCCTGGCACGGGAGCGCAATATGACACTTCTGATTTCCAGCCACATCCTCAGCGAAGTAGAGCAGATCGCCGACCGGGTAGGCGTGCTTGCGGACGGCTCTATCACGCAGGAGATCTCTATGCCGGAAATCAGAGCAGCCTGTCCAAACGGGCTGGAGGACTATTTTTTCAAAATTATGCTGGGAGGGAACACATAAATGCGGATACTGCGACTGGAGCTGCGAAAAACGAATATATGTCCCTACTGCATTGCGGCAGCAGCCATATTTCTCTGCTTGCTGGGGCTGTCTTTTCTATTTGCCTATGTACCGAAGCTGGAGTCTGGCAGCCAGAACAGCGCCGTACTCTTTTCTTCCTATTCTGGAATTATGGCCGTCAACGGCGCCATTGCGCTTATGGCCTTCTCCGCGCTGTCCTCCGCTATGGGATACCGGTATGTGATTCGGGAATACTGCGGTGCTCAGGCCATCTTACTGTTCAGCTATCCCATCAGCCCAAAACGTATCCTGACGGCAAAAACGCTGCTGTTGATGATGTTTACATCCATAGCGGCAATAGGCACGACGCTGTGCAGTTTCACTGCTTTTGCAATGGCAGCAAGCACATTTTCCTTCGTGGAGGAACAACTGGTACTTGCGCACTTTGTCACCGCGCTACGCAATTCTATTATGATAGCCTGCCTTGCCTGTGGTATTACTCTGTGCTCTATCCGCATCGGGTTCGCCCGAAGGTCCAATTCCATGACCGTCATCAGTGCCGTTCTGTTCAGTATGCTCCTGACAAATTTTGTGGCTGCAATTAACGCCTACTTTGCAGGGCTGCTTTTATTCACCGCTATTCTGCTGTTGACGGGTATCTTGCTCATGTGGAACCTGGCAAACAGTATGGACAGCATGGAGCTGTCCACAGCGAAAGGAAGGTATGAAACTTAATATGCGCCTCACTAAAATTGAAAAATCAATGATGAACACCTATCTGCTGCTTACATTTTCGATTGCTTGGGGGACCGAACTGCTGCTGATCCTTCTTTACCGCCTGCCGTTGTCCAGCAGTGCTTTCCTACAGGTACTGTACTATATCGGGCTTGGATTCGGCTGCGGGATGGCCCCCGCCTATGCGGCATTCATTGTGGAGCGGAAATGCCATGGGATGATGCTGCGGTCATTCCTGCGGAAAGTTATCGAAACGCACAGTATGAAACGGTGTCTAGGCGTCCTCCTTCTATTTGGTCTGATCCAATTCTGTGCCTGTACGCTTCAGGAGCGCTACACCGGCAATTCCTGGTACTTATTTGTTCTGTTTATGCCGCTGATGATTTATGGCGGCGGGGTATCCTCCAACCGCTGCTGCAAAAGCGGTTCCCGTTTCTGATCGCTGTGCTGATTGAAGGTGCTGTATGGAGCATATGGCATCTGCCCTTGTGGTTTATCCCTGCTTCATCACAAAGCACATACAGTTTTGCAGCTTTCACGCTGTTCTGCATTACTCTGGGCGCAACCCTGGCCGCAGCGCACAGAATTACCAAAAGTATCTGGGTATCCGTTCTGCTCCATGCCTGGTCAAATACCGTCTTGGGTGGAATGTATACTCTCACGTCACTATGCAGCTTTCCCAATATGAGGACTCTTACAATCAGTGTAATACAAATATTGGTAGTTATGGGACTAGCATATCTTATGAAAACAAAACCATAACAGCTGCTTGCTATAATTATCATACATTGGAGTGACCCACTATGAAGCCGCCAGAAATAAAACGCCTACCCATTATCCAGTATCATGATCTCGTGATTGACCCACAATGCCACACTGTCGCACTATCGGGAGAAGAAGTCATCCTATTCCCAAAGGAATTCAATGTACTCCTGCTCTTGGCTCATTATCCCGGCTGGGTTCTTACCCCAACCCAGATTTATACATCAATATGGCATGAGGATCCGATTGACTGCAACCATATCATACGCAATACAGTTTGCCAACTGCGGCGGAAGCTGGGCAATGCGGATTTAATCCAGACTGTTACTGGCTATGGGTACAAATTTGCCTACAGGTAGAAGCTGAGACATGGACCTCAATATTGCCCGACTTGCAAAACCTCCTACGCGGCACCAAGGCGTCCCTTGGCGCCGCATAGGAGGTACACCTAATTTCATTCGTAAAGATCAAGGATCGTCAATACATCAGTCCTCTCGCAGCCGTTGAATGATACTTTCCATCCCGACTTTCCGGTAGATGCCTGGTGGAATTATGCCGCAAGGGATCAAAGTAGCCAATAAATAGAGTACCAAAGGCAGAACAGGGTAAGAGAATACCCCAAATTCCAGAGAATTTTGAATGAGTCCAAATAAAAGGACATCAGCAGCAGAACCAAAGGTAAGCACCAGTATCATCGTAGAGACAAAGTACCAAAAGCCCTCCCACACAACCAACTGACACACCTGCCGCTTGGTTGCTCCTACTGCCTCCATCGCAGCAAACTCTCTTTGACGGTTCAACACATTTGCGCTCATAGTATTGATAAAATTGAGGATACCTATGGAAAACAGCACCACTGTGAGGAAGATAGACAGTTTTGACAGGGAATCTTTCGCCTCAGCAAGCGACTGTGCCAGTTCTATCTTAGATGTCCTTGAAATGGCCGGGATGCGCTCTGTCAAAGACATCACTTGGTCCAAAATGTTCTGCTCATATTTAGGTTTACTGTCAATCTTAATTGAGTAGATGATGGCGTCCGGCCTATACTGGTCTATGACTTTATTGGATACTACCAGCCAAGGGGCCGCGCCGCCGTTCATTCCATCCCGCTCCAGCGGGAGCTGCCCCCCGATAGGCAACTGAAATTGCTGGTCCGTATCCATAACAAAAAAGGTTATCATATCCCCTTGGTGCAGCCCGTCCCCATTCATGCCTGTGGTCATCAAAAATTCCCCACGTTCAAAGGCATCAATATCCACCGGCGTTTCCGCCGACTGGTTATAGGCAGTGATTACATCACGATCCACGCCCATCAGCAGTCCCCAAAACGCCGCACTGGGATTGTCGATCCAAATCTGCGGATCCGTCGGTTCCACTCCATTTGACTTCTCAAACTCACTCTTGATCTGATACCAGTCTCCATATACCTCCTCAGAATACTGCTCGTAGATGGGAACAACTTTTGTGGTACGAAAGGCTTCAACACCCTCTATCCCCTGCAGTTGGGCTATAATTTCCGGCGTAAAGGACTGTTTTTTCTGGGGCGAGAATGAGGCCCGGCTCATATGGTTATATAGGGCGATGTCATGGGCAGTATTAAAGTTGACGTATTCATCTACCGACAGGCCATTCAGCACTGTCATACAGAGCAGGAAAGTCACACCGCTCAAAAAGAAGGTACCAATCACAAAGAAAGCCTTGGTGGGATGCCGGAAAGCGTTTCTCAGCCCCATCCAAGGCAGCGTAGCGTGATCGCTGGAGCGGCTGGTCTTTCGCTTAATGCCTTCCTCAGTGTAACGCAGCGCGGCCATAGGCGAAACAGCCAGAACCTTCCGCGCCGTCATGGCAAAACTGAAAAAACCATTGCGCAGGAAAAAATGGCCGATACAACAGGTACCGCCCAATGGAGGTTTGCCTGAGTGAAACCTTCCAGCAAAGTGCCCAACAGCAGGGGCACGATCCATTGCGTTATAAAGCAGCCGAGGAGCAACCCAGCAGGAAGCGCCATCAGCAATATCCGAGTCATCCGGTAATAAATTACCCGCTTCAGCTGCTTGGGGGAGATTCCGATGGTCTTCAGTAGGCCATAAAACTGAATATCCTTGGTAACGGAAATAGAGTTGATGTTGAAAATGATCAAAAAGCCATCTACCATAAAAAACAGGATGACCGCCAGGGCCAAAACCATATCCTGAAGCGACATCTTCCCGGCAGACAAAACTGTAACCGTCTGCTGCTCTGTCAGTCCAAGCTGATTGATGACCTGGTTCAAATCCCTCTGGCCACTGCCAGCCGAAACGGAAAATCCAGCGATTGACGCTGGCAATTCATGCTGTGCCAGAACCGCAGCGGACAGAAAGACCTTTTGCTTTGATGTCGTGTCGATATAGGATGTATCGGTATAGAAGCCGCATAGATAAAATGTCTCCTCCTGCACCGCATCACAATCATCCCAACCAACGGAAAATGTGATCTCTGTGCCAATCACCGGCTCAATCTCAAACCGTTCCAGTAGCCAGGTGGACAGCATGACCTCGCCTGCCTCAACGGGGTAATGCCCTTGTAGATTAGAAACCAGCGGACTGCTCCAGGTGTCCCAATTTTCAACCGCCCACAGGTCAATACTAAGACCGGACTGACCGGGGTTTCCAATCAGCCGTCCCAGTCTGTAGGAAGTATACAAGGGCTTCTGCACAAGATTACTTTCCTCCAGTTTGGTCAGCTGCGCGGTACTAGGGTTAGAGAAAATGATTTCCGTAGTAGTTCCATAACCTTTTAGGGCTTGCAGTGCGGAAAAATTCTGCAGATTAAAAAAGACACTACAGGTGGCTGTAATCAGAATAACCACAATGATAGCTGCAACGGCAATCAACCGGTTTGTAGCACGGCTGTTGTGAAAGGAACGCTGGGCGATGACCTGAACTGACGATTGTGTGTTGATCAGTCTCTTTCCGTGTCTCATTCCTTGATCCTCCCATCCTCAATGCGAATAATTCGGTCTGCCAGTTGCGCAATGGCGTCATTGTGCGTAATCATAATGGTAGTCTGATGGAATTTGGTGCTGGTGACCTTCAGCAGGGCAAGCACGTCTTCGCTGGTTCTGCTGTCCAAGTTTCCGGTGGGCTCGTCTGCTAGGATAATTTCCGGTTTTGTAAGCAGGGCGCGGGCGATGGAGACCCGCTGCTGCTGGCCGCCGGAGAGGTTATTGGGGAGGCTCTGGAGCTTGTCCTGGAGACCGAGGGAGCGGACGATCTCCTCCAGAAAGTCCTTGTCCGCTTTTCTTCCATCCAACTGCACAGGTAAGACGATATTCTCATAGACGTTCAGAATCGGCACCAGATTGTAATTCTGGAAAACAAAGCCAATATGGCGGCG
>OFGQ01001349.1_pt1 | contig 16539 bp, 14 predicted proteins | sample 1521791 | NCBI WGS metagenome assembly OFGQ01 (sample SAMEA3504116, study PRJEB24116) | mouse gut metagenome | biome: mouse gut; feature: mouse-associated habitat; material: faeces | place: Denmark | collected 2011 | reverse complement strand
CCCCCTCCTCTCCATCGGCGGCAGCGGCGTCATCTCCGTCTGGGCCAACATCATGCCCCGGGCCTGTCACGATATGGTCATGGACTACCTGGAGGGCCGCCGGGAACAGGCGGTGGCGGCGGCGCTGAACTATCTGGACCTCATAAACGGCCTCTTTATGGAGGTGAACCCCATTCCCGTTAAGACCGCCCTCAACCTGATGGGCAGGGAGGCCGGGGTCTTCCGCCTGCCCATGTGCGAGATGGCGGAGGGCAATCAGGCCCGGCTTCGGGGCCTTCTGGAGAAAGCGGGGCTGCTGGGATGAACATTCTGCTGACCGGCTATGGCCGCATGGGCCGCCTGCTGGAGGCCACCGCCGTGGCCGCCGGGGACAAAATTGCGGGCGTGGTGGACGTGGACAACCTCAGCAAGCTCCCCGCCCTGGGCTGCGGGGCGGATATCGTCATTGACTTCTCCGCCCCGGCCGCCCTGCCGGCAATAGGTCAGAACGGAGTGCCGCATACTTTCGTTGGCACTCAATTGGGGAAGGTATAATTCCGGATATCCGCCGGGAAGATAGATAAAATCGGAGTCCGGAAGTTGTTTGTCTTGCAGGGGACTGAAAAAGGTGACTTTTCCCATTTGTTTCAGACGGCAGATATTTTCCGGATAAGTGAAATTGAAAGCTTCGTCCCGGGCTACGGCAATCCGGCCTAAGATAGGAAAATCCGTTTGGGCATTGCTCCCGGAAAAAGTCTGTGTACCGTATCCGGTGGCACAAATTTCCAGCAACCGGTCTATGCGGACGGTTTTCTCAACCTGAATGGCAATGCGCTCGGCAAATTCATCGAAACAAAATTCTGAATCGATGTTCAGTCCCAAATGCCGCGAAGGAATCTCGATGTCCCGGCATTTTGGAAGGAATCCCAGGGCTTCCACGCCGGCGTCCCGGCAGGCTTGTTTCAGATGAGCGTAATGTGCTTCCGAACCGACAAAATTGAAAACAGCACCGGCAATCCGGAGGTCGGGCCGGAAGTGTTTGAAACCGTAAAGAACGGCTGCTACGCTATAGGCTGCAGATTTTGCATTGATGACCAATATGACGGGCAATTGCAACAATCCGGCGATTTCGGCACTGCTGCCCAGCATCCGGTCATAACCATCGAACAAACCCATGACGCCTTCGGTGATACATACATCGGCATCCTGGCTGTGACGGGCATATACTTCACGGAGGTGTTCCGGAGGTGCCATGAACGAATCCAGATTATACGATTCCCGTCCGGCAGCAGCGGCATGGTGTTTGGTGTCCAGATAATCCGGTCCGCATTTAAAAGGCTGTACTTTCATGCTCCGGTTGTGCAGGGCACGTAATAAACCTAAAGTGAAAGTGGTTTTTCCGCTTCCCGACGATGCAGCTCCGATGAGGAATTGTGGTTTGGACATGGTTTGTTCTTTTTTCAATCGGATGCAAATATAGATAAAGGTAAGTGCTATGGCAAATAAATGTGATATGGCCGAACCGCATTCTACTAATTATCCAAATATCGTAAAATTGTGAAAGTGCGGTTAATTTTTACGGACGTTTCTTTTTTACTGTGCGTTTCAGTCTCAAAAGTGCAAGGTTTAGTTCCAGTGTGGTTTCTGTATCATAAAGTTCCAGGTTGTCGTTGAGTAATTCGGAAAACAACTGTCCGCTTTGTTGTAAAAGATTCCTTTGTTCGCTATTATCTGTTGTTTCCTGAACAAATTGTAAACTGCGTGTCAGTTCGCGTAGTTTGGCAAAGGCTTCGATGATGGCGATGGTGGTTTGTACTGCCTGGGGACCTTTCAGTATTGTAGCCAACATGTATAACCCTTTTTCGGTGAATGCTTTGGGACTAACTCTCATTTTGGAGAATTTTGCGGTCAAAATTTTTGACCGCAAATCGTCAGAAACACTGTATCTCAGATAATTACTATTGAAAATCTCTATCTTTAATTTTTGCCATTCACTGGCAGACGGGGTGATGACATATCCTTTCGGAAATTTTTCCGGATTGTTTTTCACGGCCTGATTGACTTCTTTGGTTGCGACACCATAAAGCTCTGCCACATCATTGTCAAGGATAACCTGGTTATTCCGGACAGCAATGATTTTGTCGTTGATTTGTTCAAGACGAATGATGTTCATGGCTTAAAAATTTGAATTGATACACACATATAGCTACGGTTTCTCAATTTATAACATTTTTTTGATAACCAATGCCTTAACCGGATTTTATTGTTATTTTTGTCCGATAATGTTAGAAACGACTATCGGGGAAAAGTAAAATTTATTTTCACCGCTCTGTTAATATGAAATCTGAAATAATATGAATAAAGTTGTATTTCAATCTGCTTTTGTTGCTGCCGTATTTTTGTTGTCCTTTTTAATGGTTTTGTTTTCTTGTGACAATAATGGTGAAAAAGGACGGCAGATAACGGATTACAAGGAATATACCCTCACTGTTGCATCTAAGAAAGTGATTTCAGGAAATATGAATTATTATTCTCATAATGCCACTTTTTTCAGTGAAGTGTATGCAGTGAAAAAAGAAAATTCCCAGATATGGGAATGTTTTAGCGGTATATCCGGTTTCGGGTATGAAAGTGGGTTTGAATATAAAATTCGTGTTGGCGAGACGGGTTATCTTGATTATTCCATGGGTGACCCTGCATGGACGGAATATAAATTGTTAAGTGTAATATCAAAAGAAAAGAAAGAATCTTCGGATGTCCCTCCTGCGTTTTTTCCCGAAGGTATGGAATTTCAACCGATAGACCCTCAGTATGTTATTGATGCTGATGAAAAAGAATTTGTTGAAACGGATATTGAAAACAATCCGTATCTCCTTTGGAAACACTCTATTGTGATAAATGAGGATATGAGCAGATTTGCGGTCGTGGATGAAAAATTTAATATAGTAGCTATCGGAGCGATAGAAAAGGAAACTGTTGAAAGTTTATCGTTTCCGGTATCATATAAGATTTTAGTGCCGGAGGGTGAGATTGCCGGATACATGAATTGGGAGTTTACGTATCAGACATCTGCCGCAATGGACCAATCTGCTTCAAGAAATTATGATGTATTCCTGACTTTATATCCGCTTTGCGAAAGCAAAAGTCCCGGGGAATCACGCTATCGCGTATGGATTTATAAAGACCTCACCGAATATTACCGGAACAAGTTTCCGGATGCAAATGTGAAAGCGGTGGTGATACGCCATACTATTTCATAGTTCTGAACTTTCTTCCGTTTTGTTTTTTTTGTCTGTATTATTTTTTTACTTTTGTCACCGATTATGGTAAACGGACGGTTTCTTCGTCTGTTTAAAAGGGAATCCGGTCGGAATCCGGAACAGTGCCCGCTACTGTGAACCCTCTTGTGTTGAAAAGTTTCTTACACCACTGTCCGTCGGACGGGAAGGTCGCTTTTCAGGGGTAAGTCAGGAGACCTGCCATGATTGTATAGATAATAGGGTTTTTCCGGGGTCAGAAAAACGATTATGAACTTTTTAATCTTATTTCTTTATGAAGAAGTGTTGTGTGCTGTTAGCACTAATGACGTTTGTCATTGTTCCTCTTTGGGCGCAATTGACATTCAGTGGAAAAGTAATGGAAGCTTCCAACGGCAGAAGTTTGCAAGGTGCCAGCGTGCGTTTGGAAGGAACTACTATCGGGACGGCAACCGACCGGGATGGTCGTTTTGTTCTGAAAAACGTGCCTGAGGGGGAATATGTGTTGCGGGTAACGTTTACGGGTTTTGAATCTGTGCGTGAACAGGTAAAAAGTAATCGTGAAGATTTGATTTTTCAGTTAAAAGCTCTCCCCGTACACCTTAATCAGGTGGTGATTACCGGAACCGGAACGCATCACCGTTTGAAAGATTCTCCTGTGCCGATTGAAGTGATTTCGGGCAGTGAGTTGCGGAAAGCCGGTTTGGTGAAACTTGACGATGTTCTGCGGATGCAGAATCCGTCGTTCAATTTTTCGACGACGGCGATGGGGGATTATACCACAATGAACGGTTTGCAGAACGATTACGTGCTTATTCTGGTAGACGGAAAGAAACTGGCCGGAGATATTTCAGGAAATACGGATTTACGGCGCATTGATATGAACCGGGTGAAGCGCATCGAAATTCTGAAAGGAGCTGCCTCCGCTTTGTACGGTTCCGAGGCAATGGGTGGGGTGATTAATATTATCACCGAAGAGCCGAAAGAGAATCTGTTGCTGCTTTCCCATACGCGGATTGCCGAAAAAGGGCAGTTTACCCAGAATTTATCGGCTGATGTGAATGCCGGAAAGTTTTCTTCCCATACATCTTATCAGCGTTTGCAGGCCGGAGGCTGGCAGGTGAGTCCTTATGAAACGGATGATGACGATTCCCGGGGATATGTGGAGACGACCAAACAGGCGTCCAATCGTTTCCGGTCGGATGTGTTCAATCAGAAATTCAGTTTTGCTCCCGTGAAAAATCTTGAGGTTTACGCTGAAGGAAGTTATTATCAGCGGCACGTGTACCGTCCGGTGACAGCATATGCTTATGATATGGATTATCAGGATTATACCCTGGGAATAGGGGCGAAATATTTGCTGAACAAACGTTCCTGTATTTCATTGGATTTGTATAACGATAATTATGAAAATGAGTATGATTATATCAAGGATTCGGGAAAAAAGAAAGAAGGCGACAAAATACTCAATCTTCGCCAGCATTATTATAACGGCAATCTGAAAGGGGTGTTCACGCTCGGACGCTTCAACAAATTGTCGGCAGGGCTGGAGTTCCGTGAAGACCGCTTAAAAAGCCCTGATGCCGGAATTGAAGAGACAAAAGGCGCAGATACTTGGGCTCTTTACGCACAAGATGAGTTGAAATTGTTTGGTAAGTTGCAGATTGTGGCGGGATTACGCTATACGCATCACGAGGAATTCGGTGACCGTCTCAGCCCCAAGGCTTCCGTTATGATGTCCGTCGGTGATTTTAATTTCCGGGTGAACTATGCTTCCGGTTTCCGGGCCCCGGATATGAAGCAGCTGTATTACAAAAAAATCAAGGGGAGTACGTTGAGTATCGGTAATCCGGACCTTGGCCCCGAAACGAGTAATTATTATTCTGCCAATATTGAATATGTCAACCAACGTTTCAATGTGTCAGTAAGCGGGTATATCAACAAAGTAGATGATTTGATTTCAACAAAAAAAGTCGATTTGGAACCTGGCGACAAAGCGGACGGAATCAAGACCCGCAAGTTGTATGTGAATCTGAACGATGCGACGCTGAAAGGGGCAGAAGTGAATCTCAGTGCGTATTTCGGTGCCGGTTTCTCGCTGACCGGCGGGTATAGTTACTGCGATGCCCGAGGAACGCTGGACGGGGAGAAAGACCGTTTGGAAAGAAGTATCCGCCATACGGGTACGGCGTCGGCCAACTGGACGAACGAATGGAAATGGTATTGTCTGAATGTCAATCTGAATGCCCGGGGACAAAGTAGCCGTTATCATACCTCCAATGGTATCGCACCGGGTCATTGGCTGTGTAACCTGACTACTACGCATACAATAAGTCGTCTGGGACGTTTCGGATTGGAAGCACAGGCAGGAGTGGAAAATTTGTTTGACTATACGGATGCCCGGCCTTTCGGAGTGAATTATGCTACGCTGTCACCGGGACGTACTTTTTTCGGCGGGTTGACGATTCGTTTTCATTGATAAACGGGTGAACAAAATTGTGAAATGAATGGTTTTAGTTCGTATCGGTATAATATATTGGATTTATTTAGAAACGATGACGATATGTCCATTTGATTTTATTCTTTCCGGAGAAATTTTGTTTCGTAAAAAAGGTTTATCTTTGTATTAATCATAATCGGATTCAAACAAATACTATGGGCACAGACGGAATACGCGAAAAGTATATCAATCCTTATACCGATTTCGGTTTCAAAAAGCTTTTCGGTACGGCGATGAATAAGGAACTGTTGATTAGTTTTCTGAATGCGTTGTTGTATGACCGTGAAGTGATTTGTGACGTCACTTATCTGAATACGGAGCATCTGGGTACGCAGGAATACGACCGGCGGGCGATATTTGACGTTTATTGCGTGAATGAGAAAGGCGAGCGTTTTTTGGTGGAGATGCAGAAGGGTGAGCAGAATTTTTTCAAGGACCGCAGTGTTTATTATTCCACTTTTCCGATTCGTGAACAGGCTCCCCGGGGACAATGGGATTATGAACTGAAAGCGGTTTATGTCGTCGGTATCTTGAATTTTGTGTTCGATGATACGGACGACGATTATTTCCACCATGAGGTGAAGTTGACGGACCTTCGGACGCGGGAAGTGTTTTACGACAAACTGTCTTTTTTCTATTTGGAAATGCCGAAGTTCAACAAGACGGAGAATGAGTTGGTCACGATGTTCGATAAATGGCTTTTCGTGTTGCGTAACCTTGCCTATTTAATGGAGCGTCCGCGAGCACTTCAGGAACGGGTATTCACCAGCCTTTTCGAGGCCGCTGAGATAGCTAAATTCAGCAGACGGGAGTTGTGTCAGTATGAAGAGAGTTTGAAAAATTTCCGGGATATGTATAGCGTGATTACAACGGCAGAGGGTAAAGGATTGGCAAGGGGATTGGAAGAAGGTTTAAAGAAAGGTTTAAAGAAAGGTTTAGAGGAAGGTTTGAAAAAAGGCCTGAAAGAAGGTTTGGCGAAAGGCCGGGAGGAGGGTCTGCAAAAAGCCCGGGAACAAATGATGGTTAGTGCCCGCAATCTCAAATCCTTGGGAGTAGCAAAGGAAATCATTGTTCAGGCTACGGGATTGTCTCCCGATGAAATCGAGCGACTCTGACAGGCAGAAAATATCAATCGAATGAGTAAAGGTAAAATATATGTAGCCGGTATCGGCCCCGGGAGTGAAGGCGATATTACACCGGCGGTGGAAAAAGCGGTGATGCTTTCGGATGTGGTAGTGGGATATAAGTATTATTTTTCTTTCATACAGCCGTTTGTCAAACCGGATGCGGAATGTGTGGATACCGGGATGCGGAAGGAGCGCGACCGGGCGGCAATGGCTTTTGATTATGCGGAACAAGGCAAGACGGTATGTGTGATTAGTTCCGGAGATGCCGGAATTTATGGAATGGCACCGTTGATTTGGGAAATGAAACGGGAGAGGAATGTTGCAGTAGAAATTGAAATCCTGCCGGGAATCAGTGCTTTTCAGAAAGCGGCTGCTTTGCTTGGTGCTCCTATAGGACATGATTTTTGCGTTATATCCTTGTCTGATTTGCTGACTCCCTGGGGAAAGATAGAACGGCGTATAGAGGCCGCAGCTGTTGCTGATTTTGTAACGGCTGTTTATAATCCGAAGAGTGAAGGCCGTTACTGGCAGTTGCACCGGTTGAAAGAGATTTTTTTGAAAGAAAGGGGAGCCGGAACACCAGTAGGATATGTACGGCAGGCCGGAAGGGAGGGGCAGAATGTAACGGTTACCACGCTGGCCGATTTCGACCCGGAACAGGTGGATATGTTTACGGTGGTGTTGATAGGTAACAGCCAATCGTATAACTGGCAGGGTAAGATGATTACTCCCCGGGGGTATTACGGCGAAACGGCGGGGGGAGAGCGTAAACCCGGACAGGAAATCATGCTCCGCAGTTTCCGGACGATAGCTTCCGAGTTGAAGCATCCGGATATTCCACTGGACCGGAAATGGGCACTTTTGCATACCATTCATACGACGGCTGATTTTGATATGGAACATATATTTTATGCCGATGAGGGGGCGGTGGAATTGCTTTATCGGACGTTGAGCAGTGGAGAGGTGAGGACGATTATTACCGATGTCACCATGGTTGCTTCGGGTATTCGCAAGGGTGCTTTGGAACGCTTGGGGTTGGAGGTAAAATGCTATCTTTCTGATGAAAGAACGGCGGAAATGGCTGCACGGATGAATATCACCCGGACACAGGCCGGTATCCGTCTGGCTGTAGAGGAGCATCCGGAGGCGTTGTATGTCTTCGGGAACGCACCGACGGCGTTGACGGAATTGTGCGCTCTGATGCGCAGAGGAAAAGCACGGCCCGTCGGAGTGGTGGGAGCACCTGTAGGGTTTGTGAACGTGAAGGAATCCAAATACATGCTGAAATCCTTTATTGCTGTTCCTAAAATCATTATTGAGGGCAGAAAGGGGGGTAGTAACCTGGCGGCGACAATCGTTAATGCAATTTTGTGTTTTGATGATGCCGGACAATTATTGCCGGGAAGGGATCTTTAAGCGGGAGAATATAAAGTGGACAGGGGAGCCGGACAAGTGGAAAATAATATGGGTAAATTTTATATTGTAGGGATAGATGATAATAGCCGACCGGAATTCGGAGAAGAGGTTGCCCGGATTGTAGCTGTACATAGTGTGTTTTCCGGAGGGAAACGGCATTATGGGCTGGTACACGGTGATTTGCCGGAGTATCATACATGGATTGATATTACAGTGCCTTTGGATGCTGTGTTTGAAAAATACAGGAACTATGAGGAAATAGTGGTTTTTGCATCGGGGGACCCGCTTTTTTTCGGATTTGCCAATACGGTGAAAAATCGTTTACCGGATGCTGAAATCCGGGTTTTTCCCCGGTTTAATTCTTTGCAGTTGTTGGCGCACCGTTTGGTGATGCCTTATCACGATATGCACGTTGTTTCTTTGACCGGACGACCGTGGCACGAATTTGACCGTGCGTTGATTGAAGGCAGGGAAAAAATCGGGGTTTTGACCGACCGGCAGCATACCCCTGCTGCTATAGCAGAACGGATGTTGGAATACGGGTATTCAAATTACCGGATAACGGTCGGGGAAGTGCTCGGAAATGCCGGAGAACAAGTGCGGACATTGGAATTGCCGGAAGCTGCCCGTCTGGAGTTTGAGATGCCCAATTGTTTGATTATTGAAAAAACGGCTTGTCGTGAGCGTGTTTTCGGTATACCTGAGAATCAGTTTCATTTACTGGACGGACGGGTGAAAATGATAACCAAGATGCCTGTCCGGTTGCTGACATTGAGTATGCTTGGTTTACATAACCGTCATAGTTTCTGGGATATCGGTTTTTGTACCGGTTCCGTTTCGATAGAAGCGAAGCTGCAATTTCCCCATTTGCATATTACAGCTTTTGAAATCCGGGAGGAAGGTCGCGGGCTAATGGAGCAAAATAGCCGGAAATTCGGCGTTCCCGGTATAACTGCTGTTGTGGGCGATTTTACATTTGTGGATTTATCTTCTTATCCTGTACCTGATGCTGTTTTTATTGGCGGACACGGCGGGAAGTTGGGGGAAATACTGGCTATTGTGGCTGGTCTTATGCTTCCTGGCGGAATAGTTGTTTTTAATTCCGTTTCTGAGGAGAGTCTTACTCTTTTTCAGCAGGAAGCCGCTGCCACCGGTTTCCGGATAGTTCAATCTTGCGTATTGGCAGTGGATAAACACAATCCGATTACGGTGATAGCGGCCAGTTTGTTGTAAAAAGATTATTTCTTCTTTTTTTTGTTCCACTGGATATTTTGTTTCGGTGTTGCGGCCAGAAGTTCATTACTGCGTTCTTTAGCCAGTTTTTCGTCTGCTTTTCTTACAGACTCTTCCGTGCGCTGCGTTCCTTGAGGTTCTACATGAAGCAGTCCGTCCGTTTCGCGTACCCGTTTCAGGGGGTCTTCGATGTATTGCCATTCTTCGTGTAGCCCGGTACTTTTACCTTGGTTCCAGGGTCCACGTGCATCTTCTCCTTGTGACATGTTGAAGTAAAGATTACTATATTTCGGGGAGGTCTGGAATACGGCTGGCGGGAAGTTGGGCTGAATGGTTTCCAGAGCGGCTTCGAATTGTTGGTAATGGGTTACTTCTCTTGTCATCAGGAAGATAAGCGTTTCTTTTACCAATGGGTCGTCTGTCAACGGAATCAGGTTCTCATAGCCGATTTTAGCCCGGCATTCACCTGCCATGTTGGAGCGGAGGTCAACCGTTAAGTCGGCAGTAGCGGAAACGTAGCTGGCACACCAGGGATTACCATTACTGTCAGTCAGAGCCGGACTACCGGGTGCTCCTACCAGGAAATGCGGATAAGTAAATGCCTGGTGAATCAGGTCTTCTTTGGCGGCTTTGCCGCTCATCATGGTGCGGAGAGGTGTATCTTCCACAACGTCTTTCATTTCGCCGCCAACGTTTCCGAGTAACATTTGGATGGTGGCTCCGACGATTTCGAGATGCCCGAATTCTTCGGTGGCGATATCCATCAGCATGTCGTATTTGTCCGGGAAAGGATTGTGGCAACTGAAGGCCTGTACAAAATATTGCAGAGCTGATTTTAGTTCTCCGTTGGCTCCGCCGAATGCTTCAAGCAATACACGGGCAAAACGCGGGTCGGGTTGGGAAACCCGGGCGTTAAATTGTAAATCTTTTACATGGTAAAACATAACTTTTTCATTTTAAGTGAATAAATGTCTTGTATTGAGTGATAAACGTTACCGGGTTAAACAACGGTTTATATTAAATACTAATTGTTTATAACAAAATCCCTGTTTTTCCGTAATGATTGTTTTTGAAAGAGAATATATTCAAACAAAAGATAATCTATGTTTGCTTTTGTGTATAAACCATCAAAAACGGGAGGGCTGGAAATATTAAAATATATCGGGCCCGGTTTGTTGGTGACCGTTGGTTTTATTGATCCCGGCAATTGGGCGTCGAATCTGGCGGCCGGGGCAGATTACGGGTATTCACTTTTGTGGATGGTATCTTTATCTACCGTCATGCTGATTATTTTGCAGCATAATGTGGCTCACTTGGGTATTGCTACTGGTTTATGTCTGTCGGAAGCGGCTGTGAAATATGTAAAGCCGCGGTATGCCCGGTTGATGTTGTTGACGGCTATGGGAGCTTCGGTTTCTACTTCGCTGGCTGAAATTCTGGGCGGGGCTATTGCACTTGAAATGTTATTCCGTGTGCCGATCCGGATTGGAGCGATTCTGGTGACGGTATTTGTAATTATTATGTTGTTTACCAATTCTTACCGGGTAATGGAACGGTGGATTATTGCTTTTGTATCTATTATCGGTTTATCTTTCATATATGAACTTTCTTTGGTACATATCGATTGGGGAGAGGCAGTTGCAGCCTGGGTGACTCCTTCTTTTCCTCAGGGTTCTATAGTAGTTATTATGAGTGTATTGGGGGCAGTTGTGATGCCTCATAATTTATTCCTGCATTCTGAGGTTATTCAGAGCCGGCAGTGGAATCTGAAAGATGAGAAAGTAATCAAAAAACAATTGCGTTACGAATTTTGGGATACTTTCTTGTCTATGATGGTCGGTTGGGCAATCAATAGTGCGATGATTTTGCTGGCTGCGGTTACTTTCTTCAGAGACGGAACATCTGTGAAAGAATTGCAGGATGCCAGTACTCTGTTGCAACCGCTTTTGGGAGGTAACGCCGCGGTTATATTTGCCGTGGCTCTGCTTTTTGCCGGTATCGCTTCGACTATCACTTCCGGTATGGCAGCCGGTTCAATTTTTGCCGGTATTTATCATGAACCTTATGATATTAAAGACAACCATTCCCGTTGGGGGGTGTTGATTTCGCTCTTATTGGCTTTGCTTATCATCATGATTATTTCCAATCCCTTTATGGGTTTGATTTATTCGCAAATGATTCTCAGTATCCAGTTGCCGGTTACGATTTTTTTGCAGGTTTATCTTACTTCGTCCGAGCGGGTGATGGGGCAATATAAAAATTGCGCTTCTACCAAATGGATTCTTTATATTTTAGGGGGAATTGTAACGTTGCTGAATGTGTTGTTGTTTGTCAGTATGTTTTAATTATATGATAGTGGGGACTGAAAAATTACTTTCCTAATCCAATTTTGGTTTTGGCCAAAGAGTTGATTTATTTCTTATCGGTAGGAAAAGGTGTGCTGATATGTTTTATCTTTGCATGACTTTCGGAAAATAATAAAGGTATGAAAATATATAGATATTTTTTCATAAAATACCTTTTTATCTAAAACCTGTAGGTTTCATAATATCCAGAAATAACAGCCTGTTATCAGTTGGCATATTGATATTTACTTTATTATGCTGGTTATTTAGCATAGCATCTGTTCTTCTATGCTTTTCTATTTCAATCATATTCATAGCATTGTATGCATCAAGAAAAGTATCAAACTTTGCAGTTAATTCTACAATAGCAGAATTTAATGTATGCAAATACTCGTTACTTGCTCCAATAGCTTTTAATTGACCATCTGCCTGTTCGCTGTTCTTTGATACTTTTTCAATAATGCTAAGCCTTTTTTTATATTCATCTGATAATTCATTAAATCTATTTACAAAGTTCCTGCTTACCTCTGCTGCATTTTTTAGAGCCAGCTCTCTATTAGCTCTCATTTTTGCATTTTCTTCTGGTGAACAGCCACCAAATTTAAAACATGGACTTGTTGCATATGTATCAGGGTCTAAAAGCGAAGCAAAATGCTCTTCCCATACAGCCTTATCTCCATACTTTTTATACTGCTCTTTATACTTATTAATATTTTTATCAAAGTTTTTAACTTCATTAAAAACCCAAAAATAAGGTGCTGCCATATTTTTTGCCATCATCTTGTATTCGTCCATTAAAAGCTTATACTGCTTAACTGCTTCTGTAATAGATTGCATTGTATTGACACCAGTCAAAATATTATGTGGCAGATTAGCTACATCTTCGGTAAGCATAACAGCATCGCTTTTAGAAACCATAATAAATGACATTACTACAATAAAACATATTAACTTTTTCATATTTCTTCTCCTATTTAATATATACAGTATTCAACTGAACCTTTATTATTTCATTTCCATATTTGTTTATATTTTCTAGATAATAGAATTTTAGCAGCTAAAATTTTTATTCAATATATTCTGGTAAAACAAAATCTTTTGTAATCATTATATTAAAAAGATAACCAGACCTGATTGTTATATCAGGGGCTAAATTTAAATTTTTCTGTATCATCTGTGATAATGTTTCACCTAATGACTGACCAACACTTTCACTTAAAGAGCTTGTTGCATTTCTGCCAATAACTGGGATAAACTGATTAATTAAATCAGGGCTTTGTGTCATATTCACACCAGCAAGCACAAAACTGAACAATAAAGCATTACCAAACATTTTCCAAAAGTGGCTGTCATATTTATCCTTAAATCCTGATGTACCAGCCATATCAGCTCCTGGCATATTTCCTAAATCAATGGATGAACCATTAGGAAATACAAGCCGTTTCCAGCTTACAAAAATCCTCTTTGCTCCAAATTGAACATCTGATTGATAATCTCCTATTAATTTTGTCCCTTGTGGAATTAAAAGCATATCTCCTGTTGCCGTATCAAACACTGACTGCCTTACTTGTCCAATAACCATACCTTTTAATGCACTTTCTATTTCTGTCAGCAGTGTAGCAGGTATAACAAAACCAGTTTTTATTTCTCCCTGCCTTGCTTTTTTGATTTGTGCATTTAATGTAAAGCCGTCATCAATATCTAAAACATCTTTTGGTTTACTTTCTTGTTCCTGTCTCATAGTATTTGCATATTCCATAGCAGTTTTTAGATTATCAGCATATGATGGCATGGATACTTCCTGCTCGTTTTGAACTTTTTTATTTTCATCACTTTTATCAACAACTTTTGTAGGACTTTTTAGAGCATCTTGTAATTCTTGATATTTTGCCTGAGCTTCTGCAAGCTGTGCTTCCTTCATTGCCTGTTTTTGCTCTGGTGTTAAATATGCTGTCCGCATAATATTATCTGGCTTTAAGCCACTTGGATATTGTTCATCACTTCCAGCAACACCATAAGCATATGTGTTTTTATCAAGTAATATTAATACAGGTAGTGCTGGGGTATCTTTTGCTATATCTGTTTTTTCTTCAAGTAATGATAATATTTCATCAGCCTTTTTTTCATCTTCTACACTAAGTCCTGCTTCTTTTAAAAAATCAGTTTCTAAATATTCACTATTTTCTGAATTACTACTTGATTTTGAATATTGAAAAGCTGGGTCTTGTGCAAATATCTTTTCATATTCTTCTTTTTTTAAATTTTTAGGTTTATTACTACCATCATTTTCGTCATATCCTAAAAGGTCAGCTTGATTTTTTACAAATTTATCATCATATTCTTCTGTTTCTTCTACTTTTAATTCTGTTGTTTGAATTTCACCTTTTGTCCTTTTATCAGCATTTAAAATTACAAGTAATGTTAAACCAAACACTATTAATAAAAACAATATGATTGCTATTTTTGGAGTATTAGTTAATTTCTTTACACTAATAGCATTTAAGACCTGCTTGATACGACCATCTAAATAAGCCATCTTATTCTCCTAAACATACCCAGTCTGATTTAAATAATAATTCACTACCATTATTGACTTTATACAGTTTAGAGCAGCTGTTTTTATTGATTGAAAATGTATACCTTAATGTTTGAATAATATTTTTTTCTACTTTTGATTTATCTATCATAATAACCAATCTCCTATTATTAATTATATCAAAAAGTAAAATATCTAATACATAACTGAATACATAATCACTTTCTTTTAATATTATTTCTTCTTTTGGTGTTACAAAAATAGAGTACCCAGCTATTCTGAAATGCTGCTCTAAATTATTTAGAAAAGCATTTTGTTTACTGTATACAATAAGATTTGATGTGCTTGGTGTGATATATTTTTCCATCATATCAATAGTATCTTTTGCTATGATTTCATACATTTTATTATTCAGCTTAACAGTTACTATATTTTTATCATTTACTGCTATAGCACAAGAAGATAATATAAGTAATAACATCACTAATAATATTTTTTGCATATTATTCTACCTCTCTGATAAGTGTTATTTTCTTTTGTTTACTTCCTACACCAGAAATTAAAATAGCTTTATCAAATACAGCATCTACAATAAATTTATTATTTTGATACCTGTAATTTACAATAACTGGTTTTTTGCTCTCTGGCTCTAATGTCATAAGTATTGGTATATTGCTTGAATTAATAGTTCTTGGTAGTTCTACAATGGTTTTTAAACCATCATTATATACCCTTACTGGCTTAAATTTTGCATTGCCTTTTATAGTGTATCCAAAACTTAAATCTTTTAAATAAGAGCCAGTCGTTATGTCTTTCATAGATATTTCTTTTGTTTTTACTGTCATTTCTTCTCTATTGCTTCTAACTATAAGGCTTGATGGATAATGAAATTTAACCATAGGATAATACTGCCGTTCAGTGCTTTTAAGCTGCAAATGGTATGTTCTTTTATCTGTTACTACCACCAAAGATGTTAATAAATTTATATCTTTTGGCTTGACTATTATATGGTCTTGATAACCATAAATAGTGTTTGCTTTTATATGCTCCATACTCCATCTAGCAGTATCACCTAAATGAATTGATGTAATTGTTTCACCTTGCTCAAACTGTATATCTGTAACCTGCAATATAGCTGTTAATATATGTGGTTGTGATAAACCATAAATCATTTCAATTTCACCATTATTGCCTTTTGTTATAGGTGAAACTCTATTACCTTTTGTCCATTCATTTACTATCTGTAATGCTTTTTTTTCATTAGATGAAAGGTTAATACTTGCACTTATGCTTGACTCTGAACTTGATAATATTTCTCCTATTGTTTGAGAATAACTATCCTTTATAGAAATAAATATTATTAGCAATACTATTAGTATTATTTTATTTGCTTTCATCTTCATACACTTCCTTACTGTCATTTTTTATTATGGAATTATCAGATGTTTTTAATTCTGATATGTTGTAATCTCTTATATAAATTCCCAATGGGTTATCTATTAACTGATCTACTGATTCTACATCAATATGAGATAAAAATACTGTAACTAATGCCCTAAACTCTTTTACATTTAATAGTATCCCTTTTTTGTCATAAGTTTTCCCAGCCAGTCTATTTGATATGTTTCATCAGTCTGGCGGTTCAAACTTTTTATTTCTATATTTCTTGATATGTTTTTACCTAACTTAAAAGGGTTGGTTTTATTATCTTGATAAAAAATATTAGCTTTTTCAAAAGCAGGATCGCCCCGTCTTAAACTTTCATAAGTTTTATATATGTAATTTCTCTGCAAAGCAGGGTCTACTGACACTAATCTTAATGTATCAATAAAATTTGCTACTTTTGCTCTTATTATTCTAGGATCTTTAATTGTTCCTACTTGTGTTCTGCCTACAACTATTGTTTCACCAAGTTTATTAACCTCTACAATATAAGGGATAAATTTTGACTGACTACCAATATAAATAACACCACTAACAGCAACAAATGCAATAAGCAAAGATATAAGTGCTAATAATTGCCATGCTCTATATTTCCAAAAAAACTCTGAAATTCTAGAGTTCCATACATTCTTTGCATTTAAATTAGGATTTTCTTTGTATTCGTAATCATCCTTTAGATCGGAAGAGCGTCGTGTAGGGAAAG
>OFGQ01001346.1_pt1 | contig 16543 bp, 15 predicted proteins | sample 1521791 | NCBI WGS metagenome assembly OFGQ01 (sample SAMEA3504116, study PRJEB24116) | mouse gut metagenome | biome: mouse gut; feature: mouse-associated habitat; material: faeces | place: Denmark | collected 2011 | reverse complement strand
CTGCCGAGAAGTCCAACATCATCGCCACCATCTTCAACAAGACCGACCTCGCCGCAGTCAACGCCCTCCTCGCCAATACCGGGGAGAGCTGGGACAACCTTCAGCAGTCCATCACCGAGAGCGGCGGAGCGGCCCAGCAGATGGCGGACACACAACTGGACAACCTTCAAGGCCAGCTCACCATTTTGAAGTCGGCTCTGGAGGGCCTTGCCATCTCCATCGGGGAACTGCTCATGCCAGTCATCAAGAACATTGTGGCTGGCATCCAGTCCTTTGTGGATTGGCTGAACAGCCTGGACGAAGGCACCAAGCAGACCATCGTCACCATCGGCCTGATCGTTGCCGCTGTGGGGCCTGTGTTGATCGTCATCGGCAAAGTGATCTCTGCGGTCGGCGCCATCCTCTCGGTGGTGTCCAAGATCGGCCCGGTCATCTCCGTGGTCAAAACTGCCGTTTCCGGCCTATTCACGCTATTGGCGGCAAACCCCATCGGCCTGGTGGTCGCTGCCGTCGCCGCCCTCATTGCCATCTTCGTGGCTCTGTGGAACAACTGCGAGGGCTTCCGGGAGTTCTGGATCAACCTCTGGGAGAACATCAAGGCCGCTGCGGTGGCTGTGTGGGAGGCGCTGTCCTCCTTCTTCCAGGGAGCATGGGAGGCCATCGTCAACCTGGCCCAAACCATTTGGGGCGGCATCGGCGACTTCTTCTCCGGGCTGTGGGAGTCCATTTCCTCCACGGTCCAAGCGGTCTGGGGCGCGATCAGTGAGTTCCTTTCCGGCCTCTGGACCGGTATTGTCACCACCGCCCAAGCCATCTGGGGAGGCATCACCGATTTCTTCTCTGGGCTGTGGGAAGGTATCAGGTCGGTGGCTGAGACTGTCTGGAATGGTATCAGTACCTTCCTCTCCGGCCTGTGGACGGGCATCGTGACCACCGCCCAGACCATCTGGAGCGGTATCACCGCGTTCTTCTCCGGGCTGTGGGAGGGTATCCGGGCAACCGCCGAGGCTGTCTGGAACGGTATCAGCACATTCCTCTCCACCCTTTGGACAGCTATTTCCACAGCTGCACAGACCATCTGGAACGGCATCGCCACCTTCCTGTCCACCCTCTGGACAACTATCTCCACCACGGCACAGGCCGCATGGAACGGTATCCGCGAGTTCCTGTCCAGCATTTGGGAAGCCATCAAGGGTGTGTTCACCACTGCGCTGGAGGCAATTCAAACGGTGGTGACCGGGGCTTGGGAGGCCATCAAGAGCGTGGTCACCACGGCGATGGAGACCCTCAAAACTGCTGTCACCACAGCATGGGAGGCAATCAAAACTGCCATCTCCACGGCGCTGGAGGCTATCAAGACCGCCGTGAGTACAGCGTGGGAGGCAATCAAGACAGCGGTCACCACGGTCATGGAGGCCATCAAGACTGCCATCATCACTGCATGGGAAGCTATAAAGACCGCTGTGCTGACGGTCATGGAGGCGGTGAAAACCGCCATCACCGCAGCGTGGGAGGCAATCAAAACCGCTGTCACCACGGTGGTCAACGCCATCAAAGATACAGTGACCCAGGTCTGGAATGCCATCAAGGAGGCCGTTTCCGGCATCATGGACCGGCTGAAGGAAACTGTGGTCAACGCCTGGAACGCGCTGAAGGAGGCCGTCACCAGCGTGGTCAATGGCATTAAAGAGGCGGTCACGGGTGTGTTCAACGGCCTCGCCGATGGTGTGCGGACGGCAATGACGAAGGTGCTGGACGCGGTGAAGTCCGGCTTCAACTTCGTGAAAGACCACATCCTTGGCCTGGGCAAGCAGGCGGTGGGCTGGGGCCGCGACCTCATCATGGGCATCGTCAATGGCATCAAGGGGGCCATCGGAGCGGTCAAGGACGCTGTGTGCAGCGTGGGCAACACGATCCGCTCCTTCCTTCACTTCTCCGTCCCGGACGAGGGACCGCTCACCGATTACGAGTCCTGGATGCCTGACTTCATGGCGGGGCTTGCCAGGGGCATTGAGCAGAGCCGGGGAGCCGTCCGCGCCGCCATCGACAGCGTGGCGGACGATTTGGCCCTCGCCCCCACTGTATCTGTGGCGGCGGGCAGCTTAGACGCTCTAAAGACTGGCAGCGGGAGATACACCGAAACTGCCGCCGCTGACAACAGCTCCGGCCCGTCCGCGCGGCTGGATGCCATGTACGAGGTGGTCACCAAATACCTGCCCCGGCTGGCCAACCGCCAGATCGTGCTGGACTCCGGCACTCTGGTGGGCGAACTGTCCGATGGCATGAACCGAACGCTGGGGAGGTCTTTCCTATGATCCGAAAATTCAGACTGACCAATGGCGCGGGGGACGGCTGGGACCTGAACAGCCGCTCGTCCTTTTTCCACTCTATCGCTGGCCTCGGCTTCAAGGACGGCACCCAATATGAGCAGGTCGGCACCGACTTCATCCCCCTGGAGGAACTGTTCTCCCAGGGGGAGATGTCGGGCCGCATCCTGTTCGGCGGTGCCGCCGCCTACCAGACCTATCGGGAGTTTTCCCGGTTCGTCCGGGCGGTGCCTCTCACCCTCATCTACCAGACCGATGAAATTTATCGGGTCCCGGTCCGGCTGACGGAGCTTTCCAAGGGGGAGCTGATGGAGGGCGGCGGTGGGTTGGTGTGCGATGTCACCTTCCTCGCCACCGGGCTGTTCTACAAAAGCGTCACCCGGCAGAGCGGCGTCCTCTCCATCGGCGGCAAGGTGTATCCGTACACCTACTGCTACGCCTACGCCGAGGTGTCCCAGAACACCCTGGTCATCGAGAGCGACAGCTACGAGGACAGCCCCTGCAAGGTCACCATCTTCGGCCCCTGCCTCAACCCGGTCTGGAAGCACTATGTGGACAATGAACTGTTCGAGACGGGCCGCTACGAGGGGCTTATCATGGCGGACCACAAGCTGGTGGTGGACGCCACCGGCATCCCGTACAGCATCACCGAGCGCGGGGCGGCGGACGATATCGTGGCGGACCGCTACCAGCTCTGCGATTTTACCACGGAGCGGTTCTTCCATTTGAAGCATGGGAGCAACCGCATCTCCGTTTCCCATGATGGGCTGAACACAGTGAAAATGATGGTGGAGGGGAAGATCAGCTATGAGACCGTATAGTGTGGAGATTTTCCGGCCCGACTTCACGATGATCGGAAATACCAATGTCAACGAGGTCACCTACAAGGAGGACTACCTCACCTCGGACGAAAACACCATCACTGTGTTGGCCCTCCCCGGCATTGAAAAGCAGGACTTCATCCGTATCAGCCGGGGCGGTGAGGAGTACGCCGGGGTGGTCACCGAGATCGGCTACGGCACCGACCGTTCCAAGCGGCTCCAGACCATTTCCTACAAGCCCTTGGTGGAGCTGCTCAACACCGGCATCTTGTTCGATGTGAACGCCCAGGGCCAGGGGACGCTGGAGGAGTTCATCTGCGACCGTATCCGGGAGACCTTCATCGAAAATCCGGACACGCTCCAAAACATCCACGGCCTGTCCGTGGCCCACACCAGCGCCACCGCTGACTGGAGCCTGCACATCACCCCGGCGGAGAGCGGCGGTCATTACAACATCGTCAACCTCATGGATTCGGTCATCGTCCCCGCCATGCAGAAATACGGCATTCTGGTCAAGGCGGCGCTGGATATCCAGAACCGGGAGATACACATGACGGTGGGCCGGGCCAGTGACAGCATCCTCACCATCGAGGCCGACCTTCCGAACATTATCAAGAAAAGCGTCACCATCAAGCAGGTCAGCGCCGATGTGAACAAGCTGATTCTGTATGACAGCGCCGACTACGCCGCCACCCGCACCTACTACCTCCACCCCGACCTGGGCTACGACACCTACGACCGGGACCGCATCACCCCGGTGGTCTGCGAACTGCAAGCGGTGCAGCATGAGGAGGGCAGCAGTTTCGATGCCGCCGCCATCCGCGCCGCCCACGACAAGTTCTCCGGGCTGGCCTACTCCAACCTCATCGAACTGACCATGGCGAACGACGATGGGCTGGTGAAGCCGGAGCGGATGGAGTTCGGGCAGGAGGTGGAGATCATCTCGGACGGGGTGGCCTATCGGAGCATCCTCACCGGGCGGGAGCGCGGGAAGAACACCAAGCTGGTGTTCGGCACCGTCCGGCTGGACCTCACCAAAATTCTAAGGAGGAGCGGCAATGGCCAATAACATCGTTTTGAAAACCTATCGCGGCGGCAGCGTGACCCCGCTGGACGATGCCATCATCCAGCAGACGGTCATCGGCACCAACGGCATCTTTAAGGGCTGCAACGTGACCTACGCCAGAGGCAACGTCCTCCATGTGTCCCAGGGCTTCGGCATGATCAAGGGGCGGTTTTTCGAGGTGTACGACTGCGAGGTGGGCGTCATCCTCAACAGCGGCTCCGGCACCCTTCAGGGGCGGCTCTACATCCACATGGACCTGTCCAACGCGGACGAGCCGATCCAGCTCCTGACGGAAACAGCCTCGGTGCTGACCGACCTGACCGGGGACGAGGACGTGAACTTCAACAACACCGCCTACGACCTGGAGCTGGCTACCTTCGGTGTGACTCGGACGGGCATCACCGACCTGGTGCCGACCTTCGAGAAGATCACCGGGGCCTCCGGCAGCGGCGGGGCCAGCTCCCTCCAGCGGTCTACCGAATACTTCAAAGGCGACTTCGTGACCTGCAAAAAGGCCCCCGGCTGGGTGACGCTCTACTGCACCACTGCTGGTATGACCGCCGCCGTGGAGCCTGTGGAGTACGCTGGCATCGCCCAGGTGGGCGACACGGTGCAGGACGGCACCTGCGTGTTCACCGCCCGCGATGTGGTGGGCGAGATTGATGTGCTGAAGGACCTGTTCACCGACACCGAAACCAGCATCGCCGGTCTGGAGGACGGCCTCCAGGAGCTGCGGGAGGAGCTGAACCACAAGGCCGAGAATCTCCCGCCTCCGGTCGGCACCATCAAGTACAGCGCCGTGGACCCTGGCGAGGATTGGCTCAAGTGTGACGGCAGCTTTGTCAGCGAGGACGATTACCCCGAACTGCTCCCGCTGCTCAACCACAAAGATCCGACCGCGACCGATCTGCTCACCGCCTACACAGCGGAAAAGGCCGGAGCCATTACCAATACCTGTGTGTTCAACGGTTCCATCTGGGCCTATCTGGTAGATGCCCACCTTCTGGTCGGTATTCCGCCCACCGGCACCGCCAAGACCATCCCTGTTTCTGGTGCGGAAACATTATCCAGCGCAAGCCCTGTTTATCTCTCCATCTGCGGTGGCTGTCTGTACCTGACACAGATTGGCGGTACTCAGACAAAGATTCTCCTATTTGAATTGGTGTCGTTCTCTGGTTCAGAGTCCTCAATTGAAATGACAGCGGTTACGACTTATAGGAGCGGTTCGGTCACTCAAACCGCTACCCAGTTCACGATCCCCTATGTGGTAGATGTGGGTGGCACAAAAATGATGTCCCTATCCATTAACGACACCTATTTCTACTACATTACATGGAAAGCAGGAGAATATGCCACTACCGCCCAACAGCAGCAGAGCTACTGTAGCGGTGCCAGCACCAACATGAACTATGTCTACTCGGCAAAGCTGGCGGCAAAATTCGGTTTCTCTCCGAAAAATCAAAACGAAGCCATCTATGCTTCCCGTTATTTGGGTGTTCGGGATGACAACGTTTACGGTATGAAGTTCTGGTTTAGCATTGCCTCTGTCTCTCAGTCACTCTATGGCACCCCGGAGAGTGACCCCTACTACTCCTACGAAAGCTACACTGACATGAACGAGGCAATAGAAAAGGACACACGGGGTAAGTATCTTAAAAAGTTCATTGCCGAAAATTATACTCCGCAGATGATCACACTCCCCGCTGGTGGCGGTAACGAGTACCTTTATAACGTGGACCTTGTTGACCGGAAGGTCACGCTGATGCATGGACGGTACAACGGTGGGACACTGCCGGAGTGGAGGGACGTCAACATCAAGCTCCCGTCCAGGGCGGTGCTGTTCACCGATTCCGTCTGCTATGTGGCGGAGCAGTCCATGTGGTTCATCTTTGTGGGGACTGGGCTGCTGTTCGGCTCCAAGCTGGCCACCGGCGGCTGGGGCTACATCGACACCATGGGCCTCCTGGGGTTGGTGGCGAAGTATGGGTGCATCACCTATCTCCCCGGCGAGAACGCGCTGTATATCAGCGGGCTCAATACCGCTGGTGTCCCCGTGGTCTGCAAGCTACTGTTCGATGGGACGATGGATTTCACCGGCGCGGGCGCGTGGCTTCCCGTGCTGACCAAAGACGGCATCCCGGCCTACATCAAGGCCAAGACAACCGAATAACGGATGAAGGGCTGTCCGCCGCTTGGCGGATGGCCTTTTATTATACACATTTTTGAAACGGAGGGATTTTCCATGAAAGAGTTCTGGAACACGATCCAGATGGTGTTCACCGCCGTGGGCGGCTGGCTGGGCTACTTCCTGGGCGGCTGTGACGGCCTGCTCATCGCCCTGGTGGTGTTCACAGTGGTGGACTACATCACCGGGGCCATGTGCGCCATCAACGACCAGAAGCTATCCAGCGAGGTCGGCTTTCGCGGCATCTGCCGGAAGGTACTGATCTTCTTCCTGGTGGGGGTGGCGAACATCCTCGATGTGCAGGTCATTGGCACCGGCTCGGTGCTGCGCACCGCCATCATCTTCTTCTACCTGTCCAACGAGGGTGTGTCCCTGCTGGAGAACGCCGCCCACTTGGGCCTGCCTGTTCCCCAGAAGCTGAAAGACGTGCTGGAGCAGCTCCACGACCGGGCGGAGAAGGGCGGTGACGGGGAATGAAGCTGATCGAGTCCATCCTCACCAAAAACCCCTGCTACACCGCTGGCCGGAAGATCACGGTCAAGGGGCTGATGCTCCACTCCGTGGGCTGTCCCCAGCCCAGCGCCTTGGTATTCGTCCGCAACTGGAACAGCGCCAGCTACGACCGGGCCTGTGTTCATGCGTTCATTGACGGCAACGATGGCACCGTGTACCAGTGCCTCCCCTGGAACCACCGGGGCTGGCACTGCGGGGCCAGCGGCAACAACACCCACATCGGTGTGGAGATGTGCGAACCGGGCTGCATCAGGTACACGGGCGGGGCCACCTTCACCTGCTCCGACAAAGCCACCGCCCAGGCCGTTGCCAAGCGCACTTATCAGGCGGCGGTGGAACTGTTCGCCATGCTCTGCCAGAAGTTCAACCTCGACCCTCTGGGGGACGGGGCCATCGTCAGTCACAAGGAGGGCTGCAAGCGGGGCATCGCCTCCAACCACGGCGACCCGGAGCATCTCTGGACGCAGCTCGGCCTGCCCTACACCATGGACACCTTCCGCAAGGCGGTCAAAGCCGCAATGGGCGGTGGGGCCGCTGCCCCCGGCGGTGTGTCCGGCACGAAGATCATGGGCGCGGCTGTAGCTACTGCGGAGCAGATGAAAGCCTACATCAAGGCCAAAAATCCGAAGGTCGCCCAGAGCGTTCTGGACATGGTGCCGCTCTATCTGTCCGAGGGGGCGGCGGAGGGTGTGCGGGGTGACATCGCTTTTGCGCAGTCTTGTCTGGAGACCGGGAACTTCGGTTTCGCTGGCTCCGCTGTCACGCTGGAGAAGAACAACTTCTGCGGTATGGGTGTCACCGCCAATGGGCTGAAGGGTAATTCCTTCGCCACGGCCCAGCTCGGCATCCGGGCGCAGGTGCAGCACCTCAAAGCCTACGCATCCACCGAGCCGCTGAAGGGTGAGTGCATCGACCCCCGGTTCAAGTATGTGGCGCGGGGCTGCGCCGAGGTGGTGGAGTGGCTGGGTCAGAAGGAGAATCCCCAGGGCAAGGGCTGGGCCACCGGCGCGGGATACGGGGCGAAGATCGTCACCATCCTCAAGGCCATCCTCGCCATCGCTGGCGGGGCTGCTCCGACTCCGGCTCCTGTCGCCGTTTCCTTCAAGGTGCGGGTGACCGCCACCGACCTCAACATCCGCACAGGCCCCGGCACCAACACCGCCAAGACCGGGAAGTTTACCGGGGCTGGGGTGTTCACCATCACCGAGGTCAAGGACGGTCCCGGCTCCGCCAAGGGCTGGGGCAGGCTGAAATCCGGCGCTGGCTGGATTTCCCTGGACTTCGCACAGAAAATTTAACCAGCGGTCAATATTTTGACCTACAGTTCAAGCCCACCGGGGATTTCTCCCTGGTGGGCTATTTTGTTTTCCCAATGGTTAATTTGTCCCCTCCGCCGTGGCCGTATAATGAGAGAAGTTCTCAGAAAGAGGTGTAATTATGGCATCAAAAAAGACAAGTGAGATTCTGGAGTTGCGGCGTCAGGGATTGGGATATAAGACCATTGCCGCGATTACCGGATATTCGGTCAACACAGTCAAATCCACCTGTCGCAGACACCCGCCCCTCAACGAAAAAGTTTGCCTGCAATGCGGGGCCAAAGTAGAACAGCTCCCCCATCGGAAGGAGAAGAAGTTCTGCTCGGACAAGTGCCGTATGGCCTGGTGGAATAGCCACCCGGAGCGGGTGAACCGAAAGGCTTTCTACCATTTAGTCTGCGCTCACTGCGGCCAGCCTTTCGACAGTTATGGCAACGACCACCGCAAATACTGCTCCCGCGCCTGTTATGCGGAGGCACGGCGAAAGGTGGTGAGTTGATGGACTTCTTTGAGCGGCTCACCGCTTATAAAACGGCCATGAGCCTTGCCGCCGCTATGTTCCGGCAGGGCATTATTTCGGAGAGGGATTACTTTGAAATCGATACAATTATGACCAAAAAGTACGACCTGTCTTTGGATAGCATTTTCCGCACGATTACTTGATAAATCTGCGGTTTAGAGCGAATATGTGACCACCAAGGAGGTGATTTTTTGGAAAGGATCGTTCAACGGGTGGAGGCCAATATCCCTGCCCAACCGAAAGCGAAACGGGTCGCGGCCTATGCCAGAGTGTCCTCCGGCAAGGATGCCATGCTCCATTCCCTCTCGGCCCAGGTCAGCTACTACAACAGCCTCATCCAGAACCACCCCGGCTGGCTCTACTGCGGGGTGTACGCTGACGAGGCGCTGACCGGCACGAAGGAGAACCGTGCCGAGTTTCAGCGGCTGCTGACTGAATGCCGCGCTGGGAACATCGACCTCATCATCACAAAGTCGATCTCCCGGTTTGCCCGGAACACGGTGGTGCTGCTCCAGACCGTCCGGGATTTGAAATCGCTGGGGGTGGATGTCTATTTTGAGGAACAGAACATCCACTCCATGAGCGCGGACGGTGAGCTGATGCTCACCATCCTGGCATCCTACGCCCAGGAGGAGAGCCTTTCCGCCAGCGAGAACCAGAAGTGGCGCATCAAGAAAAACTTCGAGGACGGCAAACCCTGGTCGGGTCAAGTTCTGGGGTATCGGTACGAAAATGGTGTTTACATCGTCAAGCCGGAGGAGGCCGAAATCGTGCGGAGCATCTTCGCCGACTACCTCTCCGGCATGGGTGTCGAGGCCATTATGAAAAAGCTGAACGTCGAGGGCAGGACCACGCGCAACGGACACCCATGGGGCCGCTCCTGTGTGCGGAAGGTGCTGGGCAACTATTCCTACACCGGCAATCTGCTCCTCCAGACCACATTCAGAGAGAACCACATCACCAAAAAGACGCTCCCGAACCGTGGTGAACTGCCGATGTACCATGCCGAGAACACTCACGAGGCCATCGTCAGCATGGAGGATTACCAGGCGGTGCAGGCGGAGATGGCCCGCCGCTCCGCCAAGCACAACAAGACCAAACGCGGCCCCGCCAAGTACCCCTTCACTTCGATGATCGTCTGCGGCACCTGCGGCAAGGGCTACCGCCGAAAGATGACCCGCACCGGCCCGGTTTGGATTTGCAGCACCTTCAATATTTACGGCAAAGCCGCCTGCCCCTCCAAGCAAATACCGGAGGGGACACTGGAAAAAACTGCGGCGGAGGTGCTGGGGCTGGACGCCTTTGACGCAAAGGCCCTCCATGATAAAATAACGGCTATCAGGGCCGAGGGGAACAACACTCTGGTATTTCTGTTCAAGGACGGCACTCAAACCGTTAAACGGTGGGCAGACCGTTCCAGGGCGGAAAGCTGGACCCCGGAGATGAAAGCCGCCGCCAGAGAATTTGCGAAGAAAGGACAGGCGATGAGATCATGCCAGCAGCAAGAGCAGTAACAGTCATTCCGGCCACCATCAACCTCCACAGCCAAGCCCCCATGGTGGCGGCAGGAAAACGCTGGGTGGCAGGGTACGCCCGCGTTTCCACCGACAGCGATGAGCAGTTCACCAGCTACGAGGCGCAGGTTGACTATTACACCCGATACATCAAGAGCAACCAGGAGTGGGAATTTGTGGCGGTCTATACGGACGAGGGCATTTCGGCGACCAATACCCGCCACCGGGATGGATTCAACCAGATGATTTCCGATGCCCTCGCTGGGAAGATAGACCTCATCGTCACCAAGTCGGTGAGTCGCTTTGCCCGGAACACGGTGGACAGCCTTTCCACCATCCGCAAGCTGAAGGAGAACCACATCGAGGTTTATTTCGAGAAAGAAAACATCTGGACCTTCGACTCCAAGGGTGAACTGCTGCTGACCATCATGTCCTCGCTGGCCCAGGAGGAGAGCCGCTCTATTTCGGAGAATGTCACCTGGGGCCAGCGCAAGCGGTTCGCTGACGGCAAGGTCAGCCTCCCCTATAAACAATTCCTTGGCTATGAAAAGGGGCCGGATGACATTCCCGTAATTGTTGAGGAGGAGGCGAAAATCGTCCGCCGCATCTTTTCCCTTTTCATGGCGGGAAAGACACCCTACCTCATCGCCAAGGCCCTGACCGCTGACGGCATCCCCACCCCTGCCGGGAAGTCAAAATGGGGAACGACCACGGTGGCCTCCATCCTCACGAATGAAAAGTACAAAGGGGCGGCACTCCTGCAAAAAAAATTTACCATCGACTTTTTGGATAAGAAAATGAAAGTCAACGAGGGCGAGGTCCCGCAGTATTACATTGAAAAGAGCCACCAGCCCATCATCGACCCGCAGGAGTTTGATTTGGTGCAGGCCGAGTATGAGCGGCGCAAGGAGCTGGGCCATCGCTATAGCGGCGGCAGCATTTTCGCCTCCCGCATCGTCTGCGGCGACTGCGGCGCTTTCTACGGTCCCAAGGTCTGGCACTCCAACAGCAAGTACCGCCGCACCATCTGGCAATGCAACGAAAAGTTCAATGGTGAGAAAATGTGCAGCACCCCGCATCTGGTGGAGGAGGATATCAAGGCCCGGTTCCTGGTAGCGTTCAACCAACTGCTGGACAGCAAGGGGACTCTGCTGGAGGACTGCCGCATTATGCAGAACCACCTCACCAACTGCGCCGCCATTGACGCGGAACTGGACGAGTTGCTCCGAGAGATTGCGGTGGTGACGGAGCTGACCCGGCGGTGTATCCAGGAAAACGCCCGGAGCGCGTAGAGTCAGGAGGAGTACACCGAACGCTATAACGGTTATGTGGCCCGATACGATGCGGCAAAGGCCAAGCTGGGCACACTCCAAAAAGAGAAAGACCAGCGGCTGGTACAGGCAGATGCCATCGGCAGATTTATGTTTGAACTGTCCGAGCGCAGCGATGCCATTACCGAGTTTGACGAACGGCTCTGGCTGGCGGTGGTGGAGAAGGCCGCGGCATACCACGATGGGCGGCTGGTGTTCACCTTCCAGAATGGTACTGCGGTAGAGGGCTGATACAGATAAAACCCGTTGATTCCGCAACATGGGATCAACGGGTTTTACATCGTGTCCATAAGCTCCAACAGAAGGCTCCTCTGTTTGTTCGACAGGGAACTCCGCTTTGCATACAGCGTCTGCTGCTCCTCGGTCAGTTCCAGGGGGTTCCCTTCAGCGAAGAATTGTGCCAGAGTAATACCGAACGCCGCACACACCGCCTCCAAGGTCGGCAGCGTGGGTGCATTGTTCCTGTTGAACATATTTGTAACAGTGGAGTGGGACAGGCCGGACTCTTTCGCCAGTCGGTAATCTGTCCAGCCCCGTTCTTCCATCAGCTTTTTGATCTGCTTTTGTGCGTCCAAGCCATCACCACCCATCTGTAACTATTATAATTCCCGGAATGGTGTTATAATAGGCATGATAAGTAGATAGCAACGTTCCCTAAAGGAGCATACAGCTTATCCGGCTTTTGCCGGGAAACCTTAATGACTGTAAGGAGGTCAGTATGGAAAGGCCAAAGATATTATTTGAACGTTGGGCGCAGGAGAGGAATATCACAGCAGAAGAAATGCGGGCCATCATCGCAGCCCGCATTGAGCAGGGAATGAAAGACCCTGACCCGGTGAAACGTGCGTCATGGGAGCGGATACCACGGGCTGGGGAAATCCCCACGCCGGAAGAATGGCTCCGCTATGCGGTAGAGCGGCTGGAGGAGGAAGGGCGGGGCGATTTGCTACGGTGGTATCCGAATCTATAAATCTAAGGAAGCTCTGAATAAATCCCCGCACACATCTTCACCCATAAATTCCCACCCTGGATGTTGTCAGAAAACCTTGAAACCCTTTAGAATTCCTGCGGGTTTCTTCTTTGCCAGTAGAAATTTCTGGCGCAAATCTGTGCACGTTGATTTAATCAGAGCTTCCCTAATACAATATTAGTTAATAGCTATTATCAGCACTGTGGTTTGCTACATGTTGTTCCTTTCAAAGTTTATTCCGTTATAGGTGGGGGATGCACATTGAAATTTTGTTGGGCCAAATGCTGGACTTTCAAATAATAACCTGATATACTAAAATAACCTTAGAAATGCTTTGCCTGCATTTTTAGGGAGAATTAAAAGATTCGTCGGCAAATAACTAGAGAGTGCGGTGAATTTATGATTATTAATGATATATATGCAGGTAAGCCTGATGCAAGCGATGAAATTCGTGAACGGGGGTATGATGAATTCGCAAATAATTACATCACACCATCTGGAATTAACATAGGCCGATTGTCAAGCACCGAATATGGCACACCCATTTTTATTATGGGGGACAAGGGGACTGGGAAAACTGCTCTTTTGCATTTTTTGCAGAATTATATAAAAGTTAACGATGTTTCTGCTTGTTCATCTTTTATCTTTTTTGATAGCGGATTTAGCCATGTTACTCGGGAAAAATTCAACGCCATTTCTCAATCAATTTCTACTTCTATCGCCATAGACAACAGGGTTGCATCGTTAGGACAGAATAGAGAATGTGATTTTACATACATTTGGAGATGGCAATTTTACCAAAAAATTATTTCTGATAACGAATTTTTTAATGGCAGTCTATTCGAAAATGATAAAAATTGGGCCGATTTTTTGAGTGAACTCAGCAAAGTTAATAAAACTATTGAGAAGGAGAAAATGCATATTCCTGCCAAGGTTACTCTTACTGCAACGCCTGAACCAGAGCGTGGTACATTTACTCCAAGCATTAATCTGGAACCATTGGATCTATCCCAGCGCAATTTCGACAAGAGCAAAAGTTACACTGAATTTGTAAAAATAATTGATAAGGCAGACCATTTAGCCCGGTGTTTAAAGCGTAGCGATACGCCCTATTATATCTTTATTGATGAACTGGAAGCCTATAGAGGGGAAAATGAAACATTTTATCGCGACTTGAGAATGATTCGCGACTTGCTTTTTACAGTAAAACAGTTGAACGATATTTTTCAAAGTGGGACAAAAATTATTTGTTCGGTGCGACTCGAAATCATACACGCAATTAATCGGTTTATCCAGTCCAATCAATTACATAAAATTATGCAGGGATACGATGAGCGGCTAATTTGGGAGCATACAAATACAAATTCTTTTGATCATCCAATTGTGGGGGTCCTTCTTAAGAAAATTCAAAGCGCAGAAGAAAAGAATACGACTGCCCCTATTTCTCGTGATTATATTATAAGGAAATGGTTTGAAACAACAGTTTATAATGTGCATGTCTGTAGCTATATATTGGATAATACATGGCATAAACCAAGAGATATTGTGCGATTGTTGCTATCTGCCCAATCAAAGAACTCTAAAAACTTCTCCAAGTTTAACCAGAACACGTTTGATACCTTTATGCCCACGTATTCAAAACAGTGCTTAGTAGAAGTGCAGGAAGAAATGCGTGCGCTCTATAGCGCCGAGGAAATTGAGTGTATCTTCAATTGCTTGAAAGGGTTTAAGGCGTTGTTCACGTTTCAAGAAATCACCGAGCGGGCAGAGACTTTATATCCACAGAGTACCTTGGCATCCAATCCAAGGACGGTCTTAGGCGATATGTATAGAATTGGTGTAATCGGCAATTATTTAAATAGGGATCATTCTCCTAGATGGGAATATAAAGAGCAGTATAATTTAATAATTGATGCCCCTTGGAAGATGATTATTCATCCTGCATTGCGGATAGAACTTGCTGTAAATAGTCGAATTGATAGATTTATCAATAAGAATTCTGCTCGCAGAATTGTACCAACATATTCAGCGATAGTCGAAAAAATAGAACGTCGGTATGTACTTGTTACATTTTATAAAGATAATTGCAAGCAAGACGGGTACATATTTATGGGGAACCTTGGAATAGCAGGCGTTGAAGAGGGAACGTTAAATTCGTTTATAAACATAGGTCAAGAGTTGAGTGTGGAAACTTTGGGATATGCAAATTACATTTCCCGATGGCTACTACGTATACATAAGTAAGTCGTTTATCAATCTTGCTGAATATAGCAATTCTTAATTATTTTTATGCACACCCTTGTACAATGCACCCCCAGCAAGCAAGGGTGTGCATTTGTATCAGATTTGGCCACCTTTGCCATAGAATCGTTCGGATTTGTTTAGAATCCGGACGATTTTTTTGTTCTTTTCCGCTATGTGCGCTAAAAAGTTACGGAATCAGTCGGCAAAAATCTGTTTACCTCACCAACTACCCCTTACAGGATTTTTTCTGATTTGGGGTAGTTTTTATGCGCTGATAAGAACATACCGCCTGCATCCACATCGATGCAGGCGGTATGTTCATTACGCATCTTTCTTCACGCGCTGGATCCGGTTGAGTACCATATCAAAAACTTCATTGTCACAGGAAATGATTTGCCGCCCCTTTTGACAGAGCTGGAAAACGTCCAGAACCCGGAGCATTGGAAATATCAGGGATGGGCGAACGAGAAAATCCTTCAGCAGTGGCTGGCGCATATCCAGTCCGTCCAGCAGGCCCTAAAGGAACACTTATAGGAAGGAGGCCCAGCATGGCAGATTTACAGGCGGCGCTTTCGGAGGCTGTCAAGCTGAACCGGAGCATTGCGCAGTTTCGCTGAAGTAGTAAATTAAATGCAGAAAAGGTTTTTCAACCTTGCCTCGTCGGGCTTTTCGTCGAAAAGGATTTGCACGCGGTTGATTTCCTCGTTGGTGATAATCGTACCGCCGTCAAATTCGATTTCGGTATGCTCCATTTCGTCCACTTTGCGAAGCTGGGCGAGACGGTCCTTGATGCGCTTGATTTCGCCGTTGCGGTTGGAAAGAACGTAGGCCGGGACCGGAGAGTGTTTGCCGGAGCTGTAGGGGCTGGCATCCTGTTCGGCGAGGGCGGCGTCGATTTTGGCGGCGCGTTCGTCGTCCATGTCGGGAAAGCCGTTCATGGTCTTGCGCTTGCGATACCAGGCGTTCATAGCCTTGTCGCGCTCCTGCTGGGCTTGGAGCTTGGCAAGTTTGGCCTCCAGTTTCTCCACGGCGTCGGGGTCGTCGCTGCTGATTGCGTGGTTGCTGGCGGCGTTTGCGGCGCGGCTGGAATAGTAGGCGGCTTTTTCTCCGGCCTCAATGGACTTGCGCATATTGCGGTCGATTTTGTCCAGGTCGCGGCGGTGGTGGCGCTCGCTGTGGTGGCCGACAAGGATAGGCTGGCCGGGGGGAATAAGCCGCATGATTTCGTGGGCGGCGTGGCTGGCGGCGGTGCTTTCGGCCTGGGCGTGGGCGGCGCGTTCTTCCATGCGGTCGATGCGGGCCTCCTTGCGCTCCTGGTAGTCCTCACGTCCGATTGACATAGATTGTTACCTCCTGTTTTGGTTTTGGGTTTGTGGCCCATGAGCGCCCGCCCGGATATCGGGCGGCTGGGCTTGCACCAGCGGCGGCGGATGCCGTCGGCCTTGCGGGGATGTTAGGCGGATTTCTCTTTGACGGTCCAGGGCTTCCGGCGTCCGGTGGACTGGAAATAATCGGCGTCCGCGTCGGGGGCGGACCAGAAGCGGCGGAGGGTGTCTTTGCGGTCCTCGTGGTTGTGCCAGTCGTAACCGCTGGGAAGGTGTGCGCAGACTTGCCAGCGTTCCCGCTTTTCGTAGCGGTTCATAGCCTTGACCGTTGCCATAACGGTATCGGGGTCAGCGTTCACCAGCCTGCAAGCGCTGACAAAGGCAATCCAGGTGCAGGAGCTTTCCTTGTCG
>OFGQ01001336.1_pt1 | contig 16606 bp, 13 predicted proteins | sample 1521791 | NCBI WGS metagenome assembly OFGQ01 (sample SAMEA3504116, study PRJEB24116) | mouse gut metagenome | biome: mouse gut; feature: mouse-associated habitat; material: faeces | place: Denmark | collected 2011 | reverse complement strand
GAAGACGTGGTAGGTGGGGGTCAGCAGCATCCGGTCTCCCTCGGTGAGGACCATGGCCTGGAGCACGTTCACCAGCTGGGCGATGTTGGCCATGACCACGGTGTCGCAGTGGTCGTTGAAGATGTTCAGGCTCACGGCGGCCACCAGCGCGTCCCGCATGGTGTTCTGCTGGTAGAGGAAACCCGGGTTGGTCCCCGGCTCCACGTCGAACCAGGTGCCCCACTCGTCCACGATCAGTCCCACCTTCCGGTTGCCCTGGTAGTGGCGGATGATCCGGGAGTGGTTCTCCACCAGCTCCTCCATGCGCAGGGCCTTCCGCAGGGTGGCGAAGTACTCCTTCCGGCTGAAGTCCAGGGCGCTGCCCTTGTGCTCCCACACGTTGGGGACGGTGTAGTAGTGGAAGCTCACCGCGTCCACGAACTCCCCGGCGATCTCCATGAGCACGCGGGTCCAGTGGTAGTCGTCCGCGTTGGCCCCGGAGGCGATCCGGTAGGGCTGGCGGGCCTCGTCATAAGCGCGGAGGTAGGTGGCGTACTGGCGGCACAGGTCGGCGTAGAACTGGGGGCGCATATTGCCGCCGCAGCCCCAGGTCTCGTTGCCGATGCCCCAGTACTTCACGTGCCAGGGCTCCTCCCTGCCGTTGGCCCGGCGCAGGTCCGCCATGGGGGACTGCCCGCCCATGTTGCAGTACTCCACCCAGTCGGAGAACTCCTGGACGGTGCCGCTGCCCACGTTGCCGGAGAGGTAGGGCTCGCACCCCAGCTGGCGGCACAGCTCCAGGAACTCGTGGGTGCCGAAGGAGTTGTCCTCCGTGACGCCGCCCCAGTTGGTGTTGACAATTTTTTTCCGGGCCTCCCGGGGCCCCACGCCGTCCTTCCAGTGGTAGGTGTCGGCAAAGCAGCCGCCGGGCCAGCGCAGCACGGGGACGCGCAGGGCCCGCAGGGCCTGGACCACGTCCGTTCGCATCCCGTTTTCGTTGGGGATGCCGGAGCCCTCGCCTACGTAGACGCCGTTGTAGATGCAGCGGCCCAGGTGCTCTGAAAACTGACCGTAGATGTTCCGGTCGATGGTGCCTTTGGAACGGTTGGCGTTGATGACTGCCTTAGACATAGCGGATTCTCCTTGTATATGGTTTTGGGACCTGTATCCACAGGTCCTTGGGGGTTCGGTCACATGACCAGCTCGGGGCTCAGCATCTGGTTCCGCTTGCGGTATTGGGAGGGGGACATGCCGATGTGCTTCTGGAAGACCCGGTTGAACTGGGAGAAGCTGGCGAAGCCGCAGGACAGGGCCGCCTCGGTGATGGGGACGCGGGTATTGATGAGCAGGGACTGGATATTCCGCACCCGGGTCATCTGGATGTAGTCCGTAAGGGTGAAGCCGGTGACGTCCTTGAACTGGTGGGAGAGGTAGCAGCTGCTGATATAGAACTTCTGGGCCAGGGTGTCCAGGGACAGGTCCTCGAAGTAGTGGGCGTGGATATAGCTGGTGACGGAGTATATCTTTTTCTCCATGGGGGTCATCTCGGACTTGTTGGTGTACTGGTTGCGCCCCTGGTTCAAGAACAGCAAGGTCAGGAACTCGGTGAATTTCAAATGGATGATCAGGTCCCGCATGGGGTCCGTCTTGGGGGAGAGGGAGAAGATGTCGTTGAGCTTGCTGAACAGCTGCTTGCGCAGCTCCGCGTCGAAGCGGAAGATGGGGGCCTCCCGGTGGAAGATGCCCAGCAGCTGCTCGTACTCGTTGGACAGCCCCGTCACGTTCCGGGGCAGGTTGAACTGGATGATCAGCCGCCTGCAGGGATCTCCCGGCGGGTACTGGGACCGGTGGAGCACGTTGGGCGGGATGCCGATGATGTCGAAGGTGTCCATATCGTAGGGCTTGCCCTCCAGGATGTGCCTGGTGTTGGGCCCCATCATGACGCACAGCTCATAGAAGGTATGGAAGTGCTGGAACTGCATGTTCTTGTCTTCCGTGCGCACGTCGTAGTCGAAGAAATAGAACAGGACGTCGTTATCTCCGTTGACCCGGATGAAATATCTGTCCTGGTACAGGAGCAGGTTTTGGATGAGCACGGGCCGTTAACCTCCTTCCATTCGGAAGTCCTCGCAGCCCTCCAGACGGCAAGGGGTCTCCGGCTCGGGGCCCATGGAGGCGTCCCACAGGAGGGAACAGTCCCGGAAGCGAATGCCGGAGGCGTTTTTCCCGTACACCCAGCAGGACCGCTTCTCCGTGGAGGCCGGTCCGGCGCAGGGGCGCAGGTCGTGGAGGCCCGTCTCGTAGTCCGTGGCCCGGCGCATCCGGAGGGACACGTCCTGGAACGTCACCCCGGAGATTCCGCCGGGCTCCTCCGCGTACAGCAGGACGCCATTCTCGGCGGTGCAGAAGATGCCGCTGAAGCGCACGTTCCGGACGGTCCCCGTCTTCGTCCCCTCCTTGCGCGGGAGGACCGTGACGGCGATGGGCTCCCCGTTCCCCCAGAACACGTCCGGGTGGAACAGCCGGGTCTCGATGGCGAGGTTCTGGAAGCTGACGTTCTCGATGTTCCCCCCGTCCCGGAGCTGGAGGGAGATACCCCGGTTGGAGCGGCTGATGACGCAGTTCTCAATAACGATGTTGCGGAAGCCGTCCTCACTCTCGCTGCCGAACTTGATGGCGGCGCTGGTGGAGGTCAGGGTGCAGTTGGTCACGGTGATGTTCTCGCAGGGCCCGTACTGCATGGCGTGGGCGGTGTTCTTGAAGACGATGCAGTCGTCGGCGCACTCGATGTGGCAGTTGGCGATGCGCACGTTCTGGCAGTGGTCGGGGTCGATGCCGTCGCAGTTGGCCATCCGCAGGTCGTTCAGGATGCGGATGCCGTCGATGAGCACGTCCCGGCAGCCCACCATGTGGACGGTCCAGAAGGCGCTGGCGGCCAGCGTGACCTCCCGGATGGTCAGCCGGGAGACGTTCTCCAGGAACAGCAGGGGGGCCCGGGGGTAGAAGGACCCCTCGATGTGCCATTTCGTGGCCTCGCCGTGGAAAATCGCCTCGTTGCCGTCGATCCGCCCCAGGCCGGTGATGGCCAGGTCCTCGCAGTCTCTGGCGTAGAGGAAGTAGTGGGTGGGCCGTCCGGCATACTCGCAGTTCTCATAGGAGGGCACCGCCATCTTCTCCGGCGCGTCCCCGCCGAAGAGGAGGTAGTCCGAAAGCCGGTCGCTGCCCTTCAGTACCGCCCCCATCTCCAGATGGAGCTCCATATGGGAGCGGAGCACCAGGGCCCCGCTGCGGAAGGTCCGTCCTCCCGGCAGGACCACCCGGCCCCCTCCCGCCGAGGCGCAGGCGTCGATGGCCGCCTGGATGGCGGCGGTGTCGTCGGCGGACCCGTTTCCCAGTGCGCCGAAATCCAGTACGCTGTAGTCCATTTTGGCATTCCTCCCCGTGGGTTCGCGGCCTTGTTTCAGGAGTATTTTAGCACGGGCGGCAGCAAATAGCAACCACAATATTGCGTTCCTTTCGCTCCAAAATGATGTCTTTGACTGTTTTAACTAAAAACAACCGGCTCAGACTGTGCAAAACCAACATAAAAGCGGTTTCTCAAGAAAAAAGAAAGCAAAAAATGCAATGTACGAAAAGAAAAAAGGCAATTTATGCGTAGTAACCGCCGGAAATCATCAGTATGATAAAAACATCCCGCCGAACCGATAGGATTTGTTGGGCAAAACAACTATATGGGAGGACACTATGGTAAAGTTTAAAAAGTGGATGTCACTCGCACTTGCAACCGTGATGTGTATCGGACTGCTGGCCGCCTGCGGCGGAGATAACAGCAAGACCCCCGATACCCAGGCCCCCGGTACCACCACCCCTGACACGACCCCCGACACGACCCCCGATCCCGCGCCGGATACCCCGGAGCCCCCTGCGGCCGAGGGTTATTCCGAGTCCCCCTTTATCACCGCCCTGGGTACATACGGCGCGGTGGAGGACCGTCTCCCCGCTGCTGACGACATCATGGTCGAGACCGTCAACGCCGCTGGCGAGCCCCTGGAGATCGGCACCTTCGGCGGCGAACTGAAGCGCAGCGCCGGCGGCGGCAACTGGGATGCCGGCAAGCCCATCGAGGAGGGCCTGTTCCGCTTCAACACCCATGCCGAGATCGAGCCCAACGTGGCCAAGAGCTACGAGGTCAACGACGACGCCACCGTCTACACCATCCACCTCCGCGAGGGGATGAAGTGGTCCGACGGCGAGCCCTTCACTGCTGAGGACTGCGTATGGTTCTACAACGTGGTCTGCCTCAACAAGCTGGACAGCAAGGGCGTGCGCAACTGCCACAAGGACGCCAACGGCGATCCCGCCGTGGTGGAGAAGGTGGACGACACCACCTTTACCGTCACCTTCGGCACCCCCAAGTACGACTTCATCGAGGCCCTGACCGTGGACCTGAAGTGGCACTACGCCCCCAAGCACATCTTTGAGGACATCTGCCAGAAGATCCTGGACGGCGATGAGGCCGGCGCCATTGCCGCGGGCAAGGAGCTGACCGGCGTGGAGTTCTCCGACACCGGCGCTCTGGGCAAGGAGACCCTGTACTACTTCTGGAACTACTCCGGTATCCCCACCCTGAACCCCTACGTGCTGTCCACCGAGGACGGCAAGAACAATATCAAGGGCGAGTACTACGAGTTCGTCCGCAACCCCTACTACTGGAAGACCGATGCCAACGGCCAGCAACTGCCCTACATGGACAAGATCGTCTACACCACCGTGCAGAATGTGGACCAGACCCTGATGCTCCTGCTGGACGGCACCGTGGACTACCAGACCATCGCCGTGCAGGACGCGCCCACCGTTCTGGAGGCCGAGCAGACCTCCGGCACCAAGATCAACCTGTATGAGTGGGCCGGCGCGGAGTGGGGCAGCGCGGCCCACCAGCTCCATCTGAACCTGGGCATCGCCGACGAGAACAAGAACGCTCTGTTCAACAACGCCGACTTCCGCCAGGCCATGTCCATCTGCGTGGACCGCGAGGCGCTGGCCTCCGCCCTGACCGACGGCTGGCAGGAAGGCGGCCAGGCCGCTCCTCAGGAGGGCACCCTGGGCTATAGCGAGGAGTGGTCCAAGAAGTGGACCGAGTATGATGTAGAGAAGGCAAAGACCCTCTTTGAGAGCGCTGGCCTGGTTATGGGCAGCGACGGCTTCTATGATTTTGCCAACGGCTCCGACTTCGAGCTGAACATCGTCTCCGTGGCTGAGCTGAACGCCGCCGAGACCTTCGCCCTGCTGGATACCTATTACCGCGCCGCGGGCATCAAGTGCAACTTCCGCGACTATGACCGCAGCTACATCGACAACGAGCTGATGGCCGGTTCCCTGGAGTGCATGCTCTACCCCGTCACCCCCATTGGCGACGTGTCCATCGCTCTGAAGCCCAACTCCATGGTTCCCGGCTACGCGACCAACGTGGCCTGGTACGGCACCATGAAGAAGGATACTGCCACCGGCGACCTGCTGGAGCTCATCAACCTGAAGGAAGAGCTGGATAAGACCGCCGATACCGACGGCCGCAACGAGATTGTCAGCAAGATGCTGAAGCTCCACGAGGAGAACCAGTGGACCCTGGGCTACGTGGCCGCCACTCCCGCCATCCACGCCGTCAACGCCCGCATCCACAACTTCCCCGATGGCCTGGTGTGGTCCGACATCTACCGCGACATGGGTATCGCCCGCTGCCAGTGCTGGTATATCCAGGAGTAAGAACCCGTAATGCGTTCCAACACATAATTTGAACTCTCCGGGGCGGGACCGCGCGGTCCTGTCCCCGGGAGTCCCCGGCAAACATTCGCGCATCATCAAACTGACGCGGGAGGCCGCTTCTCTTTCTTGGATAGGGGGCGCCTCCCGCTTTGTTTTGGAGCCTGTCCGGCATCTCGACCCGCGGGTGGGAAGATGCTGAACAGCGCCGGCAGGCCCCAATGATCAACCGAAAGGACGTGCGGAAATGCTCAAATACATAGGCAAACGGCTCCTTCTGTTTATACCGACCATTTTCATCATCTCCGTGGTGATCTTCTTCATCATCCAGCTGCCCCCCGGAGACTACGCTACCTCCTACGCCGCCGCCATGGCTGCGGAGGGCGAGATCATGACCCCCGAGCAGATCCAGGAGCTGCGGATGCAGTTCGGACTGGATAAGCCCTGGTACATCCAGTATTTCAACTGGATGGCGGACATCATCACCAAGGGCGACTTCGGCTACTCCTTTGAATACGGGCGGGCCGTCTGGGACGTCATCGCCCAGTACCTGCCCCTGACCCTGGGCATCTCCTTCGTGATCCTGGTCTTCCAGTACGCGGTGAGCCTGCCCATCGGCATCTACTGCGCCAACCACCAGTACTCCGTGGGGGACTACATCTGGTCCTTCATCGGCTTCATCGGCACGGCCACCCCCAACTTCCTGCTGGCCATCTTGGTCATGTACTTCATCTATGTGAAAACGGGCACCATGTACCTGGGGCTTTTCAGCACAGAGATGCTCCAGAACGGTATGCGGCCCGAGTACATCCCGGAGTTCCTGGGCCGGTGCCTGATCCCCATCCTGGTCATCGGGACTTCCGGCACCTGCAGCATCATCCGTACCGTCCGCGCCCAGATGCTGGATGAGCAGGCCCGGCAGTACACCCTGACCGCCCGGGCCAAGGGCTGCTCCGAGGCCACCATCACCTACAAATACTGCCTGCGGGCAGCCATGAACCCGGTGGTGTCCGGCCTCTCCGGCGCGCTGCGGACCATCTTCTCCGGCTCCACCGTGTCGGCCATCGTCATGAACATGGCCATCCTGGGCCCCGTGCTGCTGGCGGCCCTGAAATCCCAGGACATGTATCTGGCGGGCACCATCGTCCTGGTCCAGGCCATCCTGGTGGTCGTGGGCACGCTCCTCAGCGATATCGCCCTGGCCTGGCTGGATCCCCGGATCCGGTTCTCGGAAAGGAGTTGATCGTATGGCTGTGTTTAAGAAAAAGAAGCCTCAGAATGATGAATCCCGCTACATGGCTTCCCAGTGGAAGCTGATGTGGATCAAGCTGAAAAAGCACAAGCTGGCCAAGTTCAGCATGATCGTCCTGGCGGTCTTATATTTCGGCGCTCTGTTCGCGGACTTCCTGGCCCCCTACGGGCTGGAGGATTTTACCGGCCTCTACAAGGACACCGCCCCCACCACGATCCACTGGCGGGCAGCTTCTCCCGCCCCTACGTCTACAAGCTCCAGAAGGTCAACGATAAAAAGACCTACACCGTTATCACCACCGAGGATACGTCCGAAAAATACTATGTGAGCCTCTTCGCCAAGGGCCCGGAGTATAAGCTCTTCGGCTTCATCCCCTGCGACCGGCATCTGTACGGCCTGGTGGACGAGCAGGGCGAGCCCAATATGGAGGCCCGCATCAACATCTTCGGCGCGGACAGCGTGGGACGGGACATCTTCTCCCGCCTGCTGTACGGCAGCCGGGTGTCTCTGACCATCCCCTTCGTGTCCGCCGCCATCAGCTTCGTGCTGGGCATCCTGCTGGGAGGCATCTCCGGCTACTTCGGCGGCTGGATCGACAACCTGATCCAGCGTATCATCGAGGTCATCTCCGCCATCCCCAGCATTCCCTTGTGGCTGGCCCTGTCCGCCGCCATCCCTCCGGGGATCTCCGTGACGGCCATGTACCTGTACATCACTATCATTTTGTCCTTCATCGGGTGGACCGGACTGGCCCGCACGGTCCGTGGCCGGTTCATCGCCCTGCGGAAGGAGGACTTCGTGATGGCCGCCAAGCTGGCGGGCGTCAGTGACTTCAAGATCATCGTCAAGCATCTGGTCCCCGGCTTTTTGAGCTACCTGATCGTCAGCCTGACCCTGGGCATCCCCGGGTCCATCCTGGGCGAGACCTCCATGAGCTATCTGGGCCTGGGCATGAAGGCCCCCGCCACCAGCTGGGGCGTGCTGCTGAAGGAGACCGAGGCCCTGGCCACCGTGGCCCAGTGCCCCTGGAAGATGATCCCGCTGATCTTCGTCATCATCACCGTCCTGGCCTACAACTTCCTGGGCGACGGTCTGAGAGACGCGGCGGATCCCTACAAGTAAGAAGCGGAAAGGAGCGCGTATGATGGAAAACGAAGCGCGTCAGAATGATACCATCATTCAGGTAAAGGACCTGAAGGTCAACATCAAGACCGACGACGGCATCCTGACTGCCGTCCGGGGCGTGGATTTCGAGATCAGGAAGGGGGAGACCCTGGGACTGGTGGGCGAGTCCGGCTGCGGCAAGAGCCTGACCAGCAAGGCCATCCTGGGCATCAACGACAAGAAGTGTTCGGCGGCAGGGGAGATCATCTTCGACGCCGACGGCTTGGGCCGGACGGACCTTCTGAAGCTGAAGCCCAGAGGGGACGAGATCCGCTCCATCCGGGGCAAGCAGATATCCATGATCTTCCAGGAGCCCATGGTGGCCTTTTCCCCCATGTATACAATCGGCAACCAGATCAACGAGGCCACTCTCCTGCACATCACCAAGGATAAGAAGAAGTCCAAGGAGATATCCCTGGGCGTGATGAAGAAGGTGGGCATCGCCAACGCGGAGAAGCGGTACGACCAGTACCCCCACGAGTTCTCCGGCGGAATGCTCCAGCGGGCCCTCATCGCCATGGCCCTGGTGTGCAACCCCAAGCTGCTCATCGCCGACGAGCCCACCACCGCCCTGGACGTGACCATCCAGGCCCAGATCCTGGAGCTGATGAAGGAGCTCCAGAAGGATTTCGGCATGTCCATCCTCTTCATCACCCACGACCTGGGCACCGTGGCCCGGATGTGCGACCGGGTGGCGGTCATGTACCTGGGGCGGATCGTGGAGTCCGCCACGGCCCTGGAGATCTTCAAAAATCCCCAGCACCCCTATACCAAGGGGCTCATCGGTTCCGTCCACAAGATCGGCACCAAGAACCAGGATAAGCTGTTCTCCATCGAGGGCACCGTGCCCCTGGCCCTGAATCTGCCCGCCGGGTGCGGCTTCTACGAGCGGTGTACCCAGCGGATCGAGGGCGTGTGCAACGCATACGATCCCACGCTGGTCCAGGTGGGAGAGGATCACCAGGTAGCGTGCTTCGCCTGCACCGGCTGTCCCAAGGACGGCGCGTGCGGCGGGCGCGGCAAGGAAGGAGGTAAGGACGCGTGAGCGGCAAGAAGCAGATCCTGGATGTGCAGCACATCCATATGCGTTTCAACTCCAAGGGCGTCTGCGTCCGGGCCGTGACCGACGTGAGCTTCACGGTGGACGAGGGGGAGACCATCGGCATCGTGGGCGAGTCCGGGTGCGGCAAGACCACCCTGGGGCGGTGCATCGTCCGGGCCTACGAGCCCTCCGAGGGCGAGGTCCTCTATACCGCCGGGGACGGGGAGACGGTGAACTTCACCAAGATCGACCCCAAGACCATGAAGAAGTACCGCAAGGAGATCCAGATGATCTTCCAGGACCCCTACTCCTCCCTGGACCCCCGCATGACGGTCTACGACATCATCAAGGAGCCCCTGCTGGCCAACTTCCCCAAGATGCCCAAGGCCGAGATGGACCGGCGCATCATGGACATCGCCGCCAAGGTGGGGCTGAACACCTCCTACCTCATGCGGTATCCCCACGCCTTCTCCGGCGGGCAGCGCCAGCGCATCGGCATCGCCCGGGCCCTGGTGCTCAATCCCCGGGTGATCGTGTGCGACGAATCGGTCTCCGCCCTGGACGTCTCCATCCAGGCCCAGGTCATCAACCTGCTCCACGACCTGCAGAAGGAGTTCGCCCTGACCTATCTGTTCATCAGCCACGACCTGTCCGTGGTGGAGTACATCTCCGACAAGGTGGGCGTCATGTACCTGGGGAAGCTGGTGGAGTACGCCCCCACCAAGGACCTGTTCAGCCGCCCCATGCACCCCTATACGGAGAGCCTGCTGTCCGCGGTGCCTGTGGCGGACCCCACCCAGCAGATGGAGCGCATCCCCCTGGAGGGCGAGATCCCCAATCCGGCCAACCCGCCCACGGGCTGCTACTTCCATACCCGCTGCCGGTACTGCAAGCAGCAGTGCAAGGAGACCGCGCCGGAGTACAAGGAGCTGGAGCCCGGCCACTTTGTAGCCTGCCATCGGGCGGAGGAGCTGAAGCTGAAGGGATTCCAGTATGACGACTAAAAAGCTGATCATTTTCACCGACAGCGGCGATACCATCATCGACGAGGGCACCCAGGTCTACGACGAGCGAGGCATCGTCCAGGAGGCCCAGTTCATCCCCGGCGCGGGGGAGGTCCTCCGCCAGCTCCATGAGGAGGGCTTCACCATTGCCCTGGTGGCGGACGGAGAGTGGGAGTCCTTCCAGAACGTATACCGGAAGAACGGTCTGGGATACTGCTTCGACGCCTGGGTGGTCTCGGAGGTGGTGGGCCGGCAGAAGCCGGAGGCGGTGATGTTCGAGACCGCCTACGAGAAGCTGGGCCTCACCGAGGCCGACAAGGCCCGCATCGTCATGATCGGGAACAATCTGAAAAAGGACGTCGCGGGCGCCAACCGGCAGGGGCTGACCTCCATCTGGCTGGACTGGTCCCCCCGGTATTTCCACACGGTGGAGGAGCCCGACTGGCAGCCGGACTATACGGTGAAGACGCCGGCGGAGCTGCTCCCCCTGCTCCACGATCTCAATGCGAAGCTGGAGAATTAAAAGTTGAGGTTGGCTATGGAAAGAAACGAATACAAAGCGGAGATCAGAGAAAAGCTGGCGAAGCTGATCGACGCCTTTTGCCCTATCCTCTATGAGGACGATGAGATCTTTCTGAAAAACATGGAGGGCCGGAACCTGGCGGGGGACGACGTCCGCCGGTACCAGCACTGGGAATGGACCCAGGGCGTGGGGATATACGGCCTGTGGAAGCTGTTTGAGAAGACCGGGAAGGAGAAGTATCTGGACGTGCTGGTCAAATACTTCGACCAGCAGCTGGCCACCGGCTTCCCGGCGCTGAACGTCAACACCATCACCCCCTTTCTCACCATGGCCTACGTGGGAGAATACCTGCACGAGGAGAAGTACCTAGCCCCCTGCCGGGAGAGCGCCCGGTGGATCATGGAGCGCTTCCCCCGGACGGAGGAGGGCGGCTTCCAGCACATGACCTCCGACACCCTCAATGACCAGGAGCTGTGGGACGACACCCTGTTTATGTCCGTGCTGTTCCTGGCCAACATGGGGCGCATCGAGGGGAACCAGGCCTACATCGACGAGGCCCAGTACCAGTTCCTGCTCCACGCCCGGTATCTGGCGGACCGGGAAACCGGGCTGTGGTACCACGGCTGGACCTTCCGCGGGCGGCACAACTTCGCCGGAGCCCTCTGGGGCCGGGGGAACTGCTGGATCACCATCGCCATCCCGGAATTTTTGCAGATGGTCCCCTGCGCCGCTCCCGTGAAACGGACACTGGCCCAGATCCTCCTCAACCAGGCTGAGGGCCTGAAAAAGTATCAGAGCGCGTCCGGAATGTGGCACACCCTGATCGACGATCCCTCTTCCTACGTAGAGGCCAGCGCGACCTGCGGCTTTGCTTACGGCATCCTGCGGGCGGTCCATACGGGGCTCATCGACGCTTCCTGGGAGGCGGTGGCTCTGAAGGCCCTGGAGCCGGTGCTGGACTGCATCGGGGAGGACGGCGTGGTCCGGCAGGTGTCCTACGGCACCGCCATGGGGCGGGAGAGCAGGGCGTTCTATCGGGACATTCCCCTGAAGCCCATGCCCTACGGGCAGGCGCTGGCGATGCTGTTTCTCAGCGAGTGTCTGGAGATTGAGGCGTAATAGAGGTATACGATGAATATTGGCAGGCAATGGGAAGACCGGCTCCGGATTTGGTCGGAGCAGTTTGAAAAGCACTATTTTACGGTGTGTGCCCCTCTGTCCCTGTCCTTTTTCACCACCATGGATCAACTGGCCTTTGACGAAGCTGTCAAAGGCCGGTTTGTCCCCGCTCAGCCGGGGGCACGGTGGGGGAAGAAATGGGAGTACGGGTGGTTCCATACCCAGGCCGTCATTCCGGCGGCACTGGAGGGAAAGCGGGCTGTCTTCACCCTGGGGGCCGGGGAGGAGATGCTGGTCTGGGTCAACGGCCGGGAGGCCGGGTCCATCGACCGGCAGCACAAATATATCACCCTCTCCCGTTCCGCCCGGGCGGGGGATGTGTACGACATTTACGCGGAGTGCTACGCGGGCCATGGCCTCCGGCAGGAGGGTGCGGGCCCCGTGGGTCCCGATGAGGAGCCGGTGCCTGAGCCCCCGGAGGCCCAGGTCACGGTAAAGCCGTCCCTGCTGGGGAGCTGGAACGAGGCGCTGTTCCAGGCGGCCATGGATTACCAGGTCCTCTACAGCCTGGTGCAAAAGCTGCCGGAGAAGAGCCTGCGGGCCATGAAAATTGTTGAGGGACTGAAAAAGTTCACCTATACGGCGGACTTCGAGCTGCCGGAGGAGGAACTCACCGCCAGCGCAGTGGAGGCGGACCGGTATTTGCAGCCCCTGCTGGCCTGCCGGAACGGGTCCACCGCGCCGGACTATACCGTCTTCGGACAGTCCCACCTGGACCTGGCCTGGCTCTGGCCGGTGGAGGAGACCATGCGGAAGACGGCCCGGACCTACGCCAACCAGCTGGCGCTGATGGAGGAGTATCCGGACTACCGGTTCCTGCTCTGCGAGCCGCCCATATTGGAGTATTTGAAGACCCTTTACCCGGACGTCTACCGGCGGGTGAAGGAAAGGACCGCCTCCGGGGGCTTCTATCCCGAGGGGGCGCTGTGGGTGGAGTGCGATACCAACATCCCTTCCGGGGAGAGCCTCATCCGGCAGTTCGTCCGGGGGAAGCGCTGGTTCCGGGAGGAGCTGGGGGTGGACAGCCTGATGGCCTGGATGCCGGACACTTTCGGCTTCTCGGCGGCGCTGCCCCAGATCATGAAGAAGTGCCAGATCCCCTATTTCGCCACCCAGAAGCTCACCCGCCAGGACCCGGAGGCGGAGCCCTTCCCCTATAACCTCTTCTGGTGGGAGGGACTGGACGGCAGCCGGGTGCTGTCCCATCTGTTCCGGCGGAACAACGCCGTGTTCACCTCCGGGGAGTTGGTCTCCCGGTGGGAGAACGATCGGGTCCAGCAGGAGGGCATCGACGGCCTCATGTTCCCCTTCGGCTACGGAGACGGCGGCGGAGGCCCCACCCGGGAGATGGTGGAGGCGGCCCTGCGCTGCCAGGACCTGGAGGGCGCGCCCCGGTGCCATATGGAGAGCCCGATAAAGTTCTTCCAACGGGCGGAGGAGCGGGAGGTCGAGAACGTCTGCTGCGGGGAGCTGTATCTCGCGTGGCACCGGGGGACCCTGACCTCCCAGTCCCGGACCAAGCGGGGCATCCGCCGGGCGGAGGTTGCCCTGAAGGCGGTGGAGTATCACATGGCCGCCCAATTGCTGGCGGGGCGTCCCCTAAAGACAGCCTGGAAGGAGAAGCTGGACGAGCTCTGGAAGCTCCTGCTGTTCAACCAGTTCCACGACATCGCCCCGGGCACATCCATCGCCCGGGTCCGCTCCGCGCCTCCCACGAACGCTTCCGGCTCCGCGCCGATTTCCATGGGGACACACCCCAATTTTATTGTCACCGCGCCGCCGCCCGGGACTGCCCTTCCTGTCTGGCGCCGTTCCGCCCTGCGTACAGCGCGTCTCCCCGACACCATGCGCCAGCACTTAGCGATGTCCAGCACAAAGAACAACACGACCGCCGCCACCGCAAATGCGCCTGAGATCCCGTACATCACCCAGGACAGCTCCGTCATACTCTCAACACTCATCCTCTTCCTCCCTCTGCGCGCTACGGTGCACCGACCGGACTGTCTCCCTGCGGTTCCCTGATGTTGTAGGTTGACCGCACCATCTTGTATGCCCCCTCAGTGATCCATCGGATGGCGTCGATCTCCTGCTGCACAGCGCTTGTTGCCCCCTGCTCCATCCGCTGCATATCCGCCTCGATCTCCTGCAGCATTTGCAGGATCTCTCCGCTTTGCACGCCATCCTCCATAAAGTACTTCGCATACTCGACAGCACGCGTCGCGATCTCCCTGTAGATGCGCAGCGTGATGATCTCCCTGTCAGGTTCGGCGTCATTGAGCGCCTTGAGTTTCGTCAGGCTTTGCCAGTATGCCCCGTACATCCCGGCGTCCGTGCCATCGATCTGCGAGGCTATCACATTTTTGTAGAAATCGCCAAGTTCCACATACAGCCTGCACCGCTTGTACTCCGACGCCCTGGAAGCGTCATCCTCATAGCAGTCCATCGCGATCTGGAACCAGCTTGCCGCCCTGGACTGGCGGTTCTCCTCATGCTCATAATAATACCAGTAGGCGTTTCCCATATCGTAGCAGAAATCAGCGTACCCGCCCGGATTCTTTTTCTGGAAATTCTGCAGATACCGCTGTGTGCTGATGCCCAGCTTCAGGAAAAGCGCTTCCTCCTCGTCGCTGAACACGCCGTCCTCCAACATCCTCCTGTAAAATCCGCGGTACGCATCCAGCCTGCCCTCGTCGACGGCAGCCGCGTCCAGGTACAGCCTGCACGCCTCCAGCGCGTCGGACGAGATCTCCGCCATATGCATAAGCTGCTGGTACTCACTGCCCTGTTTCCTGCCCGCTGCCGCGGTAAATCCAAACCCGGTGACTGCGCATACCAGGGAAGCCCCCACAGCTGCGCCAAACAGCCTCAGCCTGCCGCGATACCTGCGCTGCGCCTGCAGCTCCAGATCCGTATAATGCTCCAGGTCAAACCGCAGCTGTGCGGCCGTCTGATACCGGTCCTGCGGATTTTTCTGTGTGCACTTTTGTATGATGCGCTCCAGTCCTGTGGACAATCCCGGATCCCATTTTGTGATCGGGTAGATCTCGTAGGGCGGTTCGGACGGATTGTGTCCTGTCACCAGATGGTACAGCGTCGTTCCCAGACAATAGATATCCGTCCTCGCGTCCGTCTGCCCCATGCCGCCGAACTGCTCCGGCGCCGCGTAACCGTTTGTCCCGAGACAGCAGGTGTCCTGCACATTGTGCTCCTTAAATTCCCGCGCCGTGCCGAAATCGATCAGCACCACATTTCCATCCGACTTGACCATGATGTTGGAAGGCTTCATATCCCGATAGATGACCGGCATCGGTCTTGTGTGCAGATAATCCAGCACATCGCACAGCTGCAGCGCCCAGCGCACCACTTTGTCCTGCGGCTGGGCGCCCTCCTCCGCCAGAAGCCGCTCCAGCGTGTTTCCCTCTATATAATCCATGACAATAAGGAAATTTTCATCAGAATCGATGACATCTATGATACTTGGAAGATTTGGATGTTTGAGTTTTTTGAGCAGATCCGTCTCCATGATAAGGCTCTGCCTCAGCAGGTTGAAATCCCTGTTCAGGGATTTCCGCACCTCCTTGACCGCCCATGGCTTATTTGCCTTCTCGTTGATGGCAAGATACACGGTACTCATACCGCCATGGCCGATTTCGTTCAATATTTTATATTTTCCGTCAATGACGGATCCTATCTGTAGCATATTTTCCTGTCCTATTTTTTGATTTATTCCACTGCGTTTGTCGCCTTGATCAGAACGGCAGATATGTTGTCGCGCTCGCCGCGCGCCTTGATATTTTCGACCAGATAGCGGAGCCTGCCGTTCATGAAATGGGAGTTGTTCAGCCTGTTTTCCACGAACCACTCCATCCCCTCGAGCGAGGTGTGGCAGTAGTCATACAGCTCCACGTCCGTCAGCTTGTGACGGAACCCGTCCGAGCACACCAGAAAAGTGTCGTCGTCGTAGAAATCCCCCATCAGAAAATCCGGTTTCACACAGTTTACCGTGCCGATACTCTGCAGCAGGACGTTTCTGCGCGCATCCGTCTGCGCCTGCTCCGGCGTCATGTGCCCGAGCGCCACTTCCCTTGCCACATAGGTCTGATCCGCCGTCAGCTGCTCCATTCCATTTCCCATCACATAGACCCTGCAGTCCCCTACATGGGAAATGTAGTAGCGCCCTTCCAGCAGAAGCATTGCCGTGAGCGTTGTCCCCATCGGTGCTTTCTGCTCTCTGCTGTAGTCCGCGATCCTGACATTGCAGTCGTTTGCGAGCCGCATCCACACCTGCTCCAGCTGCTTTTCCGAGAAACCTCTCGCCAGCAGCTGGGGCAGCTCCCTCAAAAACCACTGTTCGTATGCGCGCACCACAGCCGTGCTCGCCACCTCGCCCTGCTCCAGCCCTCCCATGCCGTCGCAGATCACAGCGAAAGCCGCCTCGCCGTTCATCGTGTTGGCAACCTTCACCGTCAGGCTGTCCTGATTGACAGCTTTGGTCGTTCCCACGTCAGAATGCGCTGCCACCGTATAATGCCATCTCATATTCCCCTCTCCTGTTTTCCCCTAAAAATATTTTCAGAAATAACCTTTGTCCGGCAACCGTCGTGCGCTATTTACTGTTTCTGAATTCAAACACTTCATCCGCAAGCTGCATCAGGCACCCGTTCTCGAGTTTCCTGTACTCGTCCGCGGCAAGCTTTTTCCCATTT
>OFGQ01001335.1_pt1 | contig 16611 bp, 10 predicted proteins | sample 1521791 | NCBI WGS metagenome assembly OFGQ01 (sample SAMEA3504116, study PRJEB24116) | mouse gut metagenome | biome: mouse gut; feature: mouse-associated habitat; material: faeces | place: Denmark | collected 2011 | reverse complement strand
CCCTACGGTTCCCCCGCCGCCCTTCTCCCCCCCAACCACCCCCTGACGCCATCCATCCCGCAAAAATTGATTTCCGTACATACACTCTATAGGAAATGCCCCCTAAAGCACCCTCGGTTAATAACCTCACCGCAAGCATCTAGACATTGCCCCTCGTGGCATTATTCGCAGGAGTATCCCCGGGGAATCCATTTTCGCAGAAGCCATCCTGCGCCGGGGACACAGGCGGGGAAGACTGGCAAAGGGGGATGGAGGGGAAGGAATTTTTGCTGTTGCGTACAATCAGCCATTTTACTTATGAAATGGTAGACCACCAAGGGGAAAATTGCCATGGATGGCAATTTTAGGAAACATAGGACAGGATGTCCGTTGTTTCCGCCCCGGCCGGTTTGATAATATTTTCCCATTTCATTAGTAAAATCTGATTGGAAGCTCCAGCAAAAACTCCTTCTCCCTGCCATCCCCCTTTGCCAGCCTTCCACGCCCATGTCCCCGGCGCAGGATGGCTTCTGCGAAAATGGATTCCCCTCTCCACACCAACACCTCACTCCCCCATCCCCTCCAAAATCCCCAGACTCTTCATCTCCCTATCCATATACCTCTTCCGATATATCCCCGCAATCTCCCCCAGCTCTTCCAAAATCTCCCCCGTCACCGAAAACGTATACAATTTTTCTATGGGGCTTTTTTCTATGTAATTCATCGCGTACACCGTAGACTCTTTCCACTCCCTCCCCCCGGGTATCCCCGGGTATTCCCCATTTGCCGCTAATGCCCTGATCTCAAACACATGCCGCACCAGTTTCCGGTCCAGCCCCTTGGCCAAAAGCGCCCGCAGAGACTGGTATAACAGCTTCAGCATTTCTATTTCATCGTTATTTTCCCTCGTATAATAATCCGTTACTTCCAGGAAATACATGCCGTAACAGGCGGCGGAAAAGTCTTCTCTCAGACCCTCGAAATAATTCTGGATATCCGCTTCGGACATATTATAGGAAGTCCTTCCTTCATAAACTTTAAATTCGCCAAAAGCAAACGGGGAAGCCGCCGCTACCAGACGGCTGTTCGGTTTTCGCGCCCCCCTGGCAAAAACGGATATTTTCCCTCTTTCTTTCGTTAAAATAACGACGCGCCTATCGTATTCCCCGATAGGCACTGTCTTCAGTACGATCCCTGTTAATTTCACAAACTCCTGCATACGGGTTATCCCCCATAAAGGTATTTTCTTTCGATATGTTCCCTTTTCCTTCTGTTTCCCTGAACCTTAAGTAATCTTCCACGCTGCCTGTATTTAAGAATTGTTGCCAGTAATTTAATCCCTTCATCTTGTGCCCCCTGACTTCTGCCGCCGCCGGGTCTGCTTCCGTCGTCAGCTTTCTTCTCTCTGTTAGGGTTCGCTTTTTTTATCTTTCCTATTCGGAATCTTTGGGATTATAACCGAAATTTTTCATATACAGATCGCTGTCCCTCCAGTCCTTCCTCACCTTTACCCATAGCTGCAGATTTGCCCTGCACTCCAGCATATCCTCGATTTCCGGCCTGGCCTGGCTTCCGATTTTTTTCAGCATCGCTCCCTTTTTCCCGATGATAATTCCTTTGTGGGATTCCCGCTCGCATACGATCGTGGCCTCTATATCTGCTACTGTTGCTGTCTCTTTGCCGGCCGCGCCACCAGCGGTTCGCCCATTTTTTTTGCTGCTTCCTTTGCGGAATTTCATGCTTTCGATGACGACTGCGATGCCATGGGGAATTTCTTCTTCCAGGCATCGGAGCGCTTTCTCCCGGATCAGCTCCGCCACGATCTGGCGCTCCGGCTGGTCTGTCACCGTGTCTTCATCGTAGAAAGGCTCTCCATAAGGAAGGTAAGCCATAATGCAGGAGATAAGCGTATCGGTATTATCCCCCTTTAGCGCCGACACGGGAACGATCTCTGAAAAATCCATTTCCTTCCGATATGCATCGATAAAGGTCAGCACCTCTTCTTTTTTCACCTTGTCCGTTTTATTGATCACTAAAATGACCGGGGTTTTCACCCTTTTCAGCTGTTCGATAATATGCCTCTCCCCGGCTCCGATAAAAGTGGTCGGTTCCACCAGCCAGAGGATCACATCCACCTCTGTCAGCGTGCGTTCCGCAACACGCACCATATAATTCCCCAGCTTGTTTTTCGCCTTATGGATGCCGGGCGTATCCACAAATACGATCTGCCCTTCCTCCGAAGTATATACTGTCTGTATCCGGTTGCGGGTTGTCTGGGGGCGGCTGCTCGTAATGGCGATTTTCTGCCCGATCAAATGATTCATCAACGTGGATTTCCCCACATTCGGCCTCCCGATCAAAGTGACAAACCCCGATTTAAAATTATGGTCCAATGTCTTCTCCTTTTTCTTAATGGAACAAAGGTTCCAGTCTTTCAAACATTTTGCTGTTTTCTTTTAGTTTTTCTTCACTGCCCACTACGCACAGGCAGTCCTCTTCCATAAACGCCCGTATATGCCCGGCAAGCCCCCTGATCGCTTCGGCTGTCGCGCCCAGCAGCTCATCCCGTTCCTTCTGCACGCTGGCAAACGGAAGCTTCGTCATATAGCCCGTCAGGGAGTATAATCCTTTCGCGGCAGGAGTCATCGGCACATCCATGTCGCTGACCGCTCCGATGACAAACTGTGTCATCGTCCGCTCATCCGCTTCGAATCCTTCGATATATTCCGCTGCCTTCTCATAAACATCCACTGTCTTTTCCAGGTTCGGATCCCTGTAAGATACAAAATAACTGTCCCCGGATTTCCCGAAGCTGCACATGCAGCCATAGGCTCCGCCTTTCACTCTCACCCGGTTCCAAAGGTAATCATATCCCATCATTACCTTCAACACCTTCAATGCCCCCGTATAGGGAAGCCCTTTATGGATAAAATTGCCTGCCCGGCAGACATACTGCACCTGGGCGGATGTCAGATAGCCCTCGTTTTTCTTCGACAGCTCCGGCTGATAGCTTTCCTTTTCCACTGGAACGGTAAATAATTTCTCCTGAAAGGAATGAACAAGCGCGTCTATCTCCTCCAGGCCTTTTTTCTCGCCGGTATAATCCAGCATGAAATTTTCGGGGCGGAAAATGCTGCGGACGAGCGTTTCCAGTTTTTCCGCCAGATCTTCTTTTTCCTCTTCAAACCGCTCAGAGAGTTTTTCCAACAGACGGTACTGGGGAATTCCGCTGATCTGCCCCGCTGCGGCCGCCGTCGGCGACACATAGGAAAGCGCCCGGACCGCCGCCAGGGAATGCCCCGCAGACATCATGGCTGCCTGCATCCGCGACTGCAGCTCCGCAATCACGTCATACAGCCTTTTTTTATCTTCGAATTTGGACCGAAGGGCGATCTCCTCCACCAGCCGGAAGGCTTCCCCTATATTTTCATAAAGCGTCTTTGCCTTTATTTCCAGCATAACTTTATATTCCGACATATTCTGGGAATCGATATAGGTGTTAGCCACGATACTGATGCCGCCGGTTTTTATATTTGTCTCATGGTACAAATCCCCATACGCATAATTCTCTGTATCCACCATGCCCAATACATTTTTCAACACGCCGATATAAGGGAACAGCTCTGCCGGTATCTGCCCGATATCGAACATAAAACGCAGGTAGGCGATTCCGTTCGTATAAATATCATGTTCCAGAACGAGCGTGCCGTCGCTTGTTTTATGCTCTTCGTTGATATACGGCTCCGCTTCTTTTTTGATGTCCTCCCGCTCCAGCAAAGGTATCCTGGCTAAATCTTCTTTGCTGTTCGGCTCTTCCTGATATGCCACCAGCTCCCTGGTCTGCCTTACGATCTCTTCCAGTTCTTCCCTGCCCAGCGCTTTTTTCCATTCCTGCAGTTTTTTCTGCAATGCCGCATCCTTTCTGGCTGTCATTCCTTTCGACGGGGCAAGGACGAGTATGGACTTATGCGCGTTGTCCAGCAAATATTTGCGGATCAAGTCTTCATAATATCCGCTCTCCGCTTCCTCCTTCAATACCCCGAAAGTTTCATTGGCTTCCACATGCAGGAAAGGTTTTCCGTCGTCATACAGCCAGCTGTCCAGCGCCTGCAGTCCAAGGATCAGCCCCTTCGGATAGCTGCCGAAATCCGATTCCCTGTATTTGAATTCAAAATAATTCAGCCCTGCCCTCAGCGCCTTCCTGTCAATGCCCGCCTCTGCCTGTTCTTTCAATACGTTTTCAATCACGCGGACAAACTCTTCCTTCTGATCCTCTTCCGCTCCTTTTGCCACGATGGAAAAATAAGGCTGCATCACCCCATTGTCATAGGTGCTGTATATTTCCTTCCCGATCCCCTGCCGGATCAGCGCCTCTTTCAGCGGAGCGCCCGGCGCGGAGCAGAGGGCATAGTCCAATACCTGAAAGGCGATATATAATTTTCTGTCCAGATTATCTCCGACCACTGCGTTATAAGCCAGATAGGTGTTGCTCTTTTCCGACTCCTCTTCCATAATTGAATACTCTTTCCTTATCTCTTTCGGAGCTGCAAACTCCTTCTGCATCCGTATCTTTGAATCCACCGCCAGCGCATCAAAGCGGGACAGATATTCCTGATCGATAAACTCCAGCTTATCCGCCATATCCATATCTCCATACAGATAAATGTAGCTGTTGGAAGGGTGGTAATATTTTTTATGGAAATCAAGAAAGGCTTCATAGGTCAGGTCAGGAATCACGTCCGGGTCTCCCCCCGATTCCGTTCCGTAAGGGGTATCGGGGAACAGGGAATTCAAAACCTCCCGGTCCAGCACGTCATCCGGCGAAGAAAAGGCTCCTTTCATTTCATTATAGACTACCCCGTTGATCGTCAGGTCGTCTTCCATATCCGCCAAGTCATAATGCCAGCCTTCCTGCATGAAAATTTTCTTTTCCTGATAAATATTCGGATAGAAAACCGCATCCAAGTAAACATGCATCAGATTCTGGAAATCCTTGTCATTGCAGCTTGCTACCGGATATACTGTTTTATCCGGATACGTCATCGCATTCAAAAAGGTATTCAGCGACCCCTTTGCCAGTTCGATGAAAGGATCCTTCACGGGGAAATTCTTAGAACCGCATAAAACCGTATGTTCAATGATATGCGCGACCCCGGTGCTGTCCTCGGGCGGCGTACGGAAGCCGATATAGAAGACTTTATTGTTATCATCGTTGGAAAGCAGGGTCAGCCTGGCCCCGGTCTTTTTATGGCGTAAAAGAAAGCCATAAGAATTCAGATCCGGCACACGCCTGGATTCCAATATCTCATAGCTCCCCAATCCCGCGATCTTTTGTTCCATCTGTTCCCATTGTTGATTGTCCATCTTTTCCATTTCTATTTGTCCTTTCCCTTTCTTCCGGCCCCTACACCGTAAAAGTCATTAATCCAAGCTTGGAAAAAATTATTTCCCTGATGATGATCCCTGCCTGTTTCTTCCTGGCCAGGTTCAGCCCCGCCAGCTCCTTCAGCGTATAGATTTTATCTTTATACCGGCTCTTCGTCTTACCGGCCAAGCTCTTTTTTTCTTCCAGGGCGCTGACTCTGATCCTGACCTTCAGTTCCCGGAAAGTCTGGTAGGAGAAACTGCCCTCCTCCATATAGTAAAAATGGCTTTCCAGCGTAGTCGAAGCATCCACATCCTGCAAAATATAACGGGACAGGATGGTTTTCAGCTTGAATGCCGCCATTTCCTCCTCCAGCAGTTCCGCGTAACTATACCTCGCCCCCACATAGATTGCCCCTGCATCCTGCAACAGATATTTAAAGTCCTTATCCTGCGGCATTGTTTCTATCTCTTTTTCTATCTTTTCCATGTCATTCCTTTTCCGCCTCAATATCCTCCATTTGGTTCCCGCTCATGCGGACCGCCTCGCGGATCTCCTCTTCTGAAAGCGCCGTTTCCTGCGCCAGCTCGCCAATTGTCACTTTTCTTTTCAATAATTCCGCAAGCTCCCTGGCCTGGTCAGCCACCTGGTTTACCTTATCCACAATCCTTTGGTTCGCTTCGGACTCCGCCAGGCTTTCGCTGATATGCCTCTCCATGGCATCCATAATCATCCGGCCAAGCATTCCTTCCGCTTCCCGATGATGTTCCAGGCAGCCCAGCATCGTGACGCCCATTGCCACCGCCACATTGCCTTCCCCGATCAAATCTTCCAGGGGGACTCCTTGTCCGGCATACAGTTTCGCAATCTGCGCCACTTCCGGCAGCCAGATTTCCATCATCCTTGCCTGCGCCTGTTTATCCCCAGCCATAGCCGAGATCGTCACCGCTTCTTTTTCCCCCTGCGATGCTTCCTGAATTCCTTCCAGTTCCTCCAGATAAGACTCCAGATAGCCCGCTTCCTCCCCGCTTAAGAATTCATCCGATTCCAGCGGTTCGCCGATGCCTATATGATGTTTTTCCAAATAATCCGACACCAAAGCAAGCTGCCCCTTGTCCAGCCCGAGTTCCAAAAACGCTTCCTCCAGCTGCTCCTGAGAGATGCTGTTGCCCTGTTCCCTGGCCAGTTTTTTCACTTTCTCCAATGTTTTCGCAAATAACAGTTCCCTATCCATTCCTGCCCATCCTTTTTTAATATTTCACATGCTGGTGGGTGAATAAATGATCCTGGCAATATTCATAATTCCCCTCGCATTTAGAGCAATAACGGAATTCCAGATCCGGGCTGTCCGCCTCCGTCCTTCCGCAGACCGCGCATTTATGCTTCGTCGCCCCCGTATTTCTTTTTACCTCGCGTTTGAACTCCTGCCGCCGCTTCACCTGTTTGGGGGACATATGGATATGGCTCCGGCTGGTGACCCAGAAAACGGCGAAATTAAGCAGGGAAGCCGCCATCGCAAAACGGCTGTAAGTATTCCCCTGAATAAATCCCGCAAGCAGCACGATCCCGTAAATAACGCCCAGCACTTTCACCTTCACCGGAATCACAAACATCAATAACACCGGCGTCTCCGGAAAAGTGGCGGCAAATGCCAGGAAAATAGACATATTAACATAGTATGTGCTGAAATATAACGATACCAGACGGAAAAAAATATTCGCCCCGCCATATGCCGCTATCGTATCTGCCTGAAAAATAAAACAATACACCATCAAAAGGAAACTTCCGATAATCGTAAAAAACATGCCGGAAAACAAATATACGTTATAGCGGTATGTGCCCCACGTCCTTTCCAGCGTCGTTCCCAGCGAATAATAAAAATAAAGCATAATCAGCGTAAAGAGTATATTGGATGTTTCCGGGGGTATGAGCACCCATGTGACAAGCCGCCATATCTGCCCATGCAGGACTGCATAGGGATCCAATGTCAGATAGCCCAAAAGCCATGGCATCAGCATCTCAATCACATAGCCCAGCACATAACACATGATCAGCACCAATGAAATATTCTGAATCGCATATTTACCAAATTTTTTTTCGAAATTACTCATCTTCTATCTTTCCTCCACGCAGAAGTTTAGCACGTGAATATATTCTAACATTCCCTTATTTAAAAGTAAATAAACTACTTACTGTTTCTGCGCCAAGTCATATTTTTTTCATACTTTTCAATGATTCTTTATAATTTCCTGGCAATGTTTCATTGATTTTTGCAATATCGTGTCGTATAATGTCTAGGTATGCCCGGAACCCCTATATCATACATTATAATAGGAAGAATCTGGGTATAGTTCCAGCAAGAAAAAGAAGAAAGGGCGGATATTATGAATCAGTTACATTACACTCTTGGAATCGATATCGGTTCGACTACTGTAAAAATAGCAATCCTAAATGATGCCCATCAAATATTATTTTCCGATTATGAGAGGCATTATGCAAATATCAGGGAAACGCTGGCGGGCCTGCTGCAAAAAGCATACGCCAAGCTGGGATCTATAAAACTCCATCCTGTCATAACCGGCTCAGGCGGGCTGGCCCTCGCTAACCACCTGAATGTTCCTTTTGTCCAGGAAGTCATTGCGGTCGCTTCCACGCTCCAGGAATTTGCCCCCCAGACGGATGTGGCGATCGAGCTGGGAGGGGAAGATGCCAAAATCATTTATTTCGAGGACGGGAACGTGGAACAGCGCATGAACGGCATCTGCGCCGGAGGCACCGGCTCTTTTATCGACCAGATGGCCTCCCTGCTGCAGACCGATGCTTCCGGCCTGAACGAATATGCCAAGAATTACCAGTCTTTATATACGATTGCGGCCCGCTGCGGCGTGTTCGCGAAATCCGACATACAGCCGCTGATCAATGAAGGCGCTACGAAGGAAGATCTTTCGGCCTCTATTTTCCAGGCCGTCGTCAACCAAACAATCTCCGGACTCGCCTGCGGCAAGCCGATCCGGGGACATGTGGCCTTTTTAGGCGGCCCCTTATACTTTTTATCCGAGCTGAAAGAGGCTTTTATCCGTACGCTGAAGCTGGATGAGGAACATATTATAAAAACAGAGCATTCCCATTTGTTCGCCGCCATCGGCTCCGCGCTCCATGCCAAAGAAGAGGTATGCTATTCCATGGAGGAGATGACTGCCAAGCTTTCCTCCGACCTTAAGATGGAATTCGAAGTAGAACGGATGGAACCCTTGTTTGCCGACGGCAAGACATACGAAGCTTTCCAGCAACGCCACAGCGCACATCATGTAAAAACCGCCGACCTGGCCTCCTACCAAGGGAATTGCTTCCTCGGCATCGATGCGGGCAGCACGACTACGAAAGTCGCTTTGGTGGCGGAAGACGGCTCCCTCTTGTACTCTTTTTACAGCAACAACGACGGAAGCCCTCTGAAAACAGCTATCCGTTCCATCCAGGAAATTTACCGGCTGCTTCCCCAGGATGCCCATATCGTGCGTTCCTGTTCCACCGGCTATGGAGAAGCGCTGTTAAAGTCCGCCTTTTTGCTGGATGACGGCGAAGTGGAAACCGTGGCGCATTACTACGCCGCCGCCTTTTTCGACCCGGATGTGGACTGCATCCTTGACATCGGCGGGCAGGACATGAAATGCATTAAAATCAAAAACCAGACTGTGGACAGCGTGCAGCTCAATGAAGCGTGTTCCTCCGGCTGCGGCTCATTTATCGAAACCTTTGCCAAATCACTGAATTACAGCGTGGAAGACTTTGCCAGCGCCGCTTTATTTGCCAAGCATCCGATCGATCTCGGCACCCGCTGCACCGTCTTCATGAATTCCAAGGTAAAGCAGGCCCAAAAAGAAGGGGCCGAAGTGGCGGATATTTCTGCGGGCCTGGCTTATTCCGTCATTAAAAACGCTTTATTTAAGGTGATCAAAGTATCCGATGCTTCCGAGCTGGGAAAAAATATTGTCGTACAAGGAGGCACCTTTTACAACGATGCGGTGCTGCGGAGCTTTGAAAAAATTGCCGGGTGTGAAGCCATCCGCCCGGACATCGCCGGAATCATGGGCGCTTTCGGCGCTGCCCTGATCGCAAGGGAACGCTATGCCAAAGGATATGCAACCACGATGCTTACGATCGGCCAGATCAATTCCCTGCAATTCGAAACAAGCATGGCAAAGTGCAGAGGATGCACTAATAACTGCCGGCTGACCATCAACAAATTCAGCGGGGGCCGCCAGTTTGTTTCCGGCAACCGCTGCGAACGAGGGCTTGGGAAGGCGAAAAATGAAAGCGGAATCCCCAATCTTTTTGAATACAAACTAAAAAGAGTCTTCGGATACGAGCCGCTTCCTGCGGACATGGCCAAAAGAGGCCGGGTCGGCATCCCGAGGGTATTGAACATGTACGAAAACTATCCGTTCTGGTTCACTTTTTTTACCAGGCTGGGATACCAGGTCGTACTCTCCCCGCTTTCCAACCATAACATTTATTCCCTGGGCATCGAATCCATTCCCAGCGAGTCCGAATGTTATCCGGCCAAGCTCGCCCACGGACACGTCAGCTGGCTCATCCATGAAGGCGTGGATTTTATCTTCTACCCCGCCCTTTTTTACGAGCGCAATGAATTCGAGGCGGCCAACAACCATTATAACTGCCCGATTGTCACCTCTTATTCCGAAAATATCAAAAACAACATGGAAGAAATCGGGCGCGGGGAAGCCGTGCTGCGAAATCCTTTCCTGTCCTTCCGCGACCTGAAAACCGCTACGGAAGCTCTGATCAAAGAGTTTTCCGAACTTCCTGCCCAGGAAATCATCGATGCTGCCAGCGCCGCATGGGAAGAGCTGGGCAATGCAAGGCAGGATATTCGGAAAAAAGGGGAAGAGACCTTGCAATATATGGAGCAAAATAAAAAACGCGGCATTGTCCTTGCCGGACGGCCTTACCATATTGACCCGGAAATCAACCACGGCATACCGGAACTGATTACCTCTTACGGCCTCGCGGTATTGACGGAGGACTCCGTTTCCCATCTGGCAGAGCCGGAACGCCCGTTGATTGTTTCCGACCAGTGGATGTACCACTCCAGACTGTATGCTGCGGCCAGCTATGTCAAAACGCGGGATGACCTGGACCTGATACAGCTGAATTCCTTCGGCTGCGGCCTTGATGCCGTCACCACCGACCAGGTAAACGATATCCTCAGCGGCTCCGGGAAAATATATACCTGCTTAAAGATCGATGAAGTCAGCAATCTGGGGGCGGCGCGCATCCGCATCCGTTCCCTGCTTTCCGCGATCCGCGTCAGGGAGCGAAAGAAGCAGAAAAGGGAGATCCATCCTTCTTCCATCTCCAAGGTTCCATTTACCGAAGAGATGCGCAAAACCTATACGATACTCTGCCCGCAGATGTCGCCGATCCATTTTGAAGTATTGGAACCGGCATTCCGCGCCTGCGGCTACCGCTTCCTGGTATTGCCCAATGACAACAAGCGGGCGGTAGACGTGGGTCTGAAATATGTCAACAACGATGCCTGCTATCCATCCCTTATGGTTGTCGGACAGATTATGGATGCCCTCCTTTCCGGAGAGTACGATTTGGACAAAGTAGCAGTCATTATGTCGCAGACCGGCGGCGGCTGCCGGGCCACCAACTACGTCGGCTTTATCAGGCGTGCGCTGGAAAAGGCCGGAATGCCGCAGATCCCCGTTATTTCCATCAATATGGCTGGCATCGAAAGCAACCCCGGCTTCCATCTGAACGCAGATCTGCTTACACGCGCCGCCTACGGCGCAGTGTTCGGCGATATCTTCATGCGCTGTGTTTACCGTATGCGCCCTTATGAAATGGAACCGGGTTCCGTAGAAAAAGTGCATGCCAAGTGGTTAAAGAAATGCCAGGACTTTGTGTCCGCCAAACATTTAAATCCGCTTGTTTTTCAAAAGATGTGCAAACAAATGATTGAAGAATTCGATGCCATCCCGGTATCCGACATTCCGAAACCGAGAGTGGGCATCGTCGGGGAAATCCTTGTAAAATTTGCCCCCGCCGCCAACAATCATCTTGTAGAACTGCTGGAGTCGGAAGGAGCGGAGGCCGTCGTGCCGGATCTGCTGGATTTCATGCTTTACTGCTTCTACAACCAGATTTATAAGGCAGAAGAACTCGGTACAAGCAAGAAAACCGCCATTATTTCCAGGCTCGGCATCAATACCATCGAACTGCTGCGCGCGCCCGCCCGGAAAGCTTTTGCAAAGAGCAGGCATTTTGATCCGCCGGTCAGCATTTACCAGCTGGTGGATTATGCCAAATCCATCGTTTCCATCGGCAACCAGACGGGCGAAGGCTGGTTTTTGACCGGCGAAATGGTTGAACTGATCCATGGAGGAGTAAACAATATCGTCTGCACGCAGCCCTTCGGCTGTCTGCCCAACCATGTCGTAGGGAAAGGGGTCATCAAGGAGCTGCGGAAGCATTACCCCCTCTCCAATATTGTTGCTATCGACTATGATCCCGGCGCCAGCGAGGTCAATCAGCTGAACCGCATCAAGCTGATGCTTTCCACTGCCCAGAAAAACTTAAAGAAAGCGATGGAAAATGAAACCGGCGCGAAGCCGCCAAAGACGGTTTATGGAGCAGAAAAAACAGAGCCGGTCTGCCAGAGGCCGGAAAACCAAATGGCTTAAAACAAGAGGCTGGTCATCTGTACTCTGTACGGAAATTCATTTTCGCAGTCAGTATAATGCGCTGGAGGAAAGTCTGCCGCCGCTGGGGAACGAGCCTAGCATAGGCTGGAATTTTCTGCTGTTGCGTACAATCAGTAATTTCACTTATGAAATAGTCAAAAGCTTAGGGGAAATTGCCATGGATGGCAATTTCAGAAAAAAAGGACATGGATGTCCTTTTTTTTCGACCCGATCGGTTTGATCATATTTTCCTATTTCATTAGTGAAATCTGATTGGAAGCTTTAGCAGAAAATTCCAGCCTATGCCAGGCTCGTTCCCCAGCGGCGGCAGACTTTCCTCCAGCGCATTATACTGACTGCAAAAAAATGGATTTTTATGCAGATGACCAGCCTCCTGTTTTATTCTATATTTTTCACTTTCGATATGCTATTCGAGTTTAAATCTTGAAACTTGCGTGTTCAGTTTCTCGCCAAGCTCCACCAGACGCGCCGTCTCCCCCTTGCAGCCGTTTACTGTTTCCGAAACCGTCTGCATGGTCGCGCTCGTTTCCTGCGTAGCCGCCGCATTTTCTTCCGATACGGCCGCCAGCTGTTCGACGCTGCGCATGATCACTGCCTTGGAAGTATTCAGATGATCCATCTGCGCCTTGATGCTTGCCGAAGCATCCGCCACTTCGCCGATCCCTTCCTTTAACTCCTCAAACGCCTGAATCGTACTGCTTAAGTTCTCCGTCTGTATCGATGTATCTTCCATGACTTTTGCCATAACCGCCACGGCAGTATCGGAGTTTTCCTGCAATTCTTTTACAATCTTACGGATCTCGTCCGCGCCAGAAGAAGACTCGTCCGCCAGTTTTCGGATTTCTTCCGCAACGACTGCGAACCCCTTCCCCGCCTCTCCCGCACGGGCTGCTTCTATCGCCGCATTGAGGGACAGGAGATTCGTCTGCTGCGATATGTTCTGTATCAGTTCCACTACTTCCCGTATCTTTTCAGCCGAAACGTGGGTCAGTTCCGTCTGTTCCGACACTTTTTCCATATTGACAGCAGTCTTCTGGCTGGAGCCAAGAAGCGTCCCGAGCACTTCTGTCACATGGGAGGCAGAATTCACCATCTTCTCACAAGTGTGATCCAGCACTTTTGCATTTTCCGAACTTTTCTCCATCCCTGCACCCATATCCACCGTCTGCTGGTTCATTGATGTCACTTCCTGGGCCTGGCAGGTACTGCCCTGCGCAATTTCCTCCACTGCAATATTCACGCTGTTGATACCCTCAAGAATGCCTGTGAAATGATCCGCAAATATGTCGCTCGTTCTCGCCAGATCCTCCGATTGCAGATGCAGGTCGGACAAAATCTCTTTCAGGCTATTTTTCAGTTCTGCGACCGCTCTTTCAATATCCCCGATTTCATCCTTGCTTTTGCGGTAATGCGCCATATCCATGCTCAAATCCCCGTCGGCAAGTGTTTCCACCATTTTCTTTGCCTGTCCGATCCTCTTCGAGATAAGACCCGCAAATACAGCCACAACCAGAATACATACGGTCAATATGGAAACGCCCAATATCGTTTCCACCAAAACAATATTTCCCAGCATCCGGCTCACTGCCTCGCGGGGCATCCCCGCAAACAGCATGCCAGTATCCGTCGGTTTGTAATAACCGAAGTATGGTTCGCCGTTCACCTGTACATTTGTATCAAAATAATCCTGCTTCCCCTTCAGCACGGCCTCCACGACGGCATCCCCTGCTTTTGTCCCTACCGCGCCGCTGATTGAGCTTTCCACCCGGGTATCCCCCTCGAAAACGGTAATATCGATATTTCTTCCAATATTCCTCAAATACCCTACATCGCCGTTAAAACCGCTTACCGCTACTTCCAGCGTCTCTTCCGTTTGCTGGTGGAATGATTTTATCGCAACCATACAGCTGCCCGATACAAGAATAACTGCCATAAAAAGTAATGTTGCCGCCTCGATCAAAATCAATTTTAGTCTGAATTTCATATGATCATCCTTTCGTTTAAAACATTTTATCGGCTTTTTTTATCCGTTCCTGCGCCGCCTTTGCCAGCGATTTTTACCCCCCCCCGCACATGCAAAGACAAGTTCAGCAGAATCCTTGTAACAAACATATCGTTTTTTACAGAAAAATCCACCTCTCCGTCATAGCGTTCCACCGTTTTCACGATGCTGGAAATACCGGTTCCGCCCCCTGCCTCATTTTCGGGCAGCCCATTTTGAAAACGGATGCCGGGTATGCATGTATTGCGGAAACGGATCACAATTTTATTTCCCTTCTGGGCAATATAAATATCGATTTCCTTTCTTTCCTTGCCTGAATGCCGACATCCATGGATCGCATTTTCAAAAACATTGGCAAGGATCGCAACCAGGTCAATGTCCCTCACTGCCAGAATTTCTTCCACCGCCACATCCATCGTTACATGGATTTTTTCATGCTCCGCGCATCTGGCATAAACCGACAAGATCCGATTGACCGCTTTATTCCCGCAGACAGGCGCCCGTTCCGTCTGCTTCCTTTCCACTTCCTCCCCATATTGCCGCACGTAAGCCGCCACTTCTTCCCACTCGCCGTTTTCCATGTATTCCGTAATTAAAAGGCAATGGTGGCGGACATCATGGAACATCCGTGCCGCTTCTACTTCCTTTTCTTTTTCCAAATCCATCTGCCGCCTTAAAAGCTGCTCATTCATCGCCAGAAGCTGGTTCTCTTCTTGATACTTATGTTCCCTGCCCAAATGACTGTATAAATGGAAAATAGTATATTGGATGATACCGGCCATCAGCATGATCGCGGATATCCGCATAATATTAATGACGGAAAAGCTATGAATATCCGGCCAGTAAATCACAACCGCTGCAAGCATAATGGATGCGACCAATACTGCCGCGCTGAACAAATCCATCTCTTCCCTTAAGAAATCCACGCTGTCCAAAAAGGCCTTGCGGAATTTTTTTTTGATAAAAAGGAGAATCAGAATGACCATTCCGAAGCGGACAAAAATATCCACCCACATATTCCCGCCAAACCACCAGCGGGCAATGTCCACGCCGCCGAATACGCATAAGGAAAGGAAATAGGAACCCAGCGATATTTTATATAAAGACAAATATAACGTCCCGCTGCTCAAAATCCCGCAAAACAGGCCGATTGCAAGGCATGCCAGCGGCCCGGCGCCCTGGATGAAGCCGGTATGGTCAAACAAATACCATGCGCTGAAAATAACCACCAGCAAAAAACCATATATTACATAACAGAAAACAGTCTTCCTCATGGAAAGCCTGGGTTTGTCGAGCAATAAAAAAACTGCCATCAGCAGCACCGCCCCCAAACTGTTGCGGCACAACGCAATCCAAAAAGAACCGCCTAACATCTGCCCTTCCCTCCTTTCCCTCTTTCCAATTTCCTGCCTCCGAAGATGCAATTCTGGCTTTATTTTAAACCAAGATCGTTTTTCTGCGGGCTGAAGGTCATACATTGCACTTTTTCAGGTATCCTTTGCTCAGCATATGTATTGCGTATGGCGCAATGCATATGCAAAAAAAGAAGGGACTGCTCCCTTCCTTTCCCGATCTTTCTTTATCCCTCATCATCTCCGCAGTAATAATTGAAATACTGTTCTTTTAGCAGCTGGTAGGAACCCCTCGGCAGATAAACCGTCCTTCCGTTATCCATCTGCAGTTCCTGCGCATTCAGGCTTTCTATATGTTCCAGATTGACAATATAACTGATCCCGGCTTTTACAAATTCCTTATAATCGGAAAGCATCTCATAAATCTTTGCCATCGTCAGGCGGAGCAGAAGCTGGGTTCCATCCGACAAATAAATACATTGACATTTTTTCTGCGCCTCGCAATATACAATATCCTTCATTGCAATCCGGCGGTTCTTGTTATCAATCCGAAGCAGCAGATATTTTTTCTGTTCCTCAAGAAGGCTTCCCAAAAGCTTGTCCAGCACGGAAAACAGCTCCTCCTTCGAAACTGGTTTCACCAAATATTGTGTGGCATCTACCCGGAATGCTTCCAAGGCATACTCTTTCGAAGTCGTCAAAAAAACAATCCGGCATTCGTTCCCCATTTCCCGTAGTTCCTTTGCCGCCTCGATCCCAAGCTTCCTCGGCATATAAATATCCATCAGCAAAAGATCCGGCATATATTCATTTTCTTTTACTTTCCACAGCAGATCGTCCGCGCTGTTAAACCGTTCTATCGAAAAACTGCATCCCCTGTTCTGCTCCTGATAAGCTTTCATCATGTTTTCCGTTTTATCTAGTTCTGCTTCTTCATCATCGCAGAGTGCAATGTGATACATATCCGGCACCTCTTTCGTTAGCTTTGCATCATTTGATTCCTTTTCTTCCGTTACGGGTCACTATTATATTCGTTTTATTTTGTAAAGTCAATGGCCGATCCGGGCGGGGCGGGATTAGGGGAATGGGGGAATCCATTTTTGCAGGAGGGACAGCGTGTCAGGATGTGGATAGGCCGCAGAGGCTGGGCGCTGGAAAGGAGCGGCGGGGGCAGGGATTTTT
>OFGQ01001333.1_pt1 | contig 16635 bp, 17 predicted proteins | sample 1521791 | NCBI WGS metagenome assembly OFGQ01 (sample SAMEA3504116, study PRJEB24116) | mouse gut metagenome | biome: mouse gut; feature: mouse-associated habitat; material: faeces | place: Denmark | collected 2011 | reverse complement strand
CTTTTACAAGGGGCACACCACCCGCCGGGGCAGCGGCATCGGCCTGGCGGTGGCAGACGAAATCATCAAAATGCACGGCGGCGCCCTGGAGCTGGATTCGGTGAAGGACCAGGGCACCTCGGTGCGTGTCACCCTGCCGTTGGAGCAGAAAAGCCAGAAAGGAAGTACATCAGCGTGAGCGAGAAAAAAACATCCATCGGGGGCCAGGCCCTCATTGAAGGCATTATGATGCGGGGGCCTGTGACCAGCGCCATGGCGGTGCGCCTGCCCGGCGGCGATATTGATACCGAGACCTGGCCCACCAATAAAACCGAAGCCCTTCCCTGGTACAAAAAGACCTGTTTCATCCGGGGCATCTTCAACATGGTGGATACCTTGGGCACCGGTTTTTCCTGCCTGATGAAATCGGCTGAAAAGGCGGGGATGGAGGAAGAGGAGCCCACCAAATTTGAAAAATGGCTGGCGAAGGTCCTGGGGGCCAGCGCCGCCAACGTGATGAACGCCCTGGCGGTGGTTTTAGGGGTGGGGCTGGCCCTGCTGCTCTTTATTGTCATCCCCACCTCGGTCACCTCCCTGCTGCGGCCGGTGGTCCCAGGGGAACGGCTGCTGGCCCTCATCGAGGGGCTGCTGAAGGCGGTAATTTTCCTCTGCTACCTGGGCCTTAGCGCCCGCCTGCCAGATGTGAAACGCCTCTTTTCCTACCACGGGGCGGAGCACAAGACCATCGCCTGCTACGAGGCCGGAAAGGAGCTGACGGTGGAAAATATCCGCGGCTACACCCGGTTCCATCCCCGGTGCGGCACCAGCTTTATCGTCCTGGTGCTCATTATCTCCATCCTGGTGTCCTCCTTCATCTCCTGGCAAAGCCCCCTGCTGCGGATGGTCTTAAAGCTCCTCACCCTGCCGGTGGTCATCGGCATCGCCTACGAGCTTATTAAGCTGGCCGGGCGGTACACCAATCCCCTCACCCGGCTCATCTCCGCCCCCGGCCTCTGCCTCCAGCGCCTCACCACTGCGGAGCCGGATGACGGCATGATCGAGATAGCCATCGCCGCTATGAAGCCGGTGATTCCGGAGGACGCCAATGCGGACAACTGGTAACCCTATGCTGAACAGCAGCAAAAACGGCCCCATTCCCCAGGCGGAAGGGGCCGTGTCTTTTACGTTGGAGCAGCTTTACCGCCGGGGCCGCGCCGCCCTGGCCGCCCTTCCCGGAGCCGGGGATAACTCCCCCATGGAGGCGGCCTTCCTCTTCCGGCACATCTTTGGCATTGGCCGGGAGGAGCTGTTTCTGCGGGGGCAGGAGCCCGCCTCACCAGAGCAGGCGGGGGCCTTTTTTGCGCTAATCCGGCGCCGGCTGGAGGGGGAGCCTCTCCAGTACCTTTTGGGGGAGTGGGAATTCTACGGGCTGGATTTTTTTGTGGGACCGGGGGTGCTGATTCCCCGGCCGGAGACGGAGCTGCTGGTGGAGGCCGCCCTGGAATCGGTGGGGGGCATTCCCTCCCCCTCCCTGCTGGACCTTTGCTCCGGCAGCGGCTGCATCCCCATCGCCCTGGGCCACGCCCTGCCGCAGGCCCAGGCGTGGGGGGTGGAGCTTTCCCCCCCTGCCCTGGGGTACTTCCGGCAAACCCTGGCGGCGCACCGTCTTCCTAACGTCACCGCAGTGGAGGGAGATATCTTTGCCCTGCCGGAGGATATCACCTGGCGGCGGTACCACGCTATCACCGCCAATCCCCCCTATATTCCCAAAAAGGAGCTGCCAAACCTCCAGGCAGAGGTGCAGCGGGAGCCCCCCCTGGCCCTGGACGGCGGGGAGGACGGCCTGGACTTCTACCGCCGCCTGCCGGGCATCTGTCTCCCCCTTCTGGAGCCGGGGGGCTGGCTTCTTTTGGAGATTGGCGAGGGGCAGGGGGAAGCTGTCTCTTCCCTTCTGGCTGCCGCCGGGTTCCAGCATATGCAAGTGAAGGCGGATCTTTCCGGCCTGGAGCGGCTCGTCCGTGGGCAGGCTCCGCGCCGATAGCTTTTCTTTCGCCGCCCACCAACGGCGGACACCTTCCCCAGGGGGAGCCGTTTCCCCTGGCAGTTCTGCACAAAATACCCCCGTCTCTTTTCGTGCAAAACAGAAAAATTTTTCCAGATTCCACAAAAAAATTGTTACCACCTTCCGAAATGTGCTATACTGAAAGACAGGACAAGGGGTTCCTTTTGCCCTGCCTGTTTTCCCAGGCAGGACAGACCGGACCTATAGCACATCGGATAAGGAGGTGCTCTCCCATGGATAACCGAGAATTGGCAGCACTGCACAGCAAGCTGGTCATCTACCGCAACGGGCTCCAGAACGCCAAGGCAAGGGGCGATCTGGACAAAGCCCGGCAATGGCTGGAGGGCATCGCCGCCCTTAAAAAACAGATTGCCCACCGGGATGACGTCACCGTCCCCCCAAAAAGCTGATTTTTCCTTATACAAAAGAATCCCCCGCCAGGTAGCGGGGGATTTTTCGTTTGGCGTTTTTTCTGGAATCAGCCCTTGCAGACGGCGACGCTCCAACCGTGAGGATCCGGAAGCCTGCCGTACTGGATGCCGGTGAGGGTATCATACAGCTGCTGGGTCAGCGCGCCAATTTTGCCGTGGTTAAAGACCATCTGCTTTTCGCCCCATTTCAGCTCCCCAATGGGGCTGATGACAGCGGCGGTGCCGGTGCCGAAGGCCTCCAGCACCTGTCCCCGGTCGTTGGCCTCGTCCAGCTCCTGGATGGTGATGCGCCGCTCGCTCACCTTAAAGCCCCAATCCCGCAGCAGCTGGATGGAGGATTTGCGGGTGATGCCGGGGAGGATGGAACCGTGAAGCTCCGGGGTAACCACTTCCCCATCCAGGACGAAGAAGACGTTCATCGCGCCCACTTCCTCGATGTACTTCTGCTCCACGCCGTCCAGCCAAAGGACCTGGGAATAGCTCTGCTGGTGGGCCTCGTCCTGGGCCAGGAGGGAGGCGGCGTAGTTGCCGCCGGTCTTCGCCATGCCGGTGCCCCCCCGCACCGCCCGGACATACTTGGATTCTACATAAATCTTCACCGGTTCCAGGCCGGATTCGTAGTAGGCCCCGGAAGGGGAGGTGATGATAATAAACAGGTACTCATCCCCCGGATGCACCCCCAGGATGGGGTCGGTGCTGATGATGAAGGGACGGATATACAGGGAGGCGCCGTCCTGCCGGGGGACCCAGTCCTTGTCAATCTCCACCAGCTTCTTTACCCCTTGGATGCAAAGCTCTTCGTCAATGGGGGGGATGGCCATCCGCTGGTTGGAACGGTTGAGGCGGGCAAAATTCTCGTCCGGGCGGAACAGGAGGATGTCCCCCTGCTGGCCGTAATAGGCCTTCATCCCCTCAAAAACGGTCTGGCCATAGTGCAGGCAGAGGGCCGCCGGGGAGAGGGACAGCTCCCCGTAGGGGACGATGCGGGGGTTGTGCCAGCCCTTGCCGGTCTTATAGTTCATGACGAACATATGGTCGCTAAAGATCCGCCCGAAGCCCAGCTTCTGGCCAGGGGCCGGCTTGGCCTTGGGGGTCTTGGTAAGCCCTACTCTGATCTTCATCTGTCTTTGTCCTTCCCAACTTAAAATAAATTTACCGCAGGGAGCGGATAGCCCCGCCGCCTGTGCCCGCAGGCACGTTTCGAGGCCAACCGGCCAAAGGCCGGCTCTTAGGGCCTATTGATGCTTGCTTCAATAGGCTACGCCCTGCCACTTCATGGCGTCGGCCACTTTTAAGAAGCCTGCGATGTTGGCGCCCATCACCAGGTTGCCGGCATCGCCAAACTCCTTGGAGGCGTTGTAGGCGCTGTGGAAGATGCCCACCATGATGTCGTGGAGCTTCTTGTCCACTTCCTCAAAGCTCCAGGAGTACCGCATGGAATTCTGGCACATCTCCAGGCCGCTGGTGGCTACGCCACCGGCGTTGGCCGCCTTAGCGGGACCAAAGAGGACCCCCGCCTTTTGGAACTTCTGCACCGCTTCGGGGGTGCTGGGCATATTGGCCCCCTCCGCCACCGCCATAACGCCGCCGGCGATGAGCTTTTCCGCAGCCTCTCCATCCAGCTCGTTCTGGGTGGCGCAGGGCAGGGCGATATCGCATTTAATGCCCCAGATACCCTTGCAGCCCTCGGTGTAGGAGGCGGTGGGGACCTTGTCCAGATATTCCTTGATGCGGCCCCGGCGGACCTCTTTGATTTCCCGCACAACGGCCAGGTCGATGCCCTTTTCGTCAAAGATATACCCGTTCGAATCGGACATCGCCACCACCTTGGCCCCCAGCTGGGTGGCCTTCTGGCAGGCGTAGATGGCCACGTTGCCGGAACCGGAGATAACCACGGTTTTCCCCGCAAGGCTGTCCCCCTTCATCTCCCCCAGCATCTCCTGGGTGAAGTAGCATAGGCCGTAGCCGGTGGCCTCGGTGCGGGCAAGGCTGCCGCCGTAGGTAAGGCCCTTGCCAGTAAGCACCCCCTCAAAGCGGTTGGCAATCCGCTTATACTGGCCGAAGAGATAGCCTATCTCCCGCGCGCCCACTCCAATATCCCCGGCGGGAACGTCGGTATCGGGGCCGATATGGCGGTACAGCTCGGTCATAAAGCTCTGGCAAAAGCGCATCACTTCCCCGTCGCTCTTGCCCTTGGGGTCAAAATCGGAGCCGCCCTTGGCCCCGCCCATAGGCAGGCCGGTGAGGCTGTTTTTAAACACCTGCTCAAAGCCCAGGAACTTGATAACCGAGGCGTCGACAGAGGGATGGAACCGCAGACCGCCCTTATAGGGTCCGATGGCGGAATTAAACTGCACCCGATAGCCCCGGTTCACCTGGACCTTACCGGCGTCATCCACCCAGGATACCCGGAAGATGATAAACCGCTCCGGCTCCACAATGCGGTCGATGATGCCGGTTTTCTCCAGCTCCGGGCGCTTTTCCAGCACCGGCTCGAAGGATTCCAGTACCTCTTTTACCGCCTGCAAAAACTCCGGCTCGCCCTGGTTGCGCCGCTGCACTGTGTCGTAGACCCCCTGCAAATAACTGCTTTTGAATTCCATTTTCTCATTCCTCCTTGCAACAAGCCTTGGGGAAGGAGCCGTTTGCTCCTGTTCGCAAAACCTTTGTCCTTAATTATAGTCCCCGTCCGCTTTCATTACAAGATTTTTCTGGCAAAATGACAAGAAAAACAAGGATTTTTTTCCAAACCGGCCACAAAACCCGTCAAGAAGCATAAATCCAGCCACAAAAATCTGGCAAAATGCCCAAAGAAGACCTGGGACAAGGCCCTCAATGGCGGATCTTCTCCCCGGTAATATGGGCGATGGTGGCGCAGCCGGTCATCTTCATGGTGTCCCGCAGCTCCCCTATGACCTTCTCCATATAGAGGCGCACCCCTTCGGCCCCTCCGCCGTAGGCGGCGGTGACCAGGGGCCTGCCGATGAGGACCCCGTCCGCCCCCAGGGCCAGCATCTTAAAGACATCCACACCGGTGCGCACCCCGCCGTCCACAAAGATTTGCAGCCTCCCCTTCAGGGCGGCGGCAATCTCCGGCAGCACCTCGCAGGTGGCGGGGGTGTGGTCCAGCACCCGGCCCCCGTGGTTGGAGACGACGATGCCCCAGGCCCCGGCCTCCAGGGCCTTTTTCGCCCCCTCCACCGTCATAACCCCCTTGACGATGAAGGGCAGACCGGCGGCCTGGGCCACCTGCCGGAGGGCCTTCACACCCTTGGGGCCGGCGTCGCCCCCCTGGGCCGCCAGAAAGGGCAGGCCAGCGGAATCCACATCCATGGCGATGGCGGGAGGGTTCGCGGCCCTGGCCTTTTCCACCTTTTCCAGCACCGTCTCCATCCCCCAGGGCTTGATGGTGGGCACCCCCAGACCGCCCCGCGCTTTCATCCATTCCAGGGGCAGCTCCAGCAGCTCCGGATTCACCCCATCCCCGGTGAAGGCCAGCACTCCGGCGTCAGCGCAGCCGTCCACCACCGCCTTGGTCCAGGCGGCCTCGTCCATGGCGGGGGTGTAATTGTGGGCCATGCCGCCGATGGGGGCGGCGAAGACCGGGGCGGCAAACCTCCGGCCCCAAAAAGAAGCGGTGCTGTTCTGGCCCTGGTTGTCATAGAGAACGTCCAGATTCAGGGTAATCTCCTGGAGCTTTTCCACATTGCGGATAAAGGCAGCGCCGGTGCCCTTCCCCCCGGCTCCGGGGACCTCCCCCCGGCAGGCCCGGCCGTCGCATTCCCTGCACACCCGGCACCGGGGCGCCAGATTTTTCTTTGCGTTTTCCAATACCTCCTGATAGGTCATGTCGATTCCTCCCTGTTGTTTTGAGCGTGTTCAAACGAGAAGTTTAAGCCAATCTGGGGGGCGCAGAGCCCCGCCTTCTTTTTCTTTTCACGGGAAAAGAAAAAGAAGCAAAAAGAAAAGCGGCCAACGCATTTGCAACACAGTAAATCGACTTAAAATCCGCGCGATTTGGATACCCTTCGCTGTTTTGAAGTCCCTCCACTCCTTCGGGCCGCTTTTCCCTTCCAAATCGGACAAAAAAGCAAAGCCATCGTCCCAGTTGTAATCCCGCAGCACGGCGCGCATGTCGTCGTATTCCATCGTCTTCCCTCACAGATACTTGGTCAGCAGCAGGGCGTCCTCCCTGGGGCTGGTGTAAAAATCCCGGCGGCGGCCCTCCTCCCAATAGCCCATCCCCCGGTAAAGCCCCAGGGCGGCGGCGTTGCTGGGGCGCACCTCCAGGGTCAAAAACCGCAGGCCCAGCGCCCGCCCCCGGCGCTCCAGCTCCCGGAGGAGGGCGGTGCCCACCCCGTGACGGCGGCACCTGGAAAACACCGCCAGGTCGGTAATATACCCCTCGTCCAGCACATATTCCAGGCCGACATAGCCCTCCAGCTGGCCCTGCCGCTTTTGCACCAGCAGCAGATACCGCTCCGGCTGGGCAATTTCCTCCCGGAGGGCATTTTCGCTTCTGGGGTGGGAAAAACAGGCGGCCTCCAGCCGGGCAATTTCCCCGGCGTCAGCCGGGACGGCGGCGGCAATCCTTGCAGCAATGTGGCTCAATGGGCCTCCCCCCAGTCCTTGCCGGTTTTGGCGTCCACCTCCATGGGGACAGCCAGGGAGACGGCGGCCTCCATCTCCTCCTGCACCAGGGCCTGGACCTGCCGGGCCTCCGCCTCCGGGGCCTCCACAATCAGTTCATCGTGGACCTGGAGAATCAGCTTTGCCCGGAGGCCCTCCTCCCGCAGGCGGCGGTAAACCCGCACCATGGCGATTTTAATGATATCCGCCGCGGTGCCCTGGATGGGCATATTCATGGCTACCCGCTGCCCAAAGGCCCGGAGGTTGCGGTTGGAGGACTTCAGCTCCGGCAGATACCGGCGGCCCAAGAGGGTGGAGACAAAGCCCTTCTCCCCCGCCTCCGCCACGGTGCGGTCCATATAGGCCTTGACCCCCTGGTAGGTCTTCAGATAATTTTTGATATACTGGTCCGCTTCCGAGACGGTGACCCCAATATCCTTGGAGAGAGAATAGGCGGAGATGCCATAGACGATGCCGAAGTTCACCGCCTTGGCCCGGCTGCGCATCATGGGGGTGACAAAGAGGGGGGGCATATCGAAGACCTGGGCGGCGGTGTTCCGGTGGATGTCCTCCCCGGAGCGGAAGGCCTCAATCATCTTCTCATCCTCCGCAATGGCCGCCAGCACCCGCAGCTCAATCTGGCTGTAGTCGGCGTCCACCAAAAGGCAGCCCGCCTTGGCGGGGAAGAACCGGCGCATCCGGCTCCCCGGCTCGGTGCGGATGGGGATATTCTGCATATTGGGCTCCAGAGAGGAGATGCGGCCGGTGCGGGTTTCAGTTTGGTTGAAGGTGGTGTGGATGCGCCCGTCCGGCCCCACCGCGTTCTTTAATCCCTCCACATAGGTAGAAAGGAGCTTTGCGTACTTGCGGTAGTCCAGTATTTTAGAGATGATGGCGTGGTGCGGGATGAGGCCCTCCAGCACCTCGGCGTCGGTGCTATAGCCGCTTTTGGTCTTCTTCCCTGCCGGCAGGCCCATCTCCTCAAAGAGGAGCGTCCCCAGCTGCTTGGGGGAGTTGATGTTAAACTTTTTGCCTGCCAGCTCATAGATTTCCCTTTCCAGCCCGGCGATGAGACCCTTCAGCTCCTCCCCGAAGGCCTCCAGCCCCGCAAGGTCGATGAGAAAGCCCTCCTGTTCCATGGAGGCCAGCACCTGGGCCAGGGGAATCTCCACCTTATGGAGCAGCATCTCCATCCCGCCGGCGGCAATCTCCCTTTCCAGCCTGCGGCAGATGGGCAGCAGCCAGGCGGCCCGGCGGACCACCTCCGGGGCCTCCTCCGCTCCCTCCCCCAGGAGGGCGGGGACCGGGACGGCGTATTCCGCCCCCAGGCGGGATGGGGTGTACTCGGTGGAATTGGGGCTGAGGAGATACCCCGCCAGACGCAGGTCAAAGGCCACCGGCACCTCCGCGGCGGGGTCCAGGGACAGAATAGTGCGGCACCAGGGCTTGCTGTCCTCCAGGTATTTTTCACCGGGAAGGGCGTTTAGCCCGGCCAGCAGCTCCGCCCCAGGCTCCTGGACAAGCCAAAGCCTGCCCGCCCTGGCTACCGCCAGCTTTTCCAGCCGCTCCCCCTTCCAATCCCCGGCGATGGCGATGGGGCCCTCCAGGGCGGCCAGCTTCCCAAGGTCCAGGGGGGCAGAAAGCAGGGCGTACTCCTCCCCCTTGGCCGCCGGAATATCCGCCTGGGCCAGGGGAACAGCGCTGGGGTCCAGCTTCAGCCGGGCCATAAGGGTATGCAGCTCCAGCCGGCTGAGGATGGCGCAAAGGCGGCCCTCGTCCATGGGAGCCCGGCGGTAGTCCTCCGCCTTTACCGAAATAGGGGCCTCCCGGCAGATAATCCCCAGCTTCCGGCTGAGGCGGGCCATCTCTTCCCCGGCCAGCAGCTTTTTCTTCACCCCGGCGGGGACCTCCAGCCCTTCCACATCCTGGTAGATACGCTCCACCGAGCCGTACTTCTGGATGAGGGAGAAGGCGGTTTTTTCCCCGATGCCCGCCACGCCGGGGATGTTGTCCGAGCTATCCCCCATCAGGGCTTTGGTCTCAATAAGCTGGAGGGGCTCGACGCCGTATTTTTCCTTCACCGCCGCCGGGTCCATGGTGAGGTACTGGGCGCCCCCCGCGCGGGTGGCTGCCAGGATGACGGTGGTGTGCTCGTCCACCAGCTGGAGGGAATCCCGGTCCCCGGTGAGAAGAAGGGAATCTCCCCCCTGCTCCTCCACTCCCTTCGCCAGGGTACCCAGGATGTCGTCCGCCTCGTACCCCTCGCACTCCACCACCGGCCAGCCCAGGGCGGTGATAAGCTCCTTCACCACCGGCAGCTGCTGCCCCAGCTCCGGGGGCATTCCCTTGCGCTGGGCTTTGTAGCCGTCGTAGAGCTTGTGGCGGAAGGTGGGGGCCGGGAGGTCGAAGGCGAAAACCGCCTCCTCCGGGGCCAGGTCGTCCATCAGCTTCAGGACGATGTTAAAAAAGCCGTAGACGGCGTTGGTGTACTCCCCGTTTTTGGTGGAAAGGAGCTTGATGCCGTAAAAGGCGCGGTTTAGGATGCTGTTGGAATCAACGATGAGAAATTTCATAAAACAAACCTCCGGAGCGGGAACACAGCCGCTTTTTGCAAAAGCACTCTGTCAGACGCCAAGTATCCTTAGAGCCTATTCAAAATCTCCAAGCACACCGCCTTGACAGGTCTTTTTCCGTCCTGCTGCGTTAAAAAATTTTGGAAGACACCAAGTATTCTGCGAAGCAGACATGCCCGAAGGGCTCCAAGATTTTTTGCCTTGCAGGGCGAAAAAATCCCTGCCAATTCGCTATACCTGGAGATCTTGAACAGGCTCTTAGAACCAGGTTCGCATCTTTCTGCACATCATCTGGCTGGCCCCTTTTCGTTACACGCTGCTATCCCTTCTAGTGTGTCTCAAAATATGAAACCGGCTTTCAGTACCAAGCCTGGATATATTCCATGGGGAGATTTTTCTTCTCCACAAATTCCGCTACCTTGGCAGCGGCCTTGATGCCGTACCGGCTGCCGGCATCCTGGGGAGCGGCCTTTGCGACCGTTGGAGCCGCGCTCGCAAAATGGAATACAACCTCTCCAAATTCCCCTTTCCCTTCTGGCTGGTAAAGATACCACACACTTCCCTGGTCAACTCGCTCCAGCTTTAATAAATTCATTGTATTGCCTCCTGTATTGCTTTTCCATAATTATGCTTCTCGTTTGCCAGACTATGAGCTTCCAAATAAGAAAGCCCTTTTGTACGCATCAGGGTCAACTCCAGGTACTCGTGCTTTAGCAGCACCATGTCCTGAAAGCGTATCTCCCGGCCTTCAATCAGCTGCTGCCAGGAAACCGCCATGTGATAATCCGGATCAAACCGTTCTGGCTCCGGACCTCCCAAATCGTGAAAGGAAAAGAAAATGTGATTTTTAATCTGCTGGATGGCATATTCGTTCCATCCTGTGTTTCGGGCAATGGCGGACACATCATCTTTCCGCTTGCGGATGGCGGCATAATAGTGTATGCTGTGCAGAGTTGCCTCCAAACTATCTGGGTCCAGCGCCCCTGTAAAGGCTCCGCTTTGGGATAATTCCTCCATTTTCCAAATCACCCACCTTGTCCTGGACATTATAGCACAAAACAACGTTGGTCTCAAGGATACAGGTTCTTGCTCTCCGCCCGCTTTTTTGGTAAAATATTTAAACGCAACTTGGAAACTGGAGGAGGGGGGTGATGGCCTTGCATCTTGGAGAGCTGGTTCTGGAGGGCGGCGCGGCCCTGGCCCCCATGGCGGGGGTGGCGGACCGGGCCTTCCGGCAGATCTGCCGGAAGTTCGGGGCGGTGTACACGGTAGGGGAGCTTACCAGCGCCAGAGGGCTTCTCCAGGGAAGCCGGAAGACCGAAGCGCTGCTGGAAATGGGGCCGGAGGAGCGGCCCGGCGCGGTGCAGCTTTTTGGGGACGACCCGGAGGCAATGGCCAGAGGGGCCGAAGCCGCCCTGCGCTTTTCCCCCCAGGTTATTGACCTGAATATGGGTTGTCCCGCCCCCAAGATAGCCGGGAACCGGGCCGGCGCCGCCCTGATGAAGGAGCCGGAGCTGGCGGCCCGAATCATCCGGGCGGTAAAAAGCGCCAGCCCGGTGCCGGTGACGGTGAAGTTCCGCAAGGGCTGGGATGAAGGCCACATCAACGCCGTAGAGTTTGCCCGGATGGCCCAGGAAAGCGGGGCGGACGCCATTACCGTCCACGGGCGCACACGGGCCCAGATGTACGCTCCCCCGGCGGATTGGGACATCCTCCGCCAGGTGAAGGCGGCAGTGTCCATTCCGGTTATTGGCAACGGGGATGTGGACAGCCCCCAAAAGGCCAAAGCTATGCTGGAGGAAACCGGCTGCGACCTGGTGATGGTGGGGCGGGGCGCCTTGGGGCGGCCCTGGCTCTTTGGGCAGATTGCCGCCTTTCTCCGGGACGGAAGCCTCCTCCCGGAGCCGCCTATAGAAGAGCGAATGGCGGTGATGCTCCGGCATATCCGCCTGATGGAGCAGTACAAGGGGCCGCAGGTGGCCTTCCGGGAGGCCCGCAAGCACTGCGGCTGGTATATGACCGGCATCCGGGGGGCTGCCGCCCTCCGCCGCCAGGCGGGGAGCATCGGCTCAATGGCCGACGTGGAGGCCCTGGCCCAGGCCGCCATCCAGCTCTATTATAGCCAAGGCGCATTGGGGGAGGATATAAGCCCATGAAATGGAAGCACAATCTCATTCTGATCATTCTGCTGCTGGCGGGGGTGGTGGTAGGCTCCCTCCTGGCCAGCGCCACCGCCGGGATGCTGATGGTGACGGCGTTCTTGATATACCCCCAGGGCACCAGCTACGGCGGCCGCGTGGGCATCTCCACCCAGGAGCCGATGCTGCTGGACCTGGCGGTTTTGCAGGTGGCCTTCGGGTTCCAGCTCCAAATCAACGTGGCCCAAATTATCTGCATCATCGCCGCCATCTGTATGTACAAGGGCCTTGCCAACAAGCTGTGAGGATTTTAAAATGAAGCTAAAACAATTGACCGCTCTTTTGCTGGTGGCGACGCTGGTTCTCGCCCTCCCCGGCTGCAAAAAAAAGGAAAACGCCCCCTCCAGCGGAGGCAGCGCCCCCTCCTCTGGGGGCAGCTCGGTGGAAAGCGACCCGGACTGGCCGGTGCGCATTGGGGAAACGGACATCCTGGCGGCCCCCCAGAAGGTGATTTCCCTTTCCCCTGGCACAACAGAGATGCTCTTTGCCATGGGCCTTGGCAGCCGGGTGGTCGGGGTAAGCGATTACTGCGATTACCCCCCTGCGGAGGTGGAGAAGCGCCACCGCTGCGGCACCGTTCTGGCTCCCAAAACCAGCCAGATCCAATCCCAGGGGGCGGACCTGGTGGTAACTGCGGCAAGGCTCACCGAGCAGGACCTTATTTGGTTCCAGCAGCAGGAGATTCCGGTGCTGGTGCTGGAGCGGGCGGAGAGCCTCCAGGAGCTGCAGCAGAACTATCTGAATCTGGCCTTGGCCCTGATGGGAAACGTCTCCGGGAAAAACCACGGGGAGGGCTACTGGGCGGAGCTTTCCGGGATGCTGGAGGAGGGAGCGGGGTATTCCAACGGCACCTCCCCCAAGGCCATTCTCCTGCGGCAGATGGGGTACGGCATGGCCACCGGGGAAACCTTTGAGGGGTCCCTGCTGGAGGAGCTGGGCTTTGTTAACGACGCGGCCGCCTACACCGGCTGGCTCTATGACCGGGCCAACGTGGCGGCTTTGGAACCGGACGTCATCTTTGCCGACGTGAGTATTTCGGTGGACGAGGTGAAAAAAAGCGTTATCTACGCCCCGGTGGCGGCGGTGAAAAACGACAAGGTGACGAATGTAGATTTTACCGTCTTCGAGCGGCAAAGCCCCCGGATGTTTGAGGCTTTGCGGGAGATGGGGCGGTTTGGGTACGAATAAAAAATCAGGGGGCGGACGCCCCCCTTTTTTTCTGCCTTATCCTTCCTTTCGCACCAGCACCTCCATCTTCCCGGCGGGGAGGAGGGGCAGCCCCTTTTCCTCACAGAAGCACTGGCAGATGCGCAGCGTCTCGGCGTCCGCTCCGCTATCCACCACCGCCATACGCACCCCGTCCAGGGCTGGGATGGTGAGGGTCTGGCTGTAGGCCTGGCGCAGGCGCATCTCAATCCCCTGGTCCCCAGGGGTGGCGGCCACCACCAGCCAGCAGTGATCCAGCCCCCCAGCGGAGGAAAACCACCGGCTGATGGTGACGCAGATCTGGGCAAGGCCCACAATGGCAAGATAGCCCACAACGATTAGAAAGACCCCCTTTGCCGCATCAATCATCATAAAAAACCTCCTGTTTTGCTTTTTCCCATCCTATGCCGGAAGAGAGCGTCTTGACATTTCCCGCCGCCGTGCTATACTATAGATGGTTTTGTTTCAGGGCGGGGTGAAATTCCCCACCGGCGGTGATGGGCAGAGAATGCCACAAGTGCCGCGAGCCTGTCTTTATCTGGCAGGCCGAACCGGTGAGAATCCGGTACCGACAGTGATGGAAGCTATTGGGTCTCATCGGGAGGATGAGGGCCGGTGCTTTCAAAGTCTGGATGGAAGAAACGGAAGCCGAGCGCAAGGGCTCTGCCCTTGGGATCAGCCGACAACGCCCTCTGTGCCAAACCGCGCAGAGGGTCTTCTTTTTCCCCGAACAGGCCAAAAAATACTTTATTTTTTGGAGGGAGCCCCATATGTCCAGCACACTTAGCAGCACCAAGAAGATCACCTACAGCGCCATGTTCGCCGCCATCGCCATTGTCGTCATGTTCTTCGAGTTTCCCCTGCCCTTCTGCCCCCCCTTCCTGAAGGTGGACCTGAGCGGAGCGGTAAGCCTGCTGGCTGCCTTTATGTTCGGGCCGGTTTCTGCCGTCCTCATCACCATGGTAAAGGACATTGTCCACGCCTTTTCCTCCTCCACCGGCTGTGTGGGGGAACTGGGGGATTTCTTTATGACCTCCGCCTTCTGCGTCACCGCCTCCCTTTTGTACCGCCGGCACCACACCAAAAAGGGGGCTATTCTGGGAATGGCCTGCGGCACCCTGGCTATGACCATTGTGGGATGCTTCACCAACAAATACATGCTCATCCCCTTCTTTGCCAATGTGATGCCCATTGAAGCCATCCTTTCCGCCTGCTCCTCGGTCAACCCCCTCATCGGCAGCGTGGATACCTACATCCTCTTCGGCGCGGTGCCCTTCAATCTCGTCAAGGGGACCATCCTTTCCCTCATCACCCTCCTGCTGTATAAGCGCCTCTCCTCCTTCATTAGGGAAAATACCATCGGCAAAAGGGTTGACAAAGTCTCCAAAGCAAGCTAAAATAAAAGCACAATTCAATATCTCTTATCAAGAGTGGCGGAGGGAACAGGCCCTGGGAAGCCCGGCAACCTGCCGAAAGGCAAGGTGCTAAATCCTGCGGAGAGATCCGGGAGATGAGATTTTTTCAGGCGCCCGGAAGGCTTTTCCGGGTGCCTTTTTTCAAGGGATTCCGGAGCGAGAGTAAGGAGGACAAAGCAATGCGAAACTACTACTTCACCAGCGAATCGGTGACTGAGGGCCACCCCGACAAGATTTGCGACCAGATTTCCGACGGCATTTTGGACGCGATTCTCCGGGAGGACCCCATGGGCCGGGTGGCCTGCGAGACCAGCTGCACCACCGGCCTGGTCCAGGTCATCGGCGAGGTGACCACCCACTGCTATGTGGATGTTCAAAAGCTGGTGCGGGAAATTGTTCTGGATATCGGCTACGACAACGCCGCCTACGGCTTTGACGGGGCCACCTGCGGGGTCATCACCTCCATCCACGAGCAGTCCCCGGATATCGCCCTGGGGGTGGACAACGCCGCCGAGGCGAAGGCCGGGGAGGCGGAAGAGCAAAACGGCGCCGGGGACCAGGGGATGATGTTCGGCTACGCCTGTGACGAGACCCCGGAGCTGATGCCCATGACCATCGCCTACGCCCACCGCCTGGCCCGGCAGCTCACCAAGGTCCGCAAGGACGGCACCCTCCCCTACCTGCGTCCCGACGGCAAGACCCAGGTGACGGTGCGGTACGAGGACGGGAGACCGGCGGAAATCACCACCATTGTGGTGAGCACCCAGCACGGGGAAGAGGCCACCCAGGAGCAGATTCACGAGGACATCAAGAAATATGTCATCAAGCCTGTGGTCCCGGAGGAGCTGCGCAAAAACTGCCAGTACCTCATCAACCCCACCGGCCGCTTTGTGGTAGGCGGCCCCCACGGGGACAGCGGCCTGACCGGACGCAAGATTATTGTGGACAGCTACGGCGGCTGGGGCAGCCACGGGGGCGGCGCCTTCTCTGGCAAGGACCCCACCAAGGTGGACCGCAGCGCCGCCTACGCCGCCCGCTGGGTAGCTAAAAACCTGGTGGCTGCCGGTCTCTGCCGCCGCTGCCTCATCCAGCTGGCCTACGCCATCGGGGTGGCCCGGCCTGTCTCCATCTGCGTGGACACCTATGGCACCGGCACCGTGCCGGACGAGGCGCTGGAGCAGGCAGTGGAAAAGGTCTTCGACCTGCGCCCCTCCGCCATCATCCGGGAGCTGGATCTGCGCCGTCCCATCTACCGCCAGCTGGCCGCCTACGGCCACTTCGGCCGGGAGGACCTGGGCGTGGCCTGGGAGAAGACCGACCGGGTGGACGCTCTGAAGGCCGCCCTGTAAAAGGGAAATAAAATACCGCTCCGGCTGTCGAAAAGCCAAAAAAGTGCTTTTTGACAGCCGGATTTTTTCACTTTCCACAAATAGACAATTGGGGGCATGTGGGGTAGAATAATACGGCAAAAATGATAACCCGCCGGAAAAACCGGGATAATTCCACCGAAATGGCGGGGAAAGGAGCAAGCATGATGGAACAGAACGAAATTTTAAGCCGGGTAGACCACACCCTCCTCACCCCCACGGCCACCTGGGAACAGGTCCGGGCGCTCTGTGACGAGGGGAAGCAGTTCGGCGTGGCCAGCGTGTGCATCCCGCCCCGCTATGTAAAGCGGGCCAACGACTACGCCGGCGGCCTGAAGATATGCACCGTGATCGGCTTCCCCAACGGCTACGCCACCCCCGAGGTAAAGGTCTTCGAGACGGAGGACGCCATCCGCAACGGCGCGGACGAGATCGACATGGTGGTCAATCTGGGCCTGGTGAAGGACGGCGACTGGGAGGGCGTGGTCGCGGAGATCAAGGCGGTAAAGGCCTCCTGCAAGGGCCGCATCCTGAAGGTGATCGTGGAAGCCTGCCTGCTGACCCGTGAGGAAAAGATCAATATGAGCCGGGTCGTCTCGATGTCCGGCGCGGACTTTTTGAAAACCTCCACGGGCTTCTCCACCGGCGGAGCCACGCTGACGGATGTATCCCTGTTCCATCAGCATCTGGCCCCCGGCGTCCGGCTGAAGGCCGCGGGCGGCATCAAGACTCTGGAGCAGGCCCAGTCCTTTTTGGACGCGGGAGCCGACCGCAT
>OFGQ01001330.1_pt1 | contig 16648 bp, 6 predicted proteins | sample 1521791 | NCBI WGS metagenome assembly OFGQ01 (sample SAMEA3504116, study PRJEB24116) | mouse gut metagenome | biome: mouse gut; feature: mouse-associated habitat; material: faeces | place: Denmark | collected 2011 | reverse complement strand
GGCCTCCCTGGACCGGCGCTCAGCCGCCAGGGAGGCGATGAGCCTGGACAGCACCAAGAAAGCGGACAGAGCGGTGAACAGCAGAAGGAGCGCCACAGTGGGGTCGGTGGTGCTGGACAGAAAATAGGAGTGGAGGATCAGCAGCATCGTGGGCAGAAAGAGAAGGGGAGCCCAGCCGCCGGTTTGTTCCCGGGCGTAAGCGCGAAAGGGCTTGCATAGGAAGCGGTGTACCAGCAGCAGGATAAAACCCGCTGCCGCCAGAAGACTCAAGGCGCAAAGCCACTCCATTGCCGGACCAATGGCAAAGTGGATCAGCAGCTTCCGCAGGGCGGCCAGCAGCTGACTGCACAGCAGCGCCAGCATCCAGACCAGGGCAGTAAAGAAAAAGTGGTTTTTGGACAGCAGATGCAGGCACAGGATGGCGGGCAGATAGAGGGAAATTGGAAGAAGGGTGGCTGTCAATTCCAAGCTGCGCTCCCAGGAGAACAGCGCCAGCTGGACCCCGCACTCCACCGCCAGAAAGCCCAGTGCTGCCCACTGGGTAACACACGAGGAGTATTTGGACTCCAGAAGGAACCACAGGCTCAGAAGAAAGACCAGGGGTGGGACAGCGGCTTCGACATACCGCAGACAATATATAGCATCCATGAAAGTTCCTCCTTCGATATACCGAACAATAGACATTTTATATCATAACACAATTTATCCCCAGTGCAAATGTCAATTCACGCAGGAAACACATCATTTCACGGAAAATTTGTGCAGGAGTGTCCTTTTTTTAATATGATCCTTTCAGTATGTTTTGGAGGGGGGAAACAAAACTCGGACAGCACGGAAGGAGGATACGGATCATAGCGGAGCGGTATTCCAAACGGGGAGCATCCCCGTTTGGACGGTAAAGGCCCTTTACCGTCCAAAACTATTACCTCAAAACAGTTGACAAGGAGGACACGTGATGAAAAAAAGAGTGACCGCCATGTTACTTACACTGTGCATGGCGCTGGGCATGGTTCCAGTCACGGCTCTGCCCGCTTCGGCGGCGGAACCGGAGACCGCCTATGAGCAGACGGAATCTATGCTCGAACCGGCGGTGGAACCGGAACCCGCCTACGGGCAGGACGAATCTCTGCCTGAACCGGCGGCAGAGACGCGGGCTGCCTCGTCGATTCAGCAGGAACTGGAGGATGTTCGGGAGCAGGTGTCCCTGCGCGGCTCCGGTAAGCCGGCGCCCAAACTCCCCACAGATTTTGAACTGGAGAAGAATGGCTTTGTTTTGCACTTCGGCATGGATATCGGTAACCGGTATTCCTATGACGGCCACGACCTGATTGGGAAGGGCAAACCGGCGACCATCAGCGTGAACAGCAGCGGTACAAATGGTCAGTTTAACCACTCCGTGGAATTATACCATATGGCCGTTGAAAGCCAGATGATGGGCGCCGGCCAGTCACAGCAGCTGAGCGGCAGTGCGGTGCCTTCGGACGGCGGCACCGCCAGACTTACGGTGCGTGAGGACGGGAGCGACCGGTTCCGCAGTTCCAACATCGGCTATGTTCCCTTTGCGCTGTCGGTCTGGGTCCCGGCGCAGACCACCAAAACGGTACGCTTCGAATTTGACGGCACATCTCAGCGGAACAGCAAGGGCGAAGCGGGCTACTATGTGGAGTTGTTCCACTGGGGCGACAGCTACAGCGACACGAATGCGGTGAACACCACGTTCATGACCGGCGACACCGGCAGCCCCAGCACCACCAGTGCGGGCGAAGTTCTGGTTCCCAACGGGATGCCGTCCAACCGGCGTGCCTACTGGAACACCAGCGGCGGCGGCAGGTTCCTGACCCAGAAGGACGTGACTTACACCAACAACGGCTCCCAGGGCAAGTGGGTAACTCAATATTTTGGGTTTTACACCGGTGTCGGGCGCAGTTCCTCCCTGCTGGGCAGCTACCATCACAAGCTGGAGAGCACGGTAAAGATCACGGAAAAGGTCCTCTCCGAGCAGCGGCTTTCCGCTCCTGTGGTAAGGCTGGAGCAGGACACTTCAGGTAACGGTTCAATCGAACCCGGCGAGATCAAAGAGTACCATTCCCTTGACGAAGCTCTGGAGGCGTTCAACCGCTTTGACGATTACAATACCGCTCCCAACCGCCTGGTACTTTTGCAGGATGTGACGCCTCTGTATGGCCGGAGCGTACTGACTCAGGCGGGAACGATTGATCTGAACGGCCACACCTGGTCGGCCAACACCATAGAAGTCAAGGCCACGCGTCAGCTCACGTTCGAAAACGGCACCCTGAAGAGCCTGACGTCCGATTGGGACACGTTCCTTACGGTAGAAAGAAAAGGCAGGCTTTATCTGTACTCAAATGTTAAGGTGGAGCACAGCAACCCAGCGGGCACGGCGGTCCGCGTTGCGGGCATTCTGGATATGCATGAAAGCGCCAGCATCACGAGCAGCGGCGTGGCGCTGTCCCTGTACGGCGAGGGGAAGATCGCGGACACGGTCGGCGAGGGGTATCTGCGGCCGCTGAGTGGCAAGGGTTCCCCGACGATCGAGGGCGATGTGGTGGACATCAAACTGGTGAACGGCGGCAGGATCCATCTGGATCAGGCGCTGACCAAAAAATACACCCTGACCGTCGACCGGCGGCCCACACAGACAAGCCCGGTGTTCATCTCCAGCATGGATGCCTGGCCCGGCGCAACGCGCGACGATGCGCCCGACCCCAACGACTGCTTTGAACTCCGCGGGATACCTGGCGGTCAGCTGGACCTGATGGAGTTCGATATGAGCACAAAAAAGGTGTATGTACCGATGGTGCGGACCGCGCAGGTCACACTGAACGCCAACGGCGGCGGCATCCCCGGAAACGTGACGCAGATTTCCATTGACGGGAATGGCAGAGTCGCCAGTCTGCCCACGCCCACCCTGACGGGCAGCCGGTTTGAAGGCTGGTTTACGGCGGCAACTGGCGGCCAAAAGGTGACGGAGAGCACCGTGTTCCAGGGCGACACCACCCTCTATGCACAGTGGTCTGGCCAGCAGTACACGGTGACTTTTGTTAATAACGGTCCGGGCAGAAAGCCGAATCCAATCACGGTCACCTACGGTCATAAGTACGGCCAATTGCCCAAGCTGACCGACTCGAGCTATCAACAGAGCTTTCAGGGCTGGTACACGGAAGAAACCGGCGGAAAGAGGGTGACGGAGGACACGCTGGTGAACCTGGAGGAGAACCACACCCTCTACGCCCACTGGAGGGGCCAGGCGATTACCCTATCATTCAATACGAAAGCAAGTGGCGTTGAGGCGCCCGAAAGCATTACACGATACTACAATGAGCCTTATGGCGAACTGCCAACCCTCTACCGGAGGAACTATAACTTCCTGGGCTGGACGACATTCGACGGCTCAGATGCGCCCACGGTGACAGCGGATCAGCTGGTGGACTCGTGGGGTAGTGCGACTCTGTTTGCCAAATGGGAGGGAAAAAAGTACAAAGTTACGCTGGACCCCGCCGGGGGCACGCTGGGGGATGAGACATCGTTTTTGATGATAGCCGCAGATGTACGATATAATAATTATTTGCCCGACAACCCCACCCGGCCGGGCTACACATTCCTGAACTGGGTCATGCCCGACGGGACGGATATCGGTCAATATACAACAGCAATAGGTGCGCCCCACACCATCACCGCAAAGTGGGAAAAAAATAAGTATGACATTAACTTCCAGGCGAACACGGGAAATACGGCCGATAACCCCCCTCGTGTGTCCGTGTATTCCGGCCAGCTGGTGCCCCGCCCGGCGGAGCCGTCCAAACCCGGGTATGAGTTCACCGGCTGGTACAGTGATCAGGAATGCACCAAACCCTGGAGACTCTACTTCGACAGGGTGTGGGAAAGCACCACGCTGTATGCCGGATGGAAGGAAAGCGCCTACTCCATTGTATTCCATGCCGGAGGCGGATACTTCACCTATTCGCCCGGAAATGAAAGCTACTGGTATTTCGCAAAAGATGTGAAAGACCTCAGCGCCGCGCTGAGTGAGGCCGAATCCCATCTGAGCAGAACGGGCCATACACTGCTTGGCTGGGTGGACTCGGAAGGCAATAAGGCGCCGGATGTGCTGAGCAAATCCATGAATCTCTACGCCGTGTGGGAGGGGAATGAATACCAGGTAACCTTCGACCCCAATGGCGGATCGTTTACCGAGGCCGCGAACGCCACCAAAACGGTGGTCTTTGCCCAGCCTTACGGCGCACTGCCCAACCCCGCCCCTCCGGACGATACGAAGGTGTTCCTGGGGTGGTACACGGCCCAGGAGGGCGGCGAACTGGTCAGGTCTTCCGGGAAGATGCGGAAGGTGGAGGACCATACTCTCTACGCCCGCTGGGAAGAGGGGCACTACCACATCGATCAGAATGGAAATAAGATTCTTTTCCAGGAATGGACCAATAGCAAAAGTGCTCCCACAAGCGGAAATTACTATCTGACGAAGGATGTCGTGATAACGATTAACGCTGCGGACGTAACTGGCAAAGGTAAGGAATGTTGGGAAGTCAGCCAGGACCTCAACCTGTGCCTGAATGGGCATACCATTAAAGGCCGGGGCGATGATTCTTATCAAGTGGCGGATACTGTAAATATACCGGTGCTTACGGTCATGGGCGGCGTTACGTCGATTTATGACTGTGCCGAAGCGCACGGGAGCATCGAAAACGTGGAGCAGGGATATGGTCCACCCATGCAGCCGATTACAGTAAGCCGTGAAGTGATTGTTGTCAAAAACGCCAGTACGCTGAACCTGTACAACGGCAGGGTGACCGGCGGTATACGGAAGTTTGAGGACGGGATGTCGTCCGGCGTAGCGGTAACAGATACAGCAGTCTTTAATATGTACGGCGGAGAAATCGTGGATAACGAATGGATTAGGATCAGTGGTGGTTACGACAGCGACAACTCTTCAGGCACCCAGATTACGGTAGGGCCCAACGCAACCGCAAACCTGTTGGGCGGCACAGTCGGGTACACCCAGGGGTGGGTAGGCGCGAACGGCGTTGGGGTAAAGGGCAGTTTGACCCTGCGCGATGTCACCATCCAGCAATGCAGATGCGTGTATGTAGCTGAGGGCGCAAAGGTGTATCTGGGCGGCAAAGTCGTGTTTGAGGAATACAGAGACGGCAAAGATCCAGCTTACCAGTGCTTTCTGTACGTACCGTCAAACCCCGAGGCAACGGGCGGGCAGGTCACGATTCTGGAGGACGGTCTGAGCGCAGGCTCCAGGGTCCTGACCAGGCTGTACCATATGGGGTGGCGGGATATTATGGATGGCACCTCAAGGCCGATCAAGCCGCCGAAAAGCATCCAGTTCAGTACGAAGGGCTCCGGTTCGGAAAAAGACGTGGACGGCCTCGTCTGCTGGACCTGGTCGAATAATACTAATATGGAAGCTACGGATTTCTACCCCATCTATAATGCGGAGAAGGGGTATCTGGAGTTTGTCTATGGCACAGGCCCGGCCAAACCGTTCCCGGGAGGCACAACCGTATTCCCCAAACCGGGCGAAAAACCGACGCTGCCGGACGGCGGCGATCCTCCCGTGGTTTTGGGGCACAGCCACAGGCCTTGCGGCTTGAAGGAGTGTATGCACGAAGGCGAGGAGATGCTGGAGTACACCGCGTACACCGGAACGGTGTCCAGGACAGTCTATCTGACCAAAGACCAGACAGAGCTGACGGTCAGCGAGGACGCCAATATCTGCCTGAACGGGCACACAGTGGAGACCCTCAACGTCACCGGCGGCACCCTGAACCTCTGCAACTGCAAGATTGGCAGTACCATGTCCATTACCACAAAGCTGAACGTCACCGGCGGTACGGTCAACTGCACCGACGTGAATGCCAAAGATGTGGAATCCAGCGGCGACTCCACCGTGAACCTCACGGGCGGCCAGATCAACGGCAGCCTGAAGGTAAACGGCGGTGTTGTAACGGTGGACGGCGTCACGTTCAAGGGCGGGAATGGAATCCAGCATGACGCAGGTAAGCTGATTCTGAACTCGGCTGCTTATGTCGCAAGCGGTTCCGGCACCATACGGAACTTCGTCACCTCAGGCGCAGGGGTTGAGCCAGGGAGCCTTGTCCTGAGAAATAAAGACGATGGGCTGTCGATAACAGGCAATATCTATGTGAATAAAGCGGGTACAATCAGCATTCCGGAGGATGCGGTAGTCCCTGGCCAGCCTTATAAGATCAGCGCCCCGAGCAGCGCGGTTTTCCCGTTCGCCATTACCAGCGGCTGGGGTGCGGACAAACCGAATTCGGAGATCATCAAGTGGTTTGTTGCTTACCCTGATACCTGGCTCGTATCCAAAGATACCGAAAGCGGCGAAGCGGCGCTGTTCCAAGAAAAGAGAGGCAGTGTTGTCGCCTCTACGCCGGAAGGCTATCCGGAGGGACCCATCACCCTCTATCCGGACAGCGATAAGCACATTGACATGGATAAACTTCCCAGCAATGACGACCTGAAGCCCTTTGCTCCGGCGGGATATCTCCCCGATGGCTGGGCAGATAGGAATGGTAAACTGGTTACAGGCGAAACTGCGTTTCCCAACGGCCAAGCCACAACGATCTTTCCCAACTGGGTAAAATGCGAGCACACGGGTGGGTGGAAGGAGGACGCCGATCAGAGCGCACCTCCCACCTGTGATGACGCAGGCGAGACAGTCTCTCAGTGTGTGGACTGCGGCTATGTAAAGCACGTGACGTCCGATGCGTTAGGACACGAGCCCAGCGGCGACTGGGCGATTGACGAGACAAGCCACTGGCATGAATGCAGCCGGTGCGGCGAAAGGTTCGACCTGGCGGAGCACACCATGGAGAGTGAGCCCACAGAGGGAGAGAATCCCGCGACCTGTACCACACCCGGCACGATGGTGTATCACTGCACCGTTTGTGAGAAGGATGTGAATGTGGAGACCGCCGCTCTGGGCCACGACTTCTCCGGCGACTGGAAGAGCGATGAGAACCAGCACTGGCGTGTCTGCGTCCGGGACGGCTGCGGCGCGGCGGACCCGGAGAAGGAAAACCACATCTGGGTTGGTACTGTCACCAAAGAGCCCACCGAGTCTGCGGCAGGAGAACGGATCCTCTCCTGCATCTGCGGGCAGGAGAAGACGGAGACCATCGAAAAGCTGGAAAAGGTCCCCGGCGTCGAGGAACCGGCCCAGACCGGGTATAACGCCACCTTCATCTACGGCCCCCACAGAGCGCCCGAAGAGCAGCAAGGGATCCTGGAGGGGACGCAGCTTACGGTTCCCCAATCGGGTACCCGCACCGGCTTTACCTTTACGAGGTGGAACTGGTTCAAGCTGTCCCAGCCCGGCACCACCAATACCGCAAGCGGGGGAGAACAGATTGCCATGCCCTCCAGCAACGTGGTGTTTGTTGCTATGTGGAAACAGAACACCGTAACGACGCTGAACCCCGGCGACAAGATTCACCTGGACGACGGCACCATCATTGAGAACAACAACGGTGAAGTCACCATCGACCGGGACGGCGACGGCAAGCCCGAAGTGACGGTTGATCCGCCTGCCGGAACCGACAGCGTGGATGTGGTTCACAAGGAGGACGGCAAGGACGTGATCGAACTGCCCGGCGGCTCCACGGTGAAACCGACCCCCGATCCGGACGGCCCCACCATCACTGTAAACCCGGACGCCCCTGGCAGCAAGGGCGAGGTTGATGTAGACGGCAACGTCACGGTGCCCGATGGCTCTACCGTCATGGACCCCGACGGAACCGAAATCACGGTGGACCAGGGCCCCGCAAAAGTGGAACCCGACGGCTCCACCACCCTGCCGGAAGGCGGTCAGGTGACCATCACCGGCCCGGGCGGCGAGGACGATAACCGGACGGAAGTGACCATAGATCCCCCCGCAGAGGGTGAGGAACCTCCGGTGATTTCCACCGACCTCTTTACCGTCACCTATGACATGAACGGGCACGGGACGCAGATTCCGGCGAAAAAGATTTATTCCGGCGGAAAGCTGACCGAGCCGGAGGTAACTGCGGAAGACGGCTGGACCATAGAGGGCTGGTATGTCACCTATGATACGGCTGACCTGGACTCCGGCGAAACTGCGGAACAGAAGTGGGACTTCGAGAACGGCTATGTCCTGGGCGATATGACCCTTAAAGCCAAATGGACACAGAAGGCAGTCTCCAAAAAACCCGTGATTTCCAATATTGACGACAAGCAAATCCCCTCCGACAAGCTGGGCGCCGAGGACGCCAAACTGACGGTTACCGTAACCGAACCCGAACCCAGCAGCGGCGCGCTCACCTATCAGTGGTACGAGAAGGATGAAAACGGCGAGTTTAAACCGATTGACGGCGCAACCGGCCCGGACTTCACCGTACCCGAAGGCACCGACCCCGGAGAGCATGTGTACCGCTGTGACGTGACCAACACCGAGGACGGGAAAGAACCCTCGACAGGGTCCTCTAATGAGGTTACAGTGACGGTGACCGGACCCAGTCACGTACACATGTGGTCCACTGACTGGAGTACCGACGACGGCCACCACTGGCACGAGTGTACCGGTACGGGAACCTGCGACGCCACCAACGAAACGGAAGGGAAAGCCTACGGAGCGCACGTCTATGACAGCGATCAGGACACTACATGCAACACCTGCGGCTATGACCGTTCGAATGCCTCCAAACCGCCGGTTGTCAGCAAGCCGACCGGAACCAACACGGACGGCCTGAAGGAGGGCGAGATTCCCACAGGTGATGGTGCGCCCACAGTGAGCGTCACCGTGACCGAGCCGGACCCTGATAACAGCGATATCGAGTATCAGTGGTATGAGAAGGATGAAAACGGCAATCTTAAACCGATTGACGGCGCAACCGGCCCGGATTACACCATTCCCGAGGACACCAAAGCCGGGGAACATGAGTATGTCTGCGAGGTCACCAACAAGGAAGATGGGAAGGAACCCTCCAAGGTGCAGAGCGACCCCATTACCGTCACGGTGAAGGAACCGGATGAACCGGAGCATGTCCACAAGTGGGGAGAGTGGGAAATCACACAGGAACCCACCCTCACCGACCCCGGTACGGCCGAGCGGGAGTGTACGGAAAATTCCGAGCACAAGCAGACCGATACCCTGCCCGCACTGAACGACGAAGATTTCTGGACCCCCGGCACGAAGGTCGAACCCACCGAGGATAAGCCCGGCAGCCAGGAATACACTGGTACGAAGGATGGAACCGACCTCACCGTCACCATCGAAATTCCCCCTCTGGAGCATAAGCACGTGTGGTCCTCTGACTGGAGTCACAACGACGGCTCCCACTGGCACGAGTGTACCGGCACGGGAACCTGCGACGCCACCAACACTACGCCGGAGAAAGCCTACGGTGCGCACAACTATGACAACGATCAGGACACCACGTGCAACACCTGCGGCTACGACCGTTCGAATGCCTCCAAGCCTCCGGTTGTCAGCAAGCCAACCGGAACCAACACGGATGACCTAAAGGAAGGCGAAATTCCCACAGGTAACGGTGCGCCTACCGTGAGCGTCACCGTGACCGACCCGGACCCCGATAACGGCGATGTCAGCTATCAGTGGTACGAGAAGGACGAAAAGGGCGATTATAAGCCCATCCCCGGCGCAACCGGCCCGGAGTACACTATCCCCGAGGATACCAAAGCCGGTGAGCATGAGTATGTCTGCGAGGTCACCAACAAGGAAGATGGGAAGGAACCCTCCAAGGTGCAGAGCGACCCCATTACCGTCACGGTGAAGGAACCGGAGCATGTCCACGACTGGGGAGACTGGAAGATCACAAAGACCCCCACCCTCACCACAGGCGGTACGGCAGAGCGGGTGTGTAAGACAGACTCCACCCATAAGGAGACGGTAACTCTGCCCGCACTGACCGACAATTCCTTCTGGACCCCCGGCACGAAGGTGGAACCCACCGAAGACACCCCGGGTTCCCAGACCTATGAGTCGGAATACGGCGAGGTGACGGTGGAAATTCCTCCCACCCGGCCGACGCCTCCTCCCGAGCACCAGCACACGTGGGGAGACTGGACGATCACAAAGGTTCCCACCCTTACCGCAGGCGGTACGGCGGAACGGGTATGTCAGGGCAATTCCGCCCACAAAGAGAGTAAACCCCTGCCCGCACTGACCGATACCAGTGTCTGGACCCCCGGCGATAAGAAGGAGCCCACTGAGGACACCCCCGGGTCCCAGACCTATGAGTCGGAATACGGCGAGGTAACGGTGGAAATTCCTCCCACCCCGTCTGAACACACCCACAGCTGGGCAAAGGTTTGGACCAGCGACCGGGACTTCCACTGGCACGAGTGCGAAGCTGAGGGCTGTACTGTCACCGAAGACAGCGGCAAGCAGGGCTACGCGGCCCACCAGGAGGATAACGGCACGGTGGCTCAGGAGCCTGACGAAGATACCCCGGGCAGGAAACTCTATTCCTGCACGGTCTGCCAGCGGGTCCTGCGCACCGAGGAAATCCCCGCCCTGGGCTTTGAGATTTCCGGAACCGTAACGGAGGACCAGGATCCCGTGGCGGGCGCAAATGTGAAGCTGATGCGGGGGATTGACGAGGTCCAGGAGACCACAACCGACTCCGCAGGCCGGTATGGCTTTTCCGGCGTACGCCCCGGCATCTACAACGTGGTGGCGACCAAAGACGGCAAAACCATGACCATTCTAGTCATCATTACTATGGCAAACGCCACCGAACAGAATCTGACCATGCCCGGCGAAAACGTGAACTCGATCCTGGAGATCCGGGATACCAATGTCGGCGCAGAGGACAGCGTTCAGGTAACCGGAGTTGTGGTGGGCGGTCTGGAAGAAGAGGCCGAGGAGCGGAAGGAGACCGGCGCTACCGTCACGGTGACCATGACCGTTGAGAAGGAGAACGAGACCCAGAGCGCGGAACAGTCCGCCATCCGGCAGACCACCGAAGCCGCTGGGCAGACACTGGAGTTCCTGAGCATCGCGGTGAAAAAAGAGGTCATTTCGGAGGCGGATACCACCACCGAGCAGATTACCAGAACAAACCGCCTGATTGAAATTGTAATTCCCTACGACTTCTCCGGAAAGAAGAACATCACGGTCTACCGCTGCCACGACGGCGCAGCGGAGGTTCTGACCGAGGGAAGCAACCAGGAAGGCACGTTCCGGCTGGACGTATCCGGCGGACTGATCCACATTTACGCCCAGAAGTTCTCCACCTACGCCGTGGGACACACGGAAGACCCCGGAGTTTCTGATCCGGAAGTCTACCGTCTGACCGTCACCGGCGGCAACGGCAGCGGAACCTATCAGGCGGGAGAGACTGTGGTGATTACCGCAGTGGCTCCCAGCGGAAAGCAGTTTACCGGCTGGAAGGTCATTTCCGGCGGGGTGACTTTGACCAGTCCCGGCAGCGGACGCACAGACTTTACCATGCCCGCCGGGAATGTGGTCCTGGAGGCGCAGTTTAAGGACACGGCTCAGCCCGGTCCGGATGATCCGGATAACCCTGACAACCCCGATAACCCAGACAATCCGGATAACCCGGACAACCCTGATAACCCGGACAATCCGGATAATCCCGATAAACCGACGCCGCCCACACCGCCTTCCAGCGGCGGCTCCTCCGGTTCGGGCAGCAGCGAACCCACCTATAGACCCATTATGGAGCAGCCTGACCATGGCACGGTAACAGTCCGGCCCCGGGACCCCGAGCAGGGCGACAAAGTAACCATCACCGTCACCCCTGACAAGGGCTATCAGACGGACAGCGTCACCGTTACCGACCAGAACGGCAAACCGGTGACTGTGGTGGACAATGGCGACGGAACCTTCACCTTTACCCAGCCCAAAGGAAAGGTTACCATCACAGTTACCTTCAAGCCGGTTCCCACTGGAGTATCCAGCTGTCTTAGAGACCAGAACTGCCCCATCTGGCCCTACACCGATGCCAGTCCCAAAGCGTGGTATCACGACGGCGTCCACTACTGCCTGGAAGGTGGGCTGATGACCGGCTACTCCAACGGTCTGTTCGGGCCGAACGACAGGCTGTCCCGGGCACAGCTGGCCCAGATTCTCTACAATCTGGCCGGGAGTCCGGCGGTAACGGGCAGCAGCGGTTTCTCCGACGTAGCCCCCGGCGCGTGGTACGCCAAAGCGGTTACCTGGGCACGGCAGAACGGCGTGGTCAGCGGCTATGATGACGGCCGTTTCGGCCCCGACGACCCCATTACCAGGGAGCAGCTGGCGGCAATCCTCTGGCGTTACGCCGGGTCCCCCGCCGCTTCTGAAAACATCTCCCGGTTTACCGATGCAGCCAGCGTCTCCTCCTACGCGGAGACCGCGCTGCGCTGGGCGGTGAGCAGAGGGATTATCAGCGGCGCTGACGGCGCCCTCCTCCCCGGAGAGCCCGCTACCCGCGCACAGGCCGCAACCATGCTGGTGCGGTTCTGCACTGAAAAATAAATTGTTTCAACTGATTAAGGCCAGCCGGTGGAAAAATTCCGCCGGCTGGCCTTTTGAGAGAAATATCATACCAAATCCCGCAGTTCGGGAACGATGAATTTGGGGGTGCGCCCGGAGAAGTAGTCGTCAATAGCCTGGGCGCAGGCGATAGAGGAGCGGGTAGAAGCCTCCGTGGTAGCGCCGCCAATGTGGGGAGCCACCAGGACGTTTTCCATATCCAACAGGGGGTTGTTCAAGTCAAAAGGCTCCTGCTCCACGGTATCCAAGCCGGCTCCGGCTATCTTTTTGGCTTCCAGGGCCCGGATCAGGGCGGCTTCATCCACGATAGCCCCCCGGGCGGTGTTAATAAGGAAGGCGGTCTCTTTCATCAGGTCAAACTCCCGGTCACTGACCGAGCGGGTGGTTTCCCGGGTGGCAGGGACATGGAGGGAAACATAGTCGCTCTCCTTAAAAATAAGATCCCGGTCCTCCACCAGTTGGATATACTCGGGGATCTCCTGAGCAAAGGGGTCGTAAGCCAGCACCTTCATGTCGAAGCCGTAGGCCGCCTTTTTGGCCACCAGTTTACCAATGTTGCCTGTGCCAATCAGTCCCAGGGTTTTGCCCTCCAGTTCGGTCTTCTGAATCCCCATCTTAGCGTAGCGGTAGTCCTCTTTGCAGTGGGCCATGACGGCCTTGAAGCGGCGGGAGCAGTAGAGCATATAGAAGATAGCCAGCTCGGCCACAGAGATGGCGTTGGCTCCGCCAGCGGTAGTGACCAGCACCTTGTTCCGCCGGGCTCCCTCCAGGTCCACATTGTCGTACCCCGCGCCGTGACGGGCGATCATCTTCAGCTTAGGAGCTGCGTCCAGGATTTTTCCGGTGATTTTGGCTGTGCGGACGATCATGGCGTCGCAGTCTGGAATATCGGCTAGGATGTCCTCCTCGGTAAAGCCGCGGCCGTCTACAACCTCGTAGCCATGGTCCCGGAGAAAGGCGTAGCCCTCAGGTAGAATGGGCTGGGGAAGCAGCACTTTATAGGGCATAAAATACGTCTCCTTTTATAAAATTATTGAAAAATCAAGTTTGCTGGATTATCTACCATCATCTGCCGCAGCTCATCCCGGGAAAATCCCTGCCCCAGAAGCAGATTTGCGTATTGTGCCATCCCCTCGTCGGAATAGGGCGCTTTCGGCTGTCCGAAATCTGTGGTTAAAATCACATGCTCACAGCCCACCGCTCGGATCTGCACGGCAATTTCCGCAATGGTGGTGCGGTTAAAATAGGTGGTAAAGAAACAGTGTTCAACAAAGGCTCCTTGCCGGACCGCTTCCTGCTGCTGCTCGATTGTGTAACGGTCCGCCGGATTGTCTGCATGGGTGAGTACCATCTGACAGCCGGTCCGGGCGGCCTCTGCCACCAGGGCCATGCCCTCCTGAGCAGATAGGTGCCCTGTTCCTACTACCATACGGTGCCGGACCGCCGTCTCTATGACCGCTTTCGCCTGTGGAATTAACATACCATTTTCGTCCAGCACAGTCAACAGATGAGATAGATCAGGGGACGGATTTTCCCGATACTGAAAGGCTTGGAATGAGCGGGACTCCACCGTAGGAAACCAGACCATTTTGCCCCCTGCCTGGGCAGAGCGTTCCACCGCCTCCGGGTTGATACCGCCCACCGAACGATTCAGGACTACGCCGCCCACAATATGCAGCTGGGGGAATTGCTCCTGAATCAGCCCTGCCCGGGCAGACGTATCAAAATAGTGGCTCTTAATGGCACAGCCTGCCATTCCGGCGCCGATGAGCCGCCGGCCCAGCTCGATGTCGCTGCATTTGCGGGGAACAACATCGGGGCTGGTGTGTATATGCAGATCGTAGACGCCCTTTAGCATATGTTCCATCGGCTTCACCTGTTTAATATGGCAGGAAGATAGGGACCAAGGCCACTACCACCACATAAGTAACCAGCAGCATGGGCAGTCCAATTTTTATAAAATCCACAAATTTGTAACGGGTCCAGCCCACTGTCATCATATTTTGGGGCGCGGCGAAGGGGGTGGCGTAGGAGGCCGCGCCAGCCAATGTGATGGTCATGGCAATGGGATAGGGGCTGACGCCAATCTGTTCTGCAATGGAGATACCAATTGGCATAAAAAGCATAATGGTAGGGATATTGGACATAATTTGGGTCAGCAGAGCGGCGGTAAAGAAAATAAGGGACGTGATCATAAAGGTGCTGGGGTTTTCACCAAGAATATCCAAAATGGCATCCGCTGCGGCAGTACCCAGGCCGCTGTTTTTTACCCCGTTGGAAATTGCGGTGAGGGAGCCCACCAGAAGCATACAGTTCCAGTCGATGGCCTTGACGGCATCCTGAACACTCATGCACTTGGTTCCAACAATGGCCAGGGCGCCAACTACGGCGGCAACGTGCATGGGGATATTCTTGGGGCTGGCCGCAATCACTGCCAGCACACACAGCAGTGTAACAACCGCAATGACCGCTTTCCTCTTATCCAGCGGCTTTTTTTCGGTCTTAGCAAATTCAGGGACATAGTTTGTGTCGGGAATCAGTCTCCGGCCTACGAAAGTAAAGTACAAAGTACCCAAAATGCACACACCGATGCCAAAGGGGGTAATGCTGAAGAAACCAAAGGGCTCAATTCCCTGCTCGGCCATGAGGCTGTTGGCCGTGGCGTTGGAGCCCACACCCACCAGAGTAACAAAGCCGCCGAACTGGGCGCCAAAAAGCAGGGCCAGCAGTGCTTTGGAGGGGCCAAAGCCGGCCGTCAAGCACATGGCCGTGACCAGCGGAGCCATTGCGGTCATCACGCCGATGTTGCTGCAAACGGAGCTCAGTGCGCAGGAGACAACCAGGGTTGCCAAAATATATTGCGTTCGTTTTTTCCGGTAACCTTCACCATTTTTTCACCAATCATATCGGTGATCCCAGCGTGGAACAGGGAGGAACCGACCACCATCATGCCGGCCAGCAGAACAATGGTGGTGCTGTTGTAGCCAGTGAAAATGTCGCCTACCTCGATCAGCCCGGTGTAGGCGAAGGCAATGGAGGCGCCAATCGCAGTGACGATAATGGGGATCGGTTCCAATATAAACAGGACCACGGTTATGGTCAGAATAATCAGAGCAATGGCGATTTGGCTCATAGATATCTCTCCTTCCAGTATGTATTGCAACAATCAGGGGCGATACACATCGTCGATGATCTCGTATCCCTTTTCCTCCAGGGCCTTTTCCACCCAGGCTCGGTTGGCGGTGCCGGCCTTGGCGGCCTCCAGTTTTTTTTCGTCGGCGGCCTGGAACTTTTTGGCCTCCTCCAGGATGACAGCGGCGTCCTGCCGGGGGATGACGATGATGCCGTCGGGGTCGGCTAGGATGATGTCGCCGGGGTTGACGCTGATACCACCGCAGGAGATAGGCACGTTGATCTCACCTGGGCCCTCCTTGTAGGGGCCTCCGGGGGTGGTGCCGGTGCAGTAGACCGGGAAGTCCCATTTGCCGATCTCGTCAATGTCCCGGATGGGGCCGTCCAAGATGATACCGGCAATCTTCTTGGTATACCGCAGGTAAGCCATCATTACCTCGCCCATCAGGGCCCGTGTGGTGTCCTCCTCGTTGGAGACCACCAGCACATCCCCCTCTTGGCAGAAATTCAGGGCGGCGTGGAGCGTTAGGTTGTCCCCGGCCCGGCCCTTCACGGTGTAGGCTGGACCCACCATCATCTGGTCTTTGGGCTGGCTTACCAGACGGATGCGGGGATTCATGGCACAACTGCGATTCATCACATCGGCAGTGTTGGAGGCGGGGATGGTCTTAAACTGGGCCATGATCTCGGGGTCGGGCATTTCACGCCTGAGATAAATTCTTTTTCCTACGGACATAGATAACTCCTCCTCGAATTTGTTGGTTTTTGCCGAAAGCTCTTGCGCTCTTAGTGCCTTTATAGTAATATAAAGCAAGCCACAAGTAAAACAGCAAATTTTAGAGTTTTTAACAAAAATTTTTTGTGAAGGAGACGCCATGGATCTCACCAGTTTGTACTACTTCTCAGAGCTGGCCAAGGACCTGCACATGACCCGCACAGCCAGCCGCCTGTTTATCTCCCAGCAGA
>OFGQ01001317.1_pt1 | contig 16759 bp, 16 predicted proteins | sample 1521791 | NCBI WGS metagenome assembly OFGQ01 (sample SAMEA3504116, study PRJEB24116) | mouse gut metagenome | biome: mouse gut; feature: mouse-associated habitat; material: faeces | place: Denmark | collected 2011 | reverse complement strand
TTCTTGCTTTTGTAATCCTTTACTGAATTATTTCTAAATCCATAAACAACAATCAAACCAACATAAAAATAACCCATAATATTATTTAGAATAGGAGGCACAGTCATGATAAATCAAGAGGAATCTGTTTTAACCATTCAGGATGTTTGTGACGCTTTAAAAGTCGGACGGAATCGTGTTTACAAAATGCTGGCAAGCGGAGAACTAAAAGGATGGCGTATCGGCCATACTTGGAAAATTACACAAAGTTCTTTACAAGAATACCTTGCAACTTGCGGCTATACATATAAAAAAAAGTTGATGACATATAGGGAGGTGCACTGTTAAATAGCACACCTCCCTATATGCATTTATCTTTTTACATCCATTTTGTCCCCAATATAATCACAAGCATAAAAACTTATTTTTTACTTACCCATTGCTGTACGGAACGGGATTATTTGCTCCAATGTACAATTCAATTCTTTTATGATTGTATCATCATCCTTATTGGCTGCTAAAGCTCCAACTATTTTTGCCATCAGACTTCTTTCTTCCTCTACCCTTACAGCAACCTTTTCATCCGCATATCTTTCAACTGCTTCACACATAATTTTCCGACCTCCTTCTTCTTTAAAATGTTTTACACCTTTCGCCAGTTCAGGATAATACATATCTTTTGATTCCCTGCAGCCAAAATCATGCATCAGCCTGCCAATTGCATCCCCTCCTTTATAGCTTCCATTCACATATACAATATGGGAACCATCATCAAACCAATCATCAATTTCTTTAAAATGTCGGTTTATCGTATAAATTGGTATTCCATGTCCAAATATATCCGTCCGTGTAATAAACACCATGTAAGAATCCTGCAGTTCCGAAAACTCTTGTCCCGCCTTCAGCATCCTAGAATCCATCATACTGCTGTGAAATCTGGCACGGCGTATATGTGCACCCTCTGGTTTTTTCTGTACTTCAATATTGTAGCGTTTTCCTGTGCTGTCCTTAGCCAGAATATCCAGACGAACATTTCTACCGCCCACTACAGGATTTTGAAATTCCCTTTGTCCAACAACGCTTATTACTGTAATATCATCCAGTTTCAAGATAATCCTTAATAGAAGCTCTGTAGCTTCTGTGTTTCCATCAAAGACCATAGACATCAGATCATCATCGAACAAATTCATATCGTCAACAATCTGTTCTATCTTCCTGCTGTCCTGCCGTATCTCTTCCTCTTTCATCTGTCCACCGCCTTTACTTATACTTATATTATATCCTCAAACCTCAATACATACAATACCTTTCGCCAATTAGCCCACGACGAATTCAGGTCACCTGTGATAACTTTTTTTCGTGGTCCTATCCCGTCCATTCTATTATGCCAAGTCCTCAAAACCCGCATAAAATGGCACTTTCTGGACTAAACAACACTGTAAAAATGACGGCTTCATACCAGGAGACAAAATACTCTACTGCATTCTCAGGGAACATCTCCTTGAATTCTCCGTAAAGCTGCGCCGCTAACGTCTTGTTATGGGCAATTACGAGCGTTGGCTTCTGCAAGGCTTGTATCACATTTGCCATTGTGAACGTCTTGCCGGAACCCGTAACCCCCAGTAAAGTCTGGAATTGATTGCCTTCCTGAAAGCCTTTCACCAGCTCGGCGATTGCCTGCGGCTGATCGCCTGTGGGCTTGTAGGGGGCTTGTAATTTGAACTCTGGCATATGAAAACCTCCAATTTGTGACCGAAAAAAGTTTGCCTATTCGCCCGAAATTCGTGTAATTTGATTTTCGATTCGTGTAAAATGGGCTTGCAAAGCTGGCGAATAAGCGTTAAAATAGCAATTACACGAATGCAGGTCACATTACGCAGCATCCCTTTGGGAAAACCGTATTTTTGAAACGAAACAACACTGAATAATACCAATCAGTACAGATAGTATTATCCAGTCATTTGGTTTTTCATTATAACATATAAGTCAAAAAAAGTACAGACCAAAATCGAACTTTTGTTCTGTACTTTTTTACACCTTATCGGACGGTAGTCCGCCCGCCCCGTCAGGGGCATGTATTACGGGATGCCTGATAGAAAAAGTACAGACAAATTTGAACATTTGTTCTGTACTTTTTGATCTCTTTTTTTATTGTTTGTAAGAAAAAGACCTAAAACATGCTCTGTTTAAGGATATTTACAACAAAAATCACAAATTAGCAAACGCTATCGTTTCCGTTTCCAATTCGGCCGCAACCTTATGATTTACGTCCATGCGGTTTGTGATTTCCGCCATATCTGCTACCAAGTGCTGAGCGCTGCCTGCGACGCCGGAAATACCTGAAGCGCCGTCGTCAATGGCTTTTGAAATTGTATCTATTGACGCTACAATTTCTGCCATCGAGGTCTTCAAATGGTCGGTGTTGTCATTAAACGCAGCCATAACCTGGCGGATATAGGCGGCGTCGTCTTGGTATTGTTGCCCGCCAGCAACGAAAGAAAGAAATTCTTTTAAAATAGATTCCTCAATGTAATTGACAAGACTCTGGGAGCTTTCAGAAAGGTTGTATACGGCATGAGTAACCGTAGAATTAACTTTTTGAATACGGTTTGCTGTCTCGCTGCTGGAAGCTGCAAGCTGACGAATTTCTTCGGCCACTACCGCAAAGCCTTTTCCTGCTTCCCCGGCTCTTGCCGCTTCCACAGAGGCATTTAAGGCAATCAAGTTCGTCTGCGAAGCAATTTCTAAGATCGCATGAGTAAGGCTGTTTACCTGGTCGACGCTACGGCTCCCTTCAATGGCTTCGTTTAGAATATCTAAAATTTCTTTTATTTTGACATTGGTATTATTCAAACTTACTTGTGCAGAATGCCCCATTTCCTCAGCCCGTGTGTTCATTTCGTTGCAGTAGTCAGTAATTTTTGCACATTCCTCAGCCATGCTTTCTGCATCCTGTTGCACATTTTTGGCATTTTGATTGATATGCGAGGCATTGTTTGCTACTTCCTGAATTGTCGCTGACAGTTCTTCGGCAAGAGCGGATAAATCCATAGCGCTTTTGCTGGAAGTACGCGTCCGTGACAAGACCTCGTCAACCACGCTGCTGATGCGTCCAGAACATCCTCGAAGTGTTTCCAAAATATTTTTAATCGGTCTGACGACGGATCTTTGGATAAGGGAAATTGTGATGAATACAAGTATGATAGAGGCAAAAGTGGATGCACTGTTCGTAATCATAGAGCCAAGGTAAACAGAAGAAAGCCGTGCTCTTGCCTCAGTCGTCCGACTGCTGATGGAACTGTCCAAAACAGCGATATCGCTTTCAACTGCGCTGTTGAAAGACGCCACATCGCCATTGGCACAGGCATAAGCATCCTGTGTTTTGCCGGATGCGCTGGCGGATACGAGGAAAACAAGAGAGTGTTTTAACGAATCACAATCAGAAAGCAGCGCCTGATAAGCTTCTCTGTCATCATCGGTAATATAGATTTCGTATTTCGTCAACATATCGTCTAGATTTTTTTCCTCTTCTTTTATATCGTTGACTAGAGTAATCATCGTACTATAATCTGTAGCTACAATATGGGATAGCGCCAATTTATGTATGTTCATCACAGACTGGCGGAGTTTTGCCAGCTGAGTTTTTCCCTCCATATAATTATCTGCAATGTTGGCAGCATTGTCATTGACGTTTTTGATATTGGAAACTGCAAGGAGATTTGAGATCAGCGCTACAATTCCAAGCAAGGCAATGGGTAAAATTAATCGATATTTGATGTTCCATTTTTTCTTCATAATCCCTGTATCCTCCAAATAAAATAGATCTATTCTCTATGGTGCGGTAATCCCTTCTACCATTGTATCAAGCTGTTCCTGTAATTTTTTTGCCCCTGGATTTCCAGAAGCCATATTTGTGGCAAATTCTGACACCGGATCCCAGAAGTTGCTGCCGATGCGCTGTAGACAGGAAAATTGCGACTGTTCAATCAAAGCGGTAATGGCAGGGGAATCCTGGACGCTGGCAGACGCCGCAGCGTTTTTATTTGCAGGGCCCTGACCACGCATATCGAACCGAAGCTGCTGGTTTTCTTCATTGGAAATCCATTCTGCCAGCCGGGACGCCCATGCATACTGTTTGGAATAGGCGTTAACCCCAATTAATTTATAACCAGAAAAAGAGGCCATTTGTATTTGACTGTTTGCGCAGGTATACGTAGGAAGCTTGGCTGCGCCATAATTTGCACCCAGGACCTCTTTCATGGCAACCGCATTCCATACGCCGCTGACTCCGGCAATTACGGAGCCATCCTTAATTCCAGCAAGAAACCCAGACTCTTCCGTGCTCAGAAACGCAGGGCTGCTGGCAATTGCGAGCATGGCGTTGGCAACATCTACCCCTTTGACGTCTCCATCCGTTTTGTTCCAAGTACAGTAATTCGTAATTCCGTCATCGTTTAGTCCCACTTCTAAACCAGTATTGCCAAAGAAAGCGTATACATACCAAGCAGAAGACCAGTCCATGGTAACTCTTTTTTCGTTTTCTGCTGCAATCTGCAGTATGCGGTCAAATGTTTTTACATCTTCCTGATTGAAATATTGCTTGTTATAATAGAGGAAATAGCCATTGTCCGCCGTTAAAGGATAAGCGTACAGATCATCTTCAACAGAAGCAGCTTCTATGGCGCCAGGCAGATTTTCTACTTTCAGTTGGTCGGCATTTTCTATTGGTTCCAAAGCGCCTGCCGCTACCAGGGCATTCAACTGATCGTCTGCAAAAGCAAAGACATCGGCTCCGGCTTCCAAATCTGCCAATAAAGCGTCCTTGCAGCCCGCTTCGCTTTGGGCGGCAAACGTAATATTGAAATTTGCCTCTGCTTTGTATTCTTCCTGAAAACGTTCAATAATTTGCCTTAATAGCGTCTCATCTTCCTCGGCTCCCCAAACGACCAGTTCTACATTCTTGTTATCTGGCAATGGCTTTTCTGGATCAATGTTTTCATTGCCGTTTTGTAATGCAGTGTCAGGATTTGCAATTTTGCCTTCTTCTCTTGATCCGTCACATCCGAACAACGCCGTAGCTAATACAATGATTAGAAACAACATACTTAATCTTTTGCCCATAATGTTCCAACCTCTCATTCTGTTATTTTTATATTAGCATTATATAAAGATTACAGCGTCAAATTTTGACACCATAATCTGCTTTACAAAGTACTGATAATACAGTTTTAGAATATATTCGTTTGATTTTTTAGTTTATTGCAAAATAACTCGTATGTATACAGGATTTCGTATTCAGAGCGCGTCAATCTCATCCATATATTATAGATAAACTAGATATTGCGGCAACCTCGTTATGAACCATGCCGCAAGATTATTTTTTATTTCTGATGATATTATATCGACTTGCCTATTTTTATTCAATCTTTTTTGTGGTTTTTCTGTAATTTCAATGAAATTTTCTAAGAATATAAAAAAGGAACTGCCGTATTATTATTGATCGGCAATTCAGGTTTGCTTGCTTGGACGAGCCTATCAACGGTCTCGATCCAAAAAGAATCATCGAAATTAGAAATATCATTACTAAATCTAAATGCTCAAAAAACATTGAAAGAAATTCTATTTTATGTTAGTATGTTACTCGGGAAATATAGTTCTCCCATTGGAATCCTAGACTGCTTTCTAAGCTGATGACTTCTGCAAAAACATGCAGAAATTATCAGCTTTTTTATCTTCTAGGATCAAGGTGTCACAAGGTCTAAATTAGCATCCAAGGGAATTTCAGCGCTTGTGACACTCTAATACACACAGGAAGCAACCGATTCAGGCAAGAGTGTTCAGTGGACTTGCGCGCTTTATTCTTTTGCGCAATAATGCAAGGAGGAATTTGTATGTTGACAAGCATAGCAATGATTTTATTATTAGGATTGCTAACAGGCACGATATTCTCTAAATTAAGGCTCCCAAGCCTCTTAGGAATGATTATCGTGGGAATCGTTCTAAGCCCTCATGCGCTTAATCTGATTGACCCATCGCTTTTATACATTTCAGCAGATTTGAGACAGGTTGCATTGATAATTATTTTGACAAGAGCTGGATTATCACTAAATCTCACAGATTTAAAAAAAATTGGCAGACCAGCAATTCTGATGTGCTTTATCCCAGCCTGTGCCGAAATATTGGGGGCAATTATTTTAGCGCCGCTATTACTGGGCGTAACGACATTAGAAGCCGCTATTATTGGCAGCGTGGTTTCCGCGGTATCTCCCGCCGTTATCGTTCCAAGAATGATCAAGCTAATTGACGAGGGATACGGAAGAGAGCGCCACATTCCACAACTTTTGCTGGCAGGAGCCTCCGTAGACGACGTTTTTGTGATTGTAGTATTTACTGCGATAACTTCTTTGGCATCTACAGGCACGGCATCTGCTGGCAGTTTTTTACAAATACCTATTTCTATTTTAACTGGAATTTTAACAGGAGCTTTTACAGGAACGATACTGGCAATATTTTTCAAAAAATTTCATATCAGGGACTCTGTTAAGATTTTGATTCTACTCAGCTTTTCTTTTTTGCTTCTTGAATTACAACGCCGCTTAGAAGAAATCATCCCAATTTCTGGACTTTTGGCTATTATGAGTTTAGGAATTGCCCTAAAGCAACGCTATTCTAAATTAGCCGAACGGTTATCCATAAAATATAATAAGCTTTGGATAGCTGCAGAAATTTTTCTATTTGTACTTGTTGGCGCAACTGTCGACTTAAGATATGCCGCTGCAGCGGGTATTTTTGCAGTTCTGTTTGTTGTGGGAACATTGATATTCAGAATGTCAGGGGTAGCTATATCATTGTTCAAGACAGGACTTACGAAGCACGAGAAATGGTTCTGCATGATAGCATATACGCCAAAAGCCACCGTCCAGGCGGCAATTGGCGCAATACCTCTTACAATGGGATTAAGATGCGGACAAACTGTATTAGCTGTTGCCGTCTTATCTATTCTGATTACTGCCCCTTTCGGGGCAATCTGCATAGATAATCTGCATAAACGATTTCTAAGTACCCAAGAATAAGAGCTTTTCTGTATCAAATGTTGCATGCATGACATCATTTCCCCTCTCAATTCTGCCTCCCTCTGTGCCCGCCCCCTCCAAAGCCGCTACGCCAGCCTCTTCCATGTCCTTGCGCATCTGACTGACCATGATCGCTTCCTCCGCCACTTTCAGAACCGCCACGCCAGCCTCTTCCATGTCCTTGCGTACCTGGATGGTCATAGCCGTTTGCTTTGTCCTCTTCTGGCTGACCCGTCTCAGAGCCGCTTTCTTCACCTGCAGGCTGTTCCGTTGCCTCAGGACTGGTTCCCAGTGCATCCGCAACGGCGTCCATAATGCTATTACTGGAAAATGTGGCGCCGCTGACTGCACTGACATCAAGCGTTTGCTCTGTAAGAATCGCATTAATCACGGCAGATTGCGCTTTTTGAAAAAACTCCTTGTCATCCAAAAATGAAAGCACCGTAATATCTGAAATATATCCGTCCTCCACGGTAACCTGCACCTCTGTAGTTCCCCGAAACCCTTCTCCTATGCCCATGTAAACACCATCTTTGTAATTTCCTCTTTTCGTTTTTTCTATTTTTACTGCAGGCTGTTGCGATACAGTTTCCGTAACAGAAAAGGATGCCAAATTTCCAACAACGACTGTACCGCCAATCGCTGCAGCGGCGGCAGGATTTACAGACAGGCTGTCTTTGGGACATATCGCAAGGCACTGCATACACTGAATACATTCCCTGGAGACTACTGCGTCATTTTCGGGTATCTCGATTCCCATGCTGCATGATCTTGTACAAAGTCCACAATTCGTGCAGGAATCACTTTGGCGTCTTATTTTATAGAGCCTCTTTCCAGATACTACAGCAAGCAACGCCCCCAGCGGACACAGATACCGGCAGAAAAAACGCTCCACAAACAAAGAGCCGGCAGCTATTGCTAAAAGCAGCGCAAATCCCACCGTAGGTATAGATGAGGAGACGAGAGAAAAATTTCCTGAAACCAACATCCCAAACACGCCCCAGGGATTCCACGAAGAATCTACAGGCAGAGCCAGTAACCACACGCCTGCCGTTATCAATACAAGGATCACATATTTCAGAAATTTCATTATGTAGTCAAATCGTTTTGGAATCTGTACTTTCTTTAAAATAATCCGTTTTGAAAAAAAGAAAATAAGCTCCTGAATCATTCCAAAAGAGCAGAGAAAGCCACAGAAAAAACGTCCCCATAGCATAGTAATCAAAAATACCATGAAAACAAGGATTATCTGTGGAAACAACCCGTTAAAAGAAAAACTGCCATCCATAAATGCTGTCAGTAAATCTCTTACTGCTGAAAACACCATGATAAACAATCCCGGAAACAGGATAAAAGCGGCAAACTGAATCAGGTGCCGGATCAATTGTGTGAAAAAACCTCGCTTCTTACTCAAAAACAACTACCTCCCAAACATAATTCATTTACTCTTCAAAAAAAATTTCTCTTGCAATCCGCATGTGATCTTTATCTCCCCGCTGCTGCTTATGAAAACAGCCTCTATTCCATGTTTTTCCAAAAGAGGCAGACCGCTTTTCTCACCCAATACGCATATGCCCGTTGCCAGCGCATCCAGCGCCATAGCGCCGTCTCCGACCAAGGTTAGGGACAGCAGCCCTGAATCTGCCGGCCAGCCCGTGCGTGGATCAATGATATGATGGTACCGCCTGCCGTCAAGAAAGAACCCTCGCTCATAAGTGCCGCTGGTTATAACAGCCTTGTTTTGTACCACAATATCAGCCATCGGCTCGCCGTTTTTTTGATATGGGCTTTGAACGCCGATCCTTTGTTCCCTGCCGATGGCAATCACAGTTCCACCAAAATTGACAAGGGCGTTACATACCTTGTATTTCTTGAGAATTCTCAACGCCTCATCAGCCGCATATCCTTTTGCGATGCCCCCAAGATCGATCTGCTGGCCTTTGCGGCGCAAAAATGCAGTGCCTGCTGCCTTATCCAATATCAAATCTGAAAGCCCGATTAGCCTGCGACATTCTATGATATCCGATTTTAACGGAATTTTAGCGGAACGGATCGAGTTTCTCCAGAGTCGGTCCATCGGACCCGACGTAATGTCAAACGCTCCCTGTGTTTCTTTCCCATAAGCTAATGCACGGAAAAGAACAAAAAAAGTATCTTGATGAACAGCCACCGGTTTTATACCTGCCTGCTGATTGATTCTGAAAATATCGCTTCCTGGTTCAAAAAATGAAAAACGCCGATGCAGCTGCAGCGCACGTTCTTTTACCTCTTCTGCTATATCTGGATCAAAATTGCCGTAGAGCGTAACCATGTTGACCGTGCCAAACGCTGGAAAAATTTTTTGTAACACTTTGTCTCTCATATGATTCTCTGATTTATTCAAAACCCTAAGAAAAACCTATTATCAACAGTAACATTGCGAAAAACATAAAGCAACTTGAATAACGGAATCTCAAAAATGATTCATAAGATGATGCTACTTATATTATCAGATAATTATGTATTAGTTGTGTTCAGATTTAAAAAAACGTTGTTAATCGTATTTCAAGTCTACAATCCATCTGATAAGAAAAATATTTTTACATTTTAGTGTCGAACGGTCTTTGCTATACAATAAAACAAGAGGCTGTCGCACTAAGATATCTACTTGTTCAAACGGTTTATATCGCAAAGCAATGTAAACAAATATCTTAGTGCGACAGCCTCGCACCTATCTATGTAAAAATAATTTCTTAAAAATTCTGAATTTGCATTATTGGTTCCTATTTCTCAAAAACAACAAAACCACATTCATAAGGATGATCACAATACATACTTTCTTTCTTTTCCGTGCGGTATAACAAGATTTTCAGTAGAATCAGAAAATCTCCACCACCTGAAAGAATCATGATTTCTGCCAAAAAAAATAACAATAATTGATTTGCGATCACCGCAGCCACTGCCACTCCGCCCCCTAAAACCAAGGTAGGCATAGCAACCCCTAACAGATACTGCCACTTTCTCAATGGCTCTGAGCAAGTGCAGTATGGAGAAAAACTACTCCAAATAAATCCAAAATCAATCGAGCGAAAATGATTTTTTGCAAAAATGCCCCAAGTAATTCCGTGAATTATCTCATGCCCAATCGTTAGGCATAGTATTAGCACAAAGGCTGCTACGACAAATCCTAAAGAAAGCACCTCTAAGTCAAAACCGTTCACATAATCATAGACCCAAAATATGACAGCCAGAAATGGTAACACGCTCAAAGGCCCTAGAACATTCGCTTGTCGAATGTCGATAATCCTATTGATCATTTTATATCCTTTTTGCTGCATTTCTGAGTTTAATTTTTCAAAGTCATCTTTACGTTTCAATTCTTTTTCTGTTAATTTTCTTTTATCTTGATCCATAATTGCCTCCATTCTGTGCGCTTTTCAGCACAAACAGGTAGTTCGGAGCTATCGCACGAATCTATAGATTGTAATTCATGTTAGTGTGACAGCCTCACTTAATTCACTCCAAACTCCGATTTGTGTTTTCAATTATATCATGTTGACTTTTGGCTTACAATCATAAAATGCAGGTCATCACAACTTTCATAATTTTAGTATACAGCCGCACCATGGCTTTCTTTTCCATTTCCGCCATATCCTACTACTTCCTATCGATTCATTTGAGAATGCCTCTTCCTGGCCTTTTGGAAGTACTTAAAATTCTATTCCTATAACGCTAGAATTCATTTATAATTATCAACTGAGAAAACATTAAAATTTGGTATTGACTCTCTCGTAACGTAACGGTTTACGATTAAGCGAAAGGAGGAAAAATGAAAACCATAAAAGACATGTCAAAGATAAGCGGAGCAAGTATAAGAACGTTGAGGTATTATGATGAGATTGGACTACTAAAGCCAACGAAATTAACGCAAGCCGGTTATCGGCTTTATGACGACAAAGCGTTAGAAAAGTTGCAGGAAATTATGTTTTTTAGAGAATTGGAAATTCCATTGATGGACATTAAAGTAATCATCGATAACCCCAATTGTGATAAAGAACAGGCTTTATTCACTCAAAAATCTTTATTGGAGCAGAAACGAAATCGGCTAAATGGGATTATTGAGTTAATCACAGATGTAATGAAAGGAGTCAATACAATGAGTTTTGGAGCATTTGACAATGAGGAAATGCAAAAAATGGTAAACCATGCTTTAGAATGCATGTCAAAGGAAAGCCTTGACGAGCAAGTGCAAAGATACGGAAGCATCGAACAATACAAAGAACACTTGATATCCGGCTTTGCCAATGAGCAGGCTGCCGCAGACTTATTGAAATGGTATGGCAGCAAAGAAAAAGCAATAGAAGCAGTGATGCAGTCAACCGGGAATGCCGAAGAAATAAAGCAGGAACAAGCAGAAAATTCTAAAATCTACAAACAATTTATGGCGGCAAAAGAAGCTGACAATATGAATATGGCACATTCCGCTGTTGAAATGCTTGCCGAGAATTATAAGACAATGTTTGCGCTTGATAATGCGAGAAATATCCTGCTCGACCTGGCAAAGGAATATTTACAAAATGTGAAACTTGCAGAGGCAACCGATAGACAATTTGGAAAAGGCTGTTCTAAATACGTCGCACATGCGATTCAACATTATTATGGCGTATAATATGTGTCAAAACGCAAGAATGGATTGTTTTCTTCACTCAATGCAGGCTGAAACGCCATGTAACGGCATTTCTGATGCTGCTCGCCATCCAACAGAAAGGTAAATCCCATTACACATTTCGGATTACAGTCGTAAGGATTGACAAGCCGTTTGCAGACAGACGCTTTCTTTATTTCCTTTTTAACCTTTTCGGGCAGTGTGTCAAGAAAGCTGTGGTATTCCTGAATATGTTCGGGATAAATGCGCAGCTTCATCCCCGTTTTTCGGGATACGAATGTTGCCAAAGTCCTTTTGCCGCTGTTTGACACATAGGACACAACATAACCGCTTTTTTGCAATTTCATGTCGCACTTACAGCCGTTCCCTGTCAGATACTCGTTAATTTGGCTTACAAAGCTACGAAAACGCTCATCAACTGTTTCCATAAACATATTAAATTTCTCGTCCATAAGTCCCTTAGCTATCCCCTTTTCTTTACCACGGGTATCCATACCTCATATTGTGCGTTCTGTGGATCTGGGTTTAAGTAAACCTCAATATCGGGGGCGTTGGCATATTCATATCCAGAGGTCGGAAGCCACTCTGTTATAATCCGCTGCTCCAATTCCTGTATCGACTGGTTTGTACCTGTTCCAGAAAAGACTGCCCAAGTAGACGCAGGCACGGTATAGTCTTCAAATTCATTGCTTATTTTTGTACTGGAAACAGCAATAAAATACTTCCATTGTTCCTCGTCATTGCAGGCGCTCACGCCTAAAAGTGCCTTTAATGGCGTATCCATCATTGATGCCAATTTCTGTATGGTTCCATTTACAGACGCCTCCTGCCACATCTTAGGCACAACCATAAAGTTATTTTCGATTTCCTTATCAAGCGGCGCAGATACGCCAATGATGCGGAAAGCCTCTTTTGTCTCGATTCTATAATTCATTTCTGTCGCTCCTTTTACAGCAATTCTAAACACAATGGGGGAAAAAGTTTTCACGGATACGCCTTCGTCTTTCACGGACGATGGGGCTATCCCGTGAAAAGACTGGAACGCCCTGTTAAATGCAGTCGGGGAGCGATAGCCGTACTTATCTGCAATATCAATAATTCGTTCATCTCCACCCTGCAAGTCCACCGCCGCCAAAGACATTTTTCTTCTTCGGATATACTCTGCCAGAGTGATGCCCGCCATATAAGTAAACATCCGCTGGTAGTGATAGGCAGAGCAGCAGGCAATCCGCGCAAGCTGTTCATAGTCAATTTCTCCAGTCAGATGTTCCTCAATATAATTCATGCTTTGGTTTAATCTGTCGACCCATTCCATAAGATACCTCCTTATCCGCACTTATTATTTTTTGGGGACTATAAATTTGTCTTTATTATTATAAGTCTTATTCTTAAATTTTTCCTCTCTATTCTTGCACAAAAAAGAGAGGCAGAATGAAATAAGGCATGGAAACCCATGCCTTCCAAATGGCCTATGTTCTGGTTCCTTAACAGGCTCTAATTTCTGAATCTCTTACGCAACCTGTTCTTTGTTTTTACTGGATATTTGAAAAATAAGAAATAGCCGTCCTGACTTTGGGAAGAGCAGACAGCTATCACTTATTAGTTTAAAGCTTATTTGCCGGGTCGGGTGACTGGCACTCACCTTCCGGCTGTTCTATTAAGTATATTATAGGTTATCGTTCTTTATTTTTCAACCACATATTTTAACGAGTTTTGCTGTCTGCAAACAGGTTATAACACCCATATGAACACATATAACCGCTTTTGTTGCATTGGTGTAGAATTTATCAGGCTGATGCAAAAATAATCATTCCCTAACCCTTCCGCAGCCACCGCCGGTTAAAGGCCATCACTGCTGCCGCATTGCAGGAATATACCAACAAGCTGTAGATGGACGGGCTGGCCAAGCACTCCATAACCGGGATCCTGTCCGTGTTCGGCGCTGCGCTGGATTATGCCGTTGAGTCTCTGCATTACCTTCCGACTAACCCTATGCGCTATGTGAAATATCCCAAAGCGGAAAAGAAACCCCGTGAAAGGATCATCCTGACACTGGAAGAATGGCAACGGATCATGGCACGGTTCCCTGCCGGATCCCGTTACCACATCTCCTTGATGATCGGATTTTATACCGGCCTACGGATCAGCGAGGCCTTTGCCCTGGCGTGGGATGACTTGCAGACTTACGTGCATGATACGGAAGTCATGGCGGCACGCTCCGTTGACCTTTTTGAACCGGCAGCAGGGCAAAAACTTCATAGAATATCCAAAAGGGCTGACAGTAAAAGTTTACCGCCATTCAACCCTCTTTTAACGTTTAGGGTGGTTCTTCAGAATTACGGTAGCAAATCGGTGGCAGACCACCCATTTTCACACCTTCTAAAGTCTTGAACCCCCTCATTTTATGCGGCTTAAAGCTACAACAGTTTCCACATGTTCACCGTTGTCCAAATCTATACTTAAATCAAAGAGAAGGTATATTCCAACCTTCTCATATCATACAATCTTCAGCTTCATGCTTAACAATATATGTTTCGTAATCAATTTCCTCTTTCAATGCCACATATTTATCATATATAAGAGAAAACAAATTCTGTTTCCTATCACAAATCTGTTTCAAATCATTTTTATCAATTACGATAATATATTTACTTTCATGTAACGCTATCTTTTTTATTAATCCTTTTGAATCATTCCATTTAGTTCTGCCAGATACTCCATCCCATGATACCATTATTCCAAAATTTGTATTTGTAACAGACATCAATGAACAAAATTTACCAACAAACGTTACACTTACTGGACCATCATAATTTTTGCATTCAGCTAAAAATAATTCTCCAAAACAAGAAAACGCATTATTTATTCCAGAAAGTCTCGCATTCTCTGTCCATCTTATTAACAAATCAATTTCATTCGTACTTGTTCTGCAATTTCTATAAACATCAAAAAGATTTTCTACGCTCTTCTCAAACAGAATTGATGTCATTTCTTCGAGTTTTTGACCTTTCTGCCCTCTCGTTAATTCACCTTTCTTAATGTCATTATATAAAACCTTGCATCTTTCATTGTCCTCGTTGGAAACCATCAATAAGCTGGAATTATATCTACTTGAGGCCATCATCAATTCAGTCAATGTGTACCCTGACTGATGTAATAATTGTTCTGCGTCTCTAAACTTCTTTTCCTCTAAATCCAACTATAACACCTTGTATATAATAATAGCGTGCTGTAGCGGATTATCGATTTCAGTATCGCAATGTACACAGTTTACAAATTCTGGAATCTCTAAAGCTGTTTTATATATGTTACCTGTAAAACGTTGACATATTGGACAATATACATTCAAATACTGCTCTACAATATTCTCATCCACACACATCTCTAAAATACCATAGATATCCTTTATTTCTATTCCAAGTTTTCTATGAATTGCATCTGGATAAATCCAATCATTAGAATGATATTGCTTCATAAAGTCCAAGAATGAATCCAAATCAATATTAAATTTCTTCTCCTTTAACAAAGGAGCCACTGTTTGAAAGATATTCGATTGCATCATTCATTCGCCCCATTCCTAAATCATTACATTTTCCTGTAATATGTTGTAACAAAGTAATTTTCCCATTAAAATAATCAAAGGTAATCTTAACAATATAACTCTTTGTTTCTACCGGCTTAATCCATTTAACATAAATATACGGATAGCTTGCGGTAGCTTCCTTCTCATTAAGATACTGTAATAATAATTGCCTTATTTCATCCGCCTCTGCAAATAATTCTTCATTTTCATCAATGAGTTCACGAATTTCGCCCAAAAACGGCAACATATAATCACCATTTTCAGATGCTGTCAATTCAGCCGAACCCCCAGCTTTCATTTCCATCATCTGCTTATACATTCTTACTTCTGTATTTTGAATATCGTTAATAATTTTAATAGTATCCATATGCTCACAGCGGAACAATTTCATACCAAAATTATCTTTAATCCAATCAATACAATAAAATACTATTTTTGAATACGCATCTCTATCAATTTGTTCATTATAACTATAACGCATAGAATCATATCTTACTTCTAATATATTTATCGACGGATTAATATATATCACGATAGGATATCTGTAATCAATCTGTTCAAATGTATCAGACTGCAGATACGCTTTCTGTAAAACAAACTTAATAAAGTATATACCATCTTCTACATATGCAATCGGAGCCGATTCATTTAAATTCCTATCAATAACATATTCTGGCTGATATATTTCATTCTCAAAGACTGCAATCTGCATTTCTTTCAACACTTCATCTATGGATTTTTCGCCAGCCTCATAAAAGAATGGTACTGAATACTTATACAATTTCTTGTATTCAAGCGCTTCATAAAAGCTAATAAAAGACTTCATGGTTGTAGTCTTTGAAATAATACCCTTAAAATCTTTCTTAGATTCAAAAAATAATGTATCGTCTTTATCACTTATTTTACGCTGTTCTTCAAAAGTAATTCTATTCTCGGCTTCTAACTGCTTACAAATAAAATGCTGAAAATTATTCGAACCACACAAAATAGTATTTTTATAAAATCCTAAAAAAGTTACCTCGTCCATAGAAGTACGCATAATTTCACCCGCTTTCGATAGATATACATACTATATCATATTTTACTATAATTTTTCCTCCTTTTCCACTTGTTTCTTGACTTTTTATTCATAAGTAGCATGAAAAGCAACCACAGTCAACTTGATAGTTTTTCCATCTGCCACAGTTGTTGCAAAATTTGCAACAACTGATTCTCTTACCAGTTTTCTATCAGAAAAGATGTTTGTATATATCTTGAAAGTGCAACGCCCGTTGCACTTTTACTATCCAATCACTATGTGACCTATTTCCCATCAAATCATCCGAAAACCCTCCAACGCCTCCCTTATAGCCGCTTCTTTCTCTGGTGGACATTTCGGCTGTCTGGCATTGTCCGATTTTGGCAGATTATAATTCACCCTCTCAATAATCCCACATTTCTCTTTTACCTGTGCGATATACAAACTGCTGACTTTCAATC
>OFGQ01001302.1_pt1 | contig 16961 bp, 19 predicted proteins | sample 1521791 | NCBI WGS metagenome assembly OFGQ01 (sample SAMEA3504116, study PRJEB24116) | mouse gut metagenome | biome: mouse gut; feature: mouse-associated habitat; material: faeces | place: Denmark | collected 2011 | reverse complement strand
CCATGCCTCGCAAATCCGCATAAATACTGAATGTGTGGAGTTTTGCTCATGGCTAAGAGACATATATAAAGAGGTGTTTGTAAAGACGAATGAGAAATTGTCAAATTACAGCGCATACATTGGCATGACGAAGAAAAATGGCGTAAAAAGCGAGATGGAAGGGAAACGCTGTGACAGGAAAGCATTTTACGATTATCTGAAGAAAACGGTGGTGAACGCCATTTCGGATGAATCAACGACCGAGTATCTTCGGAAGGAGATGGAGACCGAGACCTTTCTGCCGAGACAGGTGACGAAGGATAATGGAGTGATACCGCATCAGGTGCATCTTCAGGAACTGGACGCGATACTGGAAAATTTGAGCGGGCGCATACCAGTCTTAAAGGAAAACGGCGGTAAGATACGTGACATTTTTACATTCAGAATACCATATTATGTAGGGCCGCTAAATGGAATTGTGAAAGGCGGCGAGAGGACGAACTGGGTGCGGCGGAAGAAAGCGGGGAGAATCTGCCCGTGGAATTTTGACGAGATGGTGGACACGGGGGCAAGCGCGGAGGAATTCATAAGAAGGATGACCAGTAAGTGCACATACCTGATTCACGAGGATGTGCTCCCTAAAAATTCTATGCTGTACAGCAAGTTCATGGTTCTGAACGAGCTGAATAACGTCCGGTTAAACGGGGAGCCAATCAGTGTTGAGCTGAAACAAAAGATATATGAAGACTTATTCCAGCGCCATAGAAAGGTTACGCGAAGAAGATTGACGGATTACATAAGGAGAGAGGGAATCGCGGGCGGAGATGCAGATATCACAGGAATAGACGGCGATTTTAAAGGCTCCTTGACGGCGTATCACGACTTTAAAGAAAAATTGACGGGCTGCGAGCTGTCTCAGGCTGATAAAGAAAATATCATATTGAACATCACCCTGTTCGGAGAGGATAAAGCTCTGCTGAAGAAAAGGCTGGGGGCTTTATATCCTGCTTTGACAGAACCCCAGAAGAAAGCCATATGCGCTCTATCTTATAAAGGGTGGGGGCGCCTGAGCCAAAGACTTTTAGAAGGGATTACTGCCCCTGCACCGGAAACGGGAGAAATATGGACGGTTATACGTGCAATGTGGGAGACAAATGACAATCTGATGCAGGTGCTGAGTGAGAAATACTGCTTTGCAGCGCTATCGATGAAGAAAACGCGGGGGAAGAGCCAAAAGAGATTACTTATAAAACGGTGGAGCAGATGAACGTATCTCCTGCGGTAAGGCGCCAGATATGGCAGTCCTTGCAGGTAATCAAAGAAATCTGCAAAGTAATGGGCGGGCCTCCGAAACGTGTGTTTGTAGAGATGGCGCGGGAAAAAACGGAAAGCAGGCGGACAGAATCCCGGAAGAAAAGGCTGATAGATTTATATAAGAAATGCAGGGAAGAGGAAAGAGACTGGATTGAGGAATTAGGGAATACCGAGGAGGCAAGGCTTAGAAGTGACAAGCTGTACCTGTATTATACCCAGAAGGGAAGGTGCATGTATTCAGGAGAAGTGATTGAGCTTGAGGAACTTTGGGATAACAGGAAATATGATATCGACCACATTTATCCCCAATCAAAGGTGATGGATGACAGTCTGGATAACCGGGTGCTGGTAAAGAAAGAGTATAATGCGGATAAAACGGACGAGTACCCCATACGTGCAGATATACGGGGGAAAATGCGGGCATTCTGGCGAATATTGCAGGATGGCGGCTTTATATCAAAAGAGAAATATAACAGGCTGACGAGAGGAACAGGCTTTGAGCCGTCGGAGCTGGCAGGATTTATCGCCCGTCAGCTTGTGGAGACACGGCAGGGAACAAAAGCTGTCGCATCGGTATTAAAGCAGGTTTTCCCGGAAACGGATATTGTCTATGCAAAGGCGAGAGTCGCCTCTCAGTTCAGGCAGGAGTTTGACTTGATCAAGGTAAGGGAGATGAACGACCTGCATCATGCCAAGGATGCGTATGTCAACATCGTAGTGGGGAACGTATATTATACGAAATTTACAAGTAATGCAGCATGGTATGTAAAGGAGCACCCCGGCAGAAGTTATAATCTGAAGAAGATGTTCACCTCAGAAAGAGATGTCGCCAGAAATGGCGAGACTGCGTGGAGAGCAGGAAACAGCGGAACGATAGCTACAGTGAAAAGAGTGATGGGGAAGAACAATATACTGGTGACAAGGCGCTCTTATGAGGTGAAAGGAGGACTTTTCGACCAGCAGCTTATGAAGAAAGGAAAAGGGCAGGTTCCAATAAAAGGAAGGGATGAAAGACTGGCGGATATCGATAAGTATGGCGGCTATAATAAAGCTGCGGGAACTTATTTCATGCTGGCTGAGTCGGAAGATAAAAAGGGGGCGAAGATAAGAAGTGTGGAGTATGTGCCGCTGTATTTGTGCAAATGTATTGAAAAAGATGAAGAGGCGGCAAAAGAATATCTGCAAAAAGAGCGCGGATTAAAGAATCCCAGCATATTAATAGCAAAAATAAAGATTGATACTCTGTTCAAAGTAGACGGATTTTATATGTGGCTGTCTGGAAGGACGGGAAATCAGCTGATTTTTAAAGGCGCCAACCAATTAATCCTTTCAGAACCTGATATGCGGATATTGAAGAAAGTTCTTAAATATGTGAACCGAAAAAAAGAAAATAAAAATGCAGTGCTGGGAGAGCATGACCAATTGCCTGAAACAGATTTGATCAGGCTGTATGACGTGTTTTTGGACAAGATTGAAAATACAGTGTTTCATGTCCGGTTAAGCGCCCAGCAAGGAACTCTCACGAAAAATAAAGATACATTTTGCGAATTGAGTAATGAAGATAAATGCATTGTTTTATCAGAAATTCTGCATATGTTCCAATGCCAGAGTGGTTCTGCTAATTTGAAGTTAATAAAGGGTCCGGGAAGTGCAGGAATTTTGGTGCTTAATAATATTATTTCCAAATGTAATCAAGTTTCTATTATCCATCAGTCTCCGACAGGAATCTACGAGCAGGAGATTGATTTGAAGAAAATATGAGCTGGCGTATAGTTGTTGTTTCCAGAAGAGCAAAGCTGGATTATCAAATGGGTTATATGGTAGTCAGAAATGAGGAGATAACAAAGATTCAATTGGGTGAAATATCGACGGTGCTGATTGAATCTACGGCAGTATCTCTTACCGCCTGTCTATTATCAGAACTGACGAAAAAGAAGATCAAAGTAATATTCTGCGACGAGAAAAGGAACCCCTCTTCGGAATTGGTCAGCTACTACGGCAGTCATGATACGAGCAACAAAGTGCGCTGCCAGATAAAATGGCTGCCGGAGACGAAGGAGGCTGTCTGGACGGAGATCGTGTCGGAGAAGATAAGAAAACAAAAGGAACTGCTGGAATATCTGGGGAAGGAGGAATCAGAGCTATTAGGTTCATACATAAGAGAAATACAGTGGAATGATGAGACGAACCGGGAAGGGCATGCCGCAAAGGTGTATTTTAACGCTCTGTTTGGAATGAGCTTTACCAGAACAGCGGATATTTTGGAAAATGCCGCGCTGAATTACGGATATGCGATTATTTTATCTGCATTTACCAGAGAAATCACAGCGAATGGGTATATTACGCAGCTTGGACTGTTTCATGACAATATGTTCAACCAGTTCAACCTTGCCTCTGATCTGATGGAGCCATTCAGGGTTCTGGTGGACAAAAAAGTTGCGGCTATGAAATTGGAGGAGTTTACGCATCAGGAAAAAATGGAGATTGTCAATCTTCTGAATCAGGAAGTAAGAATAGACGGAAAGATTCAGTATGTGAATAATGCAGTGAAGATATATTGCAAAAGTGTGTTTGATGCATTAAATGACAATGATAGCTCGCTGATTCGGTTTTATAGTTTTGAGTTATAGGTTTATGAGAGTATTAGTGTTTTTTGACCTTCCGGTGCTAACCGGGGAACAAAGGAGAGCATACACGAAGTTTAGGAAGTTTCTGCTGAAGAGTGGATTTCTGATGCTGCAGGAATCTGTTTATTGCAAGCTGGCTTTAAACGGAACGGTTGTCAGGGGAATTGTTGACAGCGTGCATAAGAACAGTCCGGGAGAGGGCTTGGTACAACTTCTGACTGTGACAGAAAAACAATATGCAAAAATGGATCTGATTATCGGAGAGGTTAAAAGTGAAGTGCTGGACAGTGATGAAAGGCTGGTGATCTTATGAAACTGGCACACCCGAAACTGGCAGGGCAGCTTATGCTGAACAATGAAAAACCCTGTGTGTGGGTGATTGAATCTCCGGAAGATTTTTTGTCATACACACAGGAGCTGTATCGGCAGTGTGATGGAGAGGAAGGGAGGTTTGTCCTGTCAGAAGAGGAGAAGGAAAAAGAGATATCAAAGTATGCAGAAATTATTTTTAATCCGTTTGCTGTGAATATAAATGACAGGAAAGTGATGAATCGATTGTATTTGGAGCTGTCCGGATTAGCGGCGGGGGAAGAGCTGTATATGAGGACACAGGAGATAAAAAACAATCTGCTGACTTATTTTCTGGAACTAGAGCACGCCAGTTCTTATATTTTAGAGACGGATGCAGAACTGGATATAACGGCAATTTTTAAAGCGATAGGCGTAAGATTCAGCGACTATGCAGATGATTATATTGGGAGTCTTAACCAATATATAAAGATTATGGCGGAGTTAATGCATAAGAAAGTAATTGTCTTGGTAAACATAGGAAGTTTTGTTTCTGAAGAAAATTTAAGGCATATCGTACAGAATGCTGTTTGCAATGAAATCTCACTGCTGATGATTGAGAATGTACAGAGGGAGTTGAAAGATTGGGCGTGTCAATATATAATAGATAAAGACAGATGCGAGGTGTTTTAATAGAAGTTTCTCGTAGGCTGTTATTCGATGTACTAAATCAGGAATATGCCGGTTTAATAAGTCGGGAATGGTTCCTGAAAAGGCTTGAGTTCCAGAGTTTTATGCAGATGATGGCATGTCATTTTTGAATTTGAGGTTTGAGAATGATGTAAAAATGTATGGTACTCAAGCTGGTCTTGGTGAAGAATCATTGACCATATTGTTTGAGAATGATGTAAAAATGTATGGTACTCAAGCAAAAATATAAATCTTTTATAATCATCGAATGTTTGAGAATGATGTAAAAATGTATGGTACTCAAGCCTTCCCGTTTCACGCCACTACTCAGTTTCAGTTTGAGAATGATGTAAAAATGTATGGTACTCAAGCATAGAAGATGAAATTATTGAGAATCTGAGAGTTTGAGAATGATGTAAAAATGTATGGTACTCAAGCAGCTGGTGATGAACTGACAGCATTAGCAGAGTTTGAGAATGATGTAAAAATGTATGGTACTCAAGCAGTGTATGGTGAATAATCACCACTTTTTACGTTTGAGAATGATGTAAAAATGTATGGTACTCAAGCTGTGTCGGGCGTAAATCTCACAGAGCTTGAGTTTGAGAATGATGTAAAAATGTATGGTACTCAAGCATGTAAACTTACCCCTGGTATTAAACATATGTTTGAGAATGATGTAAAAATGTATGGTACTCAAGCTGATACAGATTTCGTCCTGATTCGTTAGTTGTTTGAGAATGATGTAAAAATGTATGGTACTCAAGCTGTTATAAAGTGTCTTGAGGCTACAGACGAGTTTGAGAATGATGTAAAAATGTATGGTACTCAAGCCAATTCCTCCTGTAGACCCTTGCGGGATTGGTTTGAGAATGATGTAAAAATGTATGGTACTCAAGCTGCGCTTGCTTTCATATATTTGTTTTCTCTGTTTGAGAATTCAAGGAGAGACATAAGAATGATAAAAAGAACGTTAGAAAATTTTGACATCTCGCAGATTTGCGAGTCCGGGCAGTGTTTCCGCATGATGCAAAGGAACGGGAACGTATACAGCGTGATAGCCGCAGGGCGGTATCTGGAAGTGGAACAGGAAGGGAGCGAGTGCGTCTTTTCCTGCGGAGAAGAGGAATTTGAGAATTTTTGGAGAGGCTATTTTGACTTGGAAAAGGATTATTCCTTCTACATATCTCAGATTGATCCCAGAGATGGTTACCTTAAGGGCGCGGCGCAGTTTGGGAGCGGAATCAGGATTCTCCGTCAGGAACTGTGGGAGGTGATTGCGTCTTTCCTTATCTCGCAGCAAAATAATATCGTCAGGATTCGAAGGTGCATCAACAATATTTGTGAGCGTTACGGGGAGCCTAAAGTGAATTTCCGGGGAGAGGAGTATTTTGCGTTTCCTGAGCCGGAGGCTTTGGCGCATTTGCCTGAGGATGCCCTTAAAGAGTGCAATCTGGGCTACCGGAGCAAATATGTAGTGCGGACGGCGGCGAGCATCGCAACCGGGGAGACAAATCTTGAGAATATATGCCGGATGCCCTACGGGCAAGCGAAAGAAGAGCTTTTGAAATTGTTTGGCGTGGGAGAGAAGGTAGCAGACTGCATCTGCCTGATGGGCCTGCACCACACGCAGGCATTTCCCGTCGATACACATATCCGTCAGGCTCTTGACAAGCATTACAAACGGGGATTCCCGAAGAGACGCTATAAAGGATATGAAGGGATTCTGCAGCAGTATATTTTTTATTGGGAGCTGAAAAACGGCGGCAAGGCGGCGGATGCGGCAAAGCAAGCCAGGAAAAAGGGGGCGTAGCATGTTTCGCATATTTAAGGCAAAGGAGAAAAAGCGTCTGACGTATGACAGAGAAACGCAAAAACCGGTGATTCGCTGCAGTATCTGTACGGGGGAGCAGGTCGCCGGGTTTAAAGACATACATACGGGGAAGTTTACGGACATCTGCCTTATCCGGAACGAAACGGATCTGCAGGAGTTTAAGGAAATGTACGGGATAACGGACATTGGAAAGGAGTTTTGACTATGAGTGAGTGCAGGAACAGTATTTTTCACAGGACAAGTGTCAGGCAGTATCAGGAGAGGCCGGTGGAGCCTCAGAAAGTGGAGCTGATGCTGAGGGCTGCCATGGCGGCTCCGTCGGCGATGAACCAGCAGCCATGGGAATATTATGTGGTGACCTGCCGGGAGACGATTGAGAGGCTTTCGGAAAGCACGCCTTATACGGGATGCGCTAAGGGGGCGCCGCTGGTGTTTGCGGCGTGCTACCGCAAGGAGTGCCTGCGCCCTATGTACGCCCACATTGACATGAGCGCGTCGGTGGAGAATCTTTTGCTGGAGGCAGATGAGCTTGGCCTTGGGGCGGTGTGGATGGGGATTGCGCCCCTTGAGGACAGGATGCAGACAGTAAAGGAAATCATAGGGCTGCCGGACGGTCTGGAGGCGTTCGCGCTCATTGCCTGCGGGTATCCTGTGAAAGAACAGGAGCAGCAGGACAGGTATGACGAGGCGAGAGTCCACTATATTAAGTAGTACGGCGAATGATAAGCGGCTATTCGCTGCGCCGGGAATCGGGCGTAAATTCTTTCCATTCGCCTGGCTGCAGGCTTTCATCCAGCAGGATGCCGTCTATAGAAATCCGCTTTAATTTAAGTACGCAGCATCCGGCGGCTTTCATCATTCTCCGGATTTGGCGTTTGCGCCCTTCCGTGACAGTGATGCGCCCCATGACGACAGGATGGGCCGGACGGTTATGTTTTGTTGCCTCTTGGATTTCAGGGTGGAGGTTTGGAAGGGTTTCCGAGAGGATTGCAGTGTCAGTGACCTGAATCCGGCAGGGAGCGGTGGGCATGGAGGAACCTTTAAGCAATATGCCGTTTTCCAGTCTTTGGATTTTTTGGCTGTCTAATTCGCCCAGGGCGGTGAACTCATATATTTTCTCTTTGCGGTGCTCCGGGCGGGTCATAAGCTGATTCCACTTTCCGTCGTCTGTGATGAGGAGCAGGCCCTCGGTCTGGCGGTCGAGACGGCCTACGGGTGAGAGGTTTTCATTATTACATTTCCTGAAGTACTCCATCACCGTGGGATAGCGCGAATCCCGCCTGGCGGTGACGCATCCGAAGGGTTTGTTAAACATATAGTAATGGTACATGTAAGCCTCCGCTAATATTTTTGGGATTATATTAGCGGAGGTTTGGCGATTCGTCAAGAGAAAATGTGTCAAAGCGCATCTTTACAGATATGCCCGCAGTTCTTTGCACAGCTTTTCCTCGATGGAAATCAGCTTTTTGCACAATCCCTTTGCGGTATTGCTGGCCTTTGCATACTGGTTCAGGTGCTTGTTCAGCGTTTTTATGCCCATGCCGCAGCCGTCGGTGATCAGGTCTGCGACGGTTGCGTCGCTTTCGTCCAGGCTCATTTTCACATTTGTCTTAAGCCAGGACATTCCCTTTGCCATGGGTGACGGCTCTTTGTACTCGCTCCCGTGCTGTACTAAAAGAGTGTGAATCTCGTTTCCCAGCGTGCGGTGCTCTTCTTTGTTTTCTTCGAGGATTTTCCGGAGCTTTGTATCTTTCGTCTTTTCCAGTATCTCGTCGATGGAGACTACCGCCATCTTTGTGCCGGCGTCACATTCTTTCAGTAAGTTGATTGTGTCGTTGTTTTCCATAATGTACCTCCATAAAAGTTTTGACACATAGTATAACCAATTTTGGAAAAATTATGTTTCAGAAATTTTCCATCAAAAGCAGCCAGTTTGCCCTCCACCACCGCATGATCTGCCAGTACCCGGCGCCGCCCAGCCCATATTCTTTTATAAGGTCAAATTTCGCCTGCATGCTCCGCACGTCCTCGAACCAGACTTCATGGTAGATGCCGTCTCTCGTGTAATTGAAGTAGGGAGACTGTGCGGTATTGTCAAAGTGGATCTCTGCATCATTTTGGATGGCAATCTGAACGGCCTCCACGTTTCCGATGGTGACGGCGGTAGTTTTCCCGCGCTCAAAAGGCAGCGGCCAGTCGTAACCGTAATTGGGGATGCCGAGGCGGATCTTTTCAGGGGGAATCTCCGTGACGGCATAATCGATTACCCGGCGCACCATGTTGAGCGGGGCGACAGCCATGTTGGGGCCGTATTTGTAGCCCCATTCGTAGGTCATAAGGAGGACATAATCGGCTGCGGCGCCCAGGGCGGCGTAATCTTTGCCTTCATACAATAGGCCGGGCTGGCCTGCCGATGTCTTGGGGGAGAGGGCTACGGACACGGTAAAGCCGTAGGGGTGGAGGGTGTCGGCAAGATCCTTTACAAAGGCGGTAAAGAGGTCGCGGTCATCGGCCAGGATATATTCAAAATCTACATCCACCCCGGCGTAACCCTTTGTCCGCAAGATGGACAGGAGCTGCTGGATCAGGTTTTCTTTGTAGGTCTCGCTGCGGACGACGGAAGAGATGAGGTTGTTGTTGAACTGGCCGGAGGCATCGAGGGGCGTAAGGGTGAGGACAGGCCTTGCGTCTGCCTGCCATGCATCAGCGATCATCCAGCTATCGTCATTCGGGGGATATACAAGATCTCCCTGCATTGTGAATCCGTAAGAAAATACAGATAGTTCCGTAAGATACGGCAGCGTCTGGCCGAGAACCCAATTGCTGATATAGGTGTAGGCGTACCCGTTTGCCTGTATGGAAGGCTTGCCGGAGGCAGCAGCGCTGCCGGGGATAAAGAGAGACTGCCCGACGGCGAGGGCGTAAGGGTAGACAAGCTGGTTGTCGTAGATGAGGTCGTCTGCGGAGATGCCGTATGAACCGGCGATGGTGTCTACGGTATCTCCGGAAGTTACAGTATAGATTGCCATAAGAGCCTCGGATGGTTTTTTATAAATATATGCCGGGATAGAGCTGCTATTCATTTTTTGGCTTGACCTTGTGTTTGCCCCCGTGGTAAAGTGGTAAAGTAAGTTTTTGTTAGTAACGTAAGAGAATTGGGGGAAATGAAATGAAGAAAAGTAATCCGGTTGCATTATTGCCCATTGGTGTGTTTTTAGTCCTGTATCTGGGGCTTGGGATTTTGTTTGAGTATGTGCTGATGATTCCAATGGGATTTTACAATATTCCAATTGTCGTTGCATTCCTGGCAGCGATTCTGGTTGCATGCCTGCAGAACCAGAAAGTAAAGTTCGATGATAAGCTTGGCATCATGGCGCAGGGGCTTGCCGATAAAAATATCGTGACGATGCTGCTCATCTTCCTGGCGGCAGGCTCCTTTGTGGGAGTTGTAGGCAGGAGCAGCGCAGAGAGCGTTGCGTACTTCATGCTCTCGCTGATACCGGCACAGTTTGCGGTGGCAGTCTTGTTTGTTGTGGCATGTTTTGTCTCTACGGCGATGGGCACGTCGGTGGGAACTATCACGCTCATTGCACCGATTGCGGTTGCTGTGGCGCAGGTTTCCGGATTCAATGTGCCGCTCTGCGTCGGATCGGTCATGGGAGGCGCGATGTTCGGCGACAATCTTTCCTTTATCTCTGATACGACGATTGCAGCATGTAACGGACAGGGATGTGCCATGAAAGACAAGTTCCGTGAAAATTTTGGGATTGCCTTTCCGGCGGCTCTGGCAACTCTTGCGTTGATTTTGGTGCTGTCGCTGAATACGGACTTAAAAGGTTCTGTTGCACAGGGCTATAATCTGATACAGATAGTGCCGTATGTGCTTGTTCTCATAGGGGGCATTATCGGTGTGAATGTATTTGCCGTCCTTCTGACAGGAATCGTATCGGGTTCCTTTATCATGCTTGCAACGGGCCAGACAGCGCCTACAGAGCTGCTTGCCAACATGGGCTCTGGCGTGTCGGGGATGTTTGAGACTTGCATGGTTGCAATCCTTGTAGCGGCAATGTGCGCCCTGATTCGCGAGTATGGCGGGTTTGAGGCTCTCCTTGCAGGAATCCGCAGAGTATTTAAAGGGAAAAAAGGAGGCCAGCTCGGCATGGGGCTGCTGGTAGGGGCAATGGATATCGCTACCGCCAACAATACTGTTGCTATCGTTATGGCGAATCCGATTGCAAAAGAGATGTCTGAGGAATACGGAGTGACGCCGAGAAAGACCGCATCGCTTTTGGATACATTTTCCTGTGTTTTCCAGGGAGTGATTCCATATGGAGCGCAGATGTTGGTGGCCATTTCAGCAGCAAGCGAACTTGGTTTTGAGATTTCGGCATTTGATATTATCCCGAACCTGTTTTATCCGGGCTTTCTGCTCATAAGCTCGCTCATATTTATTTTTGTCTTGCCGTCAAAGCAGGAAGGCAAAAGCAGCAGGCAGTAAGAGTTGACTTCTATGTATGTTAATGATAAAATGGGCTTTAGCAAATAAAAGCGTTAAAGGGGTAAAGCAAGATGCCGATTACAGAGATTTTAGAAGAAAATTGCAGGAAATTTGGAGAGGATATATGCCTGGTTGAGATAAATCCGCAGCAGCGGGAAGACCGCCGGATCACGTGGAAGGAGTATGCCCTGATGGAGCCTACGCCTTTTGTCCACTACCGCAGAGAGATTACGTGGAACGTATTTAACGAAAAAGCGAACCGCTTTGCGAACCTTCTGCTAAGCCGCGGAGTGAAAAAGGGAGACAAAGTCGCGATTCTTTTGATGAACTGCCTGGAGTGGCTGCCCATATATTTTGGGATACTGAAGACAGGGGCTCTGGCGGTTCCGCTTAATTTCAGGTATTCTTCGGATGAGATTGAATATTGCCTGAACCTGTCTGAATCTGATGTGCTTGTTTTTGGGCCTGAATTTATCGGACGTGTGGAAGAGATTGCAGATTCTGTCTCGAAAAACAGATTGATATTCTATGTGGGGGACGGATGTCCGTCATTTGCGGAAAGCTATGCCCAGCAGTCGGCAAACTGCTCCTGCCAGTCGCCGGATATTGTGCTGAGGGACGGGGATGACGCGGCGATTTATTTTTCTTCCGGGACGACGGGATTCCCGAAAGCGATATTACATAACCATGAAAGCCTGATGCATTCCTGCAAGGTGGAGCAGAGCCATCATCAGCAGACAAAGGATGATGTCTTTTTGTGCATTCCTCCCCTGTACCATACCGGAGCTAAGATGCACTGGTTTGGAAGTTTCCTTACAGGAAGCAAGGGAGTGCTTCTGAAAGGAACGGCTCCGGATGTGATTTTGGATGCAGTTTCAAAGGAGAAGTGCACCATTGTGTGGCTCCTTGTTCCGTGGGCACAGGATATCTTAGATGCCCTTGACAGGGGGGATGTCAGACTTTCGGATTATGAACTCAGCCAGTGGCGCCTCATGCATATCGGGGCGCAGCCGGTTCCGCCAAGCCTCATAAAGAGATGGAAAAAATATTTCCCGAACCACAAATATGACACCAACTACGGGCTCAGCGAATCCATAGGTCCGGGTGCGGTGCACCTTGGGATGGACAATATCCGTAAAGTCGGCGCGATTGGTAAGGCTGGGTACGGATGGAAGACCCGCATCGTGGACGAAAATGGGAAAGAAGTGGAAAGAGGCGGCGTAGGAGAGCTGATTCTTAAAGGCCCGGGCGTCATGACGTGCTATTATAATGACGAAAAGGCAACCGCTGAAGTTTTGAAGGACGGCTGGCTGTATACGGGAGATATGGCACAGGAAGATGAGGACGGCTTTATCTTTCTGGTAGACAGAAAGAAAGATGTCATCATCAGCGGAGGAGAAAATCTGTACCCGGTGCAGATTGAGGATTTCCTGCGCGCCCACGAGGCGGTGAAGGATGCGGCTGTTATCGGGCTGCCGGATAAGCGGCTCGGAGAGATTGCGGCGGCGATCGTGGAGATAAAGGAAGGATGCGTTTGCGCCCGGGAGGAACTGGAGCAGTTCTGTAAGAAACTTCCGCGTTACAAGCGACCGCACAAGTATATTTTCGCAGAGGTTCCGCGCAATGCTACAGGAAAGATAGAGAAACCGAAACTTCGGGAGATTTACTGCGGCAAGCGGCTGGTAGAGATGCAGAACCGGGGATAATTAGACATCAATGTTGCTGCAGCGGCACAACACCTGTACGATTTCATCAATTGTCTCCTTTTTGCCGCTGGCCTCCCAGCTTAAGAATACATTAAGGATTGCCCCGCCGTAGTAGTAGAGTTCATATACGGAGCGGGGATAGACAGGGGCGACAAGCTTGGTGATGTATTCATTGATTGCATATATCATCAGGGAGTGGAGGTTTGCCTGGGCAAGCGTGAGGAAAAAAGCGGCGTACTGGTCGAAGAACAAAAAGGCATGGCGGATATGGACAGCGTCATAAAAAGTGTCAATGCCGATGGAGCGGCTGCACTCTTCTAAGTAAAGCTCGATAATTTCGTGGAGATAGCTGTTCAGGGCATCGGTCTTTGACTGGAAATAATGATAGAAAGTCATCCGTGACACGCCTGCCTTTTTGACAATGTCGGAAATGGTAATATCCTCAAATGCCTTGTTGCCCATCAGGGCAATAATCGATTCACCGATGCACTGCCTGGTGAATCGGTTTCTTTTTGTAAAGTTCTTCCCAAGAATGCTTTTCATAAGAGAAATATCATGTTTCATAAGTGTTCTCCTAAAAGTTTACATATCATACTTTTTTGTAAATTGTAACATATATTTCGGCGAGATACAATAACAAGTAGTAATAAAAACTACATGACAGAATTGCGGCGAGATGTTATGTGAATATGATTTGCGATGAAGGAGAAAGCTATGGGAAAAATAATATTGCTTGCGGAAACCGGGTCAGATATAACGAGAGAAGTTGCGGAAAGATATGGGATTTATATTGTGCCGATGCATGTTTCCTTCGGGGAGGAGACGAGGGATGACGCGTCCTTCCCTGCAGAGGAGATATGCGGCTATTATGAGAGGACTGGAAATCTGCCAAAGACCAGCGGCAGCGTGCCGGAAGATTTTGAGAAGATATTTGACAGGATACATGAGGAGCATCCGGAAGGGCATATTCTGTATCTGGCATACTCGTCCGTGACGACGTGCTCATACCAGAGTGCCCAGATTGCGGCGGAGGGAAGAGATTATATTACCAGCATTGACACAAAGCATGTCTCTGTAGGGCAATATGCAGTAGTGACAGAGATGGCAAAGCTCCTTCGGGAACATCCGGAGTGGACGTCTGGCGAGGCGGCTCAGAAGGCGAAAGAGGTGTCAGAGCGGGTACGCATGTGCTTTGTGCCGGACAAGCTTGAGTTCTTGAGGGCCGGCGGGAGAGTGAGCAACGCGGCGGCTCTGTGCGGCACGCTTTTAAAGCTGCATCCCCAGATTGAAATCCTTGACGGTTATTTAAAGGCAACTAAAAAACGCCGGGGCAGCATGGAAAAGATTGCCCCGCAGGTGGTTGCGGATTATGTGAAGGAACAGGGGCTTGCGCTGGATGAGCTGTGGCTCATATGCTCTCCGCGCATGCCTGCAAAAGTGAGGGAAAAGGCGGAAGAGGCGGCTAAGAAGTGCGGCGCGAAAAAGGTTACATGGGTACAGACCGGATGCGTGATCACGACCCACGGAGGGCCGGGGGCATTCGGAGTAGTTGGAATTTCAGGGAAATGATGATGTAGTAAAGATTGGAGCAGTTAATATGGAGAATGTACATTCCATGATGGAACTTGGAGAAGAACTGGATATCAAATTTGAAGAGCTGGTTGACAATTGCATGCGTTCCGGCGCGATAGACCAGAACCTGTATCTGGAGTACGATGTTAAGAGAGGGCTGCGCGATTCCAGCGGAAAGGGCGTGCTGACTGGGCTTACAGAGATTTCGGATGTCGTTGCGGTGAAACGGGAGAACGGGAGATCATATCCTGTGGAAGGAGAACTGTATTACCAGGGAGTGAATGTCAGTGATATCGTGGGAGCCGGAGGGAGGGAGCGTTTCCTTTTTGAGGAGGCGACTTACCTTCTTTTATTCGGAAGACTGCCGGGAAATGATGAATTTAAAAATTTCATCCGCATACTCGGCGGCTTGAGGGAGCTGTCAGGACAGTTTGTAAGAGACGTAGTTATGAAAGCGCCTCCGGCAAATATCATGAATGCTCTCCAGAAATGCATTGTCCTTTTGTACTCTTATGACGCAAGCCCGGATGACATCTCCGTTTCCAATGTACTGCGCCAGTCTTTGCAGCTGATTGCGAAGATGCCGATGATGAGCGTGTATTCCTATTACGCATACAGGATGTTTCACTTTGATAAGACGCTGATGGTACGTCCCCCGGATCCGGAACTTTCTACGGCTGAGAATATCCTGTACATGCTCAGGAAGGATGGGCAGTATACCGAGCTTGAGGCGAAAGTGCTGGACGTGGCCCTTGTGCTCCATGCAGAACACGGCGGCGGTAACAACAGCACGTTTACTAATCATGTGGTGACGAGTTCGGGAACGGATACCTATTCGGCAGTAGCGGCATCAATGTCTTCATTGAAGGGGCCGCGCCACGGCGGAGCGAATCTGAAAGTTATGCAAATGTTTGAAGACCTGAAAAAATCCTGCCCGGATACCACGAACGAGCAGGCGGTTAAGGAGTATCTGATCAAAGTGCTGGACAAGGAGGCTTTTGACGGAGCAGGGCTGATCTACGGAATGGGGCATGCGGTATATACGATATCGGATCCGAGGGAGGTCATACTGAAAGACTATGCGAAAAGGCTTTCTGAGGCAAAGGGGATGGAAGAGGAGTTTTGCCTTTACAATATGGTAGAAAACATATCCTCAAGGCTCCTGATGGAGCGCCGGAGGCTTTTCAAGCCCATATGCGCTAATGTTGACTTTTACAGCGGTCTTGTGTACTCAATGCTTGATCTTCCGCCTGCATTGTATACGCCGATCTTCGCAGCAGCGCGAATTGTGGGATGGAGCGCCCATCGACTGGAGGAGTTAAGGAATGTTGACAAGATTATCCGGCCGGCTTATAAGCCGCTGGCTGAGCATAGAGAATATGTAAGGATGGAAGACAGATAAGGATGAAGAAGGAATTTTATTATCTTTCCAGGGATGGGAAGACACAGATACATGCCGTGGAATGGATTCCGGAGGATGAGCCCAAGGGAATAATTCAGATTTGCCATGGAATGGTGGAATATATTGAACGTTACCATGAATTTGCCGAATATCTGTGCAGACGGGGGTATTATGTGACAGGGCATGACCATCTGGGACATGGCAAATCTGTGAAGGATGAGGCGGATTATGGATATTTCCCCAAGAAGAACGGGAATCAGTGTGTGATTGGAGACATCCATCAGCTTCGTGTGATTACCTCTAAAAAGTATCCAAGGGTGCCCTACCTGATGTTAGGACACAGTATGGGCTCCTTCCTGTTGAGACAGTATTTGACCGAGCATGGAATGGGGCTTGCGGGTGTCGTCATAATGGGGACAGGGTATCAGCCTTTGGCAGTTTTGGAAGCGGGGCAGCTTGTGTGCCGCGTGACGGCTCTGTTTAAGGGCTGGAGATATCGCAGCAAGTTTGTGGACAACTTAAGCTTCGGAAGCTTTAATAAGAGATTTGAACCAGGCGAGACAGGGAGAGAATGGGTTACTTCGGATGAAGAACACCGCAGACGGTATGTGGAAGATCCTATGTGCATGTTTCGGTTCACGGTTGGCGGGTATTATCAGATGTTCGAGGGAATGAAGGTTGTTGCAAGGGCAGGAAGCACCGCACGGATTCCCAAAGATTTGCCGATTTTGTTTACCGCAGGGGCGGATGATCCGGTAGGGGCATTTGGCAAGAGTGTCATGAAGGTGTATAAGAAGTATAAATCCGCAGGGCTTAAGAAGGTTGCTATTAAGCTGTATGCAGGCGGGCGGCATGAGATTCTGAATGAGACAATCCGTGAGCAGGTGTACGAGGATCTGTATGTGTGGTGCGAGCGCTGCGTCAGGATAAGCAAAGGAAGATAGATTTTATAACAGAAATCTGGAAGTTATTTACAGGGAGTTCCTTATTTTTTTCATGCTGCCGTCGATATAAGTAATATAAACATAAATGAGATTTTCTTAGCACGCTA
>OFGQ01001300.1_pt1 | contig 16989 bp, 17 predicted proteins | sample 1521791 | NCBI WGS metagenome assembly OFGQ01 (sample SAMEA3504116, study PRJEB24116) | mouse gut metagenome | biome: mouse gut; feature: mouse-associated habitat; material: faeces | place: Denmark | collected 2011 | reverse complement strand
CGGGCAAGGTAGCCGCCGCCAATATCGACAACTACCTGGGCTTTGACCACAAAATCCGCAGTGAAGTGGAAATTCCCCCGGCCCACTTTACCAACACCCCGCCCTGCGGCCGGGTGAATTTGAAAAGCCATGCCCATCCCGGCTGCCAGGGGGATTTCTCTCTGGTGGTGGAGGGGATGACCCAGGAGGAGGCCCACCAGGAATCCAGCCGCTGTCTGCGGTGCGACCACTTTGGCTTCGGCAGCTTTAAGGGAGGGAGGAACACGGAATGGTAACCCTGACCATCGACAACAGACCGGTACAGGTTCCGGAGGGAACCACCATCCTGCAAGCGGCACAGTCCGCCGGAATCTCCATTCCCCACCTGTGCTATCTAAAGGACGTCAACGAGATTGCCGCCTGCCGGGTGTGCTGCGTGGAGGTGGAGGGAGAGCGGGCCATGGTCACCGCCTGCAACAGCCCAGTCCGGGAGGGGATGGTGGTCCACACCAACTCTCCCCGGGCCCGGCGCACCAGGCGAACCAATGTGGAGCTGATTTTGTCCCAGCACGACTGCAAGTGCGCCACTTGCGTGCGTAGCGGCAACTGCCAGCTCCAGACCATCGCCAACGACCTTGGGATTTTGTCGGTTCCATACGAGACGCAGCTGCCCAAGGGCCTGCGGGGGGCCTGGACCACCACCTTTCCCCTGTACCACGACTACAACAAGTGCATCAAGTGTATGCGCTGTGTTCAAATCTGCGACAAGATCCAGTCTTTGAGCATCTGGGACGTGGCGGGCACCGGCGGACGGACCACGGTGGACGTGTCCAACAACCGGGTCATCAAGGATTCAGACTGCGCCCTGTGCGGCCAGTGCATCACCCACTGTCCGGTGGGCGGCCTGCGGGAGCGGGACGACACCGGTCGAGCCTTCGCCGCCCTGGCCGACCCAGACAAAATCACCGTGGTTCAGGTGGCCCCAGCGGTCCGCACCGCCTGGGGGGAATACTTCGGCCTCAGCCGGGAGGAGGCCACCATGGAGCGCATGGCCGCCTGCCTGCGCCGCCTGGGCTTCGACTATGTCTTTGACACCAACTTTTCCGCCGACCTCACCATTATGGAGGAGGGCAGCGAGTTCCTCCACCGTCTGAAATCTGGCGGACTGACCCGATGGCCCATGTTCACCAGCTGCTGTCCCGGCTGGGTGCGGTTCCTCAAGGGACAGTACCCCGAACTCACCAGCCAACTGTCTACTGCCAAGTCCCCCCAGCAGATGTTCGGCAGCGTGACCAAGAGCTGGTTTGCCAAAAAGCTGGGCGTGGAACCGGAACAGATTTGCTGTGTGTCCATCATGCCCTGCGTGGCCAAAAAAGCGGAGTGTGAGTTGCCCACCATGACCACCGGGCATGGCCCTGACGTGGACATGGTGCTCACCACCCGGGAGCTGGTTCGGATGCTGCGGGCGGGTCAGATTTTTCCTGCCAGTATGCCCGAGGAGGCCCTGGACAGTCCTCTGGGTACCCACACCGGGGCGGGGGCCATCTTCGGGGCTACCGGCGGGGTGATGGAAGCCGCCCTGCGTACCGCCTCCTATGTCCTTACTGGAGAAAATCCGGACCCGGACGCCTTCGCGGCGGTCCGCACCGGCCCTGGCCTGCGGGAAGTCACCTATGAGATTGCCGACATCCCGGTGCGGTGCGCTGTGGTCAGCGGACTGGGCAATGCCCGGCAGCTCATTGAACAGTTAAAGGCTGGAAAAGTCCACTATGACTTTGTGGAGGTGATGGCCTGTCCCGGCGGCTGCGTAGGCGGTGGTGGGCAGCCCATCTCGGTGGAAGACGAGGAACGGTACGGCGTTCGGGGTGAACGGCTGTATCATCTGGACAAGGCGAATCCCATGCGCTTCTCCCACGAAAACCCGGATGTGCAAACGCTGTATGAGGAGTTTTTGGGACAGCCTCTCAGTGAAAAAGCGGAGGAACTGTTACATACCGACCATACGGCTTGGAATATGCCAAGTCAGGCGTAATCAAAGGGCGTCCGGCCACCAGGCCGGGCGCTGTTTAATTGTGCAGATTGCATAGCACTTATACGAAAATAGATATAACGTGTTCAAGTTTTTCGTATTTTACATTTCGCCGCTTTTGTGGCTAAATGGTATCAGAAGGCAGAATAAAGCACAGCTTATTTTACACAAATTCACCAAATCAGAGGAGGCAAAACTATGGCAGCAAAAATCGCGGCGCGGATGAACCGGATGGCACCCTCCGGCATCCGCAAGGTCAACGAAAAGGCGCTGGCAATGGAGCGGGCGGGGGAGAGGGTCCTCCACTTTGAGATCGGACGGCCCGACTTTGACACCCCGGAGTACATTAAGCGGGCGGCGGAGCAGGCTCTGGCGGACGGGAAGGTCCACTACACCTCCAACTTCGGCCTGATGGAGCTACGCCAGGCCATCGCGGACAAGCTGAAGCGGGAGAACAACGTGGACTATACAGCATCCGAGGTGCTGGTCACCGTGGGGCTGTCCGAGGCGGTGTTCGCCGTCCTGGCCACCATCCTGGAGGAGGGCGACGAAATTCTGGTCCCCGACCCGGTGTGGCTCAACTACATCAACGTGCCCAACCTGCTGGGGGCCAAGGCGGTCACCTACGGGCTGACCGAGGAAACCGGCTTCCAGATGAACCTGGAGGAGGTCAAAGCAAAAATCACCCCCAAGACCCGGGCCATCGTCATCATCACCCCCAACAATCCCACCGGCGGCGTGCTGTCTGAGGACGTACTCAAGGAGCTGGCTGAGATTGCGGTCTCCAACGACCTGATGGTCATTTCCGACGAGGTCTACGAGCGGCTGGTCTACGACGGGGCCAAGCACATCAGCATCGCCTCCCTGCCCGGCATGAAGGAGCGCACCTTCACCATGAACGGCATGTCCAAGGCCTACGCTATGGATGGCTGGCGGCTGGGCTATGTGGCCGCTCCCGAGGAATATATTTTGGCCATGAACAAGTTCCACCAGCACAACACCACCTGCGCCCCCAACTTCGTCCAGGTGGCCGCCATCGCCGCCCTCAACGAGGAGGGGGACGAAGTGAAGGAGATGGTGAAGGAGTACCAGCGCCGCCGGGATTATGCGGTGAAAGCCATCAACGAAATTCCCGGCCTGCACTGCGAGTGCCCCAAGGGCGCGTTCTACATCTTCATCAACTGTAAGTCCCTGAACATGAAGTCTGCTGATCTGTCCGCTTACCTGCTGGAGGAGGCCAAGATTGCCCTGGTGCCCGGCGACGTGTTCGGCCCCGGCGGTGAGGGCTATCTGCGGATGTCCTTTGCCAACAGCTACGAAAACGTGGTGGAGGGGTGTGCGCAGCTGAAAAAGGCCGTTGCACTGCTTCAGCAGAAACCTTGACAAGTGAATAGAGAAAGGGAGGACAAACGCTTGAAACAGAAAAAGATGAGCCTGGCCCTGAAAACCTTCATCGGCTTTGGCCTGGGCATCGTGATTGGCCTGATCTTCCAGGAGAAGGCCACCGTCCTGAAACCCTTGGGCACCATTTTCCTGAACATGATTAAAATGATCGTGGTTCCCTTGGTGTTCTGTTCCATTACCGCTGGTGTGGCCAGCCTGGGCGACCTGCGCAAGCTGCGCAGTATCGGTGTGAAGGTGGTGGGACTGTACGCCCTCACCTCCGCCATTTCAGTGGCCCTTGGACTGCTGATGGCAAATATCACCAATCCCGGCCAGGGCTTTGATATGAGCGCACTGGCAGAAAGCAGCCAGTATGAGGCCCAGGCCATGCCCAGCGTGCTGGACACCATCGTGGACGCTTTCCCGTCCAATATCTTCCAGTCCTTTGTCAACACCAATATGCTCCAGATTATCGTCTTTTCCATCTTCCTGGGCGTTGCCCTCATTATGATGGGGGAGCAGGGAGAACGCCTCTCCTCTGCCATCCAGAGTTTTTCCGACGTCATGTCCAAAATTACAGCCATCGTCATGGAGTTCTCTCCCGTCGGTGTGTGCGCCCTGCTGGCTGACTCTGTGGGTGCGTATGGACTGAAAATCTTTGGCCCTCTGGGCAAGCTGATTCTCACCGTCTACGCCTCCGACGTAATCCTGGTGTGCCTGATGTACATCCCCATGGTGGCCATCCTGGCCCGGTTCCCCATTGGGCAGTTCTTCAAGGGTATTTGGAAGGTCTGGGTTGTCACCCTGAGTACCACCAGCTCCGCCGGTTCTCTTCCGATTTCCACCTCGGTCACCAACGATGACTTCGGCGTGTCCCCGGAGCTGTCCTCCTTCTCTCTGCCTCTGGGCGCTACCATCAACATGAATGGCGGCTGCATCTACTACGCCGCGGCCATCGTGATGACCGCTCAGATTTACGGGATGAGCCTCACTCCCGCTGCCCTGCTCAACATTGTGATCTCCACGGTGCTGGTGGCCATGGGCTGTCCCGGCGTCCCCGGCGGCGCAATTATTATGACCACCATCCTGCTAACCAATATGGGCCTGCCCCTGGAGATTGTGGGCATGATCGCCGGTATCTTCCGTCTGATTGACATGGCAAACACCACCTTTAATGTCACTGGCGACGTGGTCACCACGATGGTAGTGGCCCGCAGTGAAAATATGATAACTCCCCCCGCTGCCGTCGCGGCAAAAAAATAAATACATACTTGGAGGAATATAACCATGCGTCTTGCTACCATTAAAAAGAACGGCGCGGAAATCGTCGGTATTGTTACCCTCAAGGGCGTGTTCCCCATCGCCGCCCTCAACGCAGCCAAAGGCACCGCCTGGAGCACCGACATGCTGTCCCTCATTCAGGAGGGCGAGGTTCCTGGTCTGACCGCCTGGTACAACGCCGGCGGCAAGGCTGAACTGGACAATCTGCCCGGCCTGGTTCCCCAGGAGGAAGTGGTCTACGCTCCCCTGTACCGCAACCCCAAGCGCATCTTCGGCATCGGTCTGAACTACGTGGATCACGCCGGGGATATCGGTTCCGCCGCTCCCACCGGTTTCCCCGGCAGCTTCTTCAAAATGGCCGACACCCTGGTTGGCCCCGGCGACGATATCAAGCTGCCCACCCTGAAGGAGGCCCAGAAGACCACCGCTGAGGCGGAGCTGGGCATTATCATGGGCAAGGACTGCCGGGATGTATCCGAGGAGAACTGGCAGGACGCCATTGTGGGCTACACCACCATCCTGGATATGACGGAGGAATCCATCCTCAAGGGCAACGACTATGTCAGCGGCAACCCCCGGTATCTGTGCATCGTGAAAAACTTCCCCACATTCTTCTCCTTCGGACCCGAGCTGGTCACCCCCGACGAGGTGCCTGACGTCCTCAAGCTGGAGGTCCAGTCGGTCCACAACGGGGAAATTTATGCCAAAAACGTGGTGGCCAATATGACCCACCGCCCCGCCCGGCTGGTCTCCCTCCACAGCAGCATCCAGGGCTGGTACGCCGGGGATATCCTGTCCACCGGCACCCCCCGGGCCTTCCACATCCAGGACGGCGACATGGCCGAGTGCCGCATTGTCGGCCCCGACGGCTTTGAGATGCGGCCCCTGCTCAACCCTGTGGTGGACCTGAAGAAGCATCCTGAGAAAGAATAAAGCGTGTTCCGGTTCCCGCCCCATCCGGGGCGGGAACGTAAAATAAGCATTGATCTGGAAGGAATGAAATGTTATGGGTATCTATGTCGTTACCGGCGGCACCACCGGAATCGGCGCAGAGGTCTGCCGTATGTTGATGGGAGAAGGACACGAAGTCTTCAACATCGACTACAAAGATGGTGACTTCCAGGCCGACTTGTCTACAGACGAGGGTGTCAACGACGCAATCCAGGCTGTGAAGAAGAAGTACCCGGACGGGATCGACGGTCTGATCAGCAATGCCGGTGTAGGTCCCACTGCGCCGGCAGAGAAAATTTTCGCATTGAATTTTTATGCGGGCACCTATATTGCGGAGGGCCTTCGGCCCCTGCTCATTAAGAAAAAGGGCTGCTGCGTGATGACCTGCTCCAACACCATCACCAATTCCATTGTCCGAATGGACTGGGTGGAGCTGCTGACCAATCTGCGCAACCGGGAGCGAGGGATGGATCTGGCCCGCATGATTCCCAAGGAAAAAGGCCCTGCCGCTTACAGTTCCTCTAAGTGCGCCTTGGCCCGCTGGATTCGTCGGGCTTCCCCCAACTGGGCGGTGGATGGCCTGCGGATCAACGGAGTTGCTCCGGGCAATACCACGACTCCTATGACGAAGGGTATGACGGAGCAGCAGCGGAATGCCGCGCTGCTCATCCCCATTCCCACACGATATGGGACAAAGGAATTCCTGGACGCAGAGGAAATTGCCAACTCGATTGTGTTCCTGGCCTCCCGCAAAGCCAGTGGTATCAATGGCGAAATCCTGTTTGTAGACGGTGGCATCGATGCGCTGATGCACTCCGAACGGTTTTAAGGGGGTGCCAATATGACGTTATTGGAACAGTACATTGATTATATGCGCAAGGGTGACGAATGCGCTCTTGCTGATCTGTTTGCCAAGGATGGCATTCTTCACGATGCTTCCTGGACCCAGGTAGGAGAAGACACCCTGCATCTGTCCGGAAAGATGGCGGTGGAGATGATGTTCCACCATAAGTTCGGATATAACGGTGGTCCCTTCCCCATCAGCGGTGTGAAATTCATGGAGGAGAATGTAGCTTGGTACTTTATCGTGTATCATGACAGAGTGGTACCGGTAGTCGCCTACCTCTCCTCGGTAACTGAGGATGGGAAGATTGACCGTCTAAACATTCTTCCTATGTAGATGGATATCCTCATCTGCGAAACGTGTAAGAAAACTGATAAGATTGGAGTAATCATCATGAAAGCTACCTTTGTTTTGACCCCCGCGGAGGCCCGCCGCCTGATTGCCAAGGCGGTCATCCAGATGCCCGAGTTCCAAAAGGCCTGGAAGGACGCCTATGTCTTGCTGGCTGGCGGCACCACCAACGCCTTTATCGCCCAGGAGCTGGGCTATGAGGTGGAGCCTGGTCTGTGCACCGTGGGCAACAGCACTGACGCCATGCTGTGCGTCACCGAGCCCTCCAGCCGCAAGAGCTTCCCCAACGTGTTTTACAAGGGCCAGCCTGTGGATAAGAAGATGGACGAGGCTCTCCAGGACTACCACGCTGACACCGTCATCATCAAGGGGGCCAACGCCTTCGACCAGGACGGCCATGTGGGCATTATCACATCCGGCTTCAACGGCGGCACCGTCCCCAACTTCATCGGCTACATGACCAGCAAGGGCCTGAAATACATCTGCCCTGTGGGCTATGAGAAGATGGTCCCCAGCGTCCCCGCTGCCAGCCGCGCCTTGGGAGGTGCCAGCCACATCGACATCTCCATGGGGGCCGACCCCGGCCTGTACTGCCTGTCCAGTGCCGATATCGTTACCGAGGTGGAGGCCATCAAGGCCATGTTCCATTGCGACGCCAAGGTGGTGTGCGCCGGCGGCATCGGCGGCAACGAGGGCGCCCACTACTGGGCCGTGGACGGCGAGGAGGCCGATGTCAAGGCCCTGGTGGACTTCCTGGAGAAGAACATCAAGGGAGAACCCGCCGTCCAGGGCAACAAGGGCAACTGCGCCAATTGCCGCTATCCCGGCTGCAAGTATAACGGTTTGAAACCCGAGGATTTGCCCCATTGGATGAAGAAACGGGGCATCGAAAAGTAAACCTTCCCAATACAAAGCCGGCTGCGGTCAAAACAGCCGGCTTTGTATATAGCAAAGAAAACGGGAGTTGATTTTGTGTTTGAGACAATTCATACCATTGTATTCCAGGCCCGGGAAGGAGGAGGCAATCCCTGCCCGGTAACGATAAACGCTGATAGTTTGACCGGAGATCAAATGCAGGCCATGACTTATGATTTTGGAGCGGAGTCCGCCTTTTTGATGAAGCCAACACAGGCGGACTGTGACATCAAAGTCCGGTATTTTATGCCCCTGCATGAAACGGATATGTGTATGCACGCCACTGTGGGGAGCGTGACCGCTTTGGTGCGTCGGGGGATATGCCAGACCTCCCCAATCACGCTTGAGACAAATCTTGGCTCCATGCGGGTGGATTGGGAAATGAGAGACGAACAGATTGATGTAGCCGTAGAACAATTTCTCCCCCAATATCAGCCGACTGCTCCCACCGTTAGTGAGATCTGTCAGGCACTGAGAATCGTTCCAGAAGCCTTGACCGGCGGGCCCATCCAGTCTGTGTCCACTTCTCGATTTAAGCTGCTGATTCCGTTAATCAGCAAGGCCGTACTGGATCATTTGAATCCGGACTTTGAACTGCTGTGGTCCCTCTGTGACCGCTATGAAACGACCGGATTTTACCCTTTTGTTTTGGGAACGGATCATGTGCTGTATGCCCGGCAGTTTCCCAAACGGGCTGGTTATAACGAGGACCCGGCCACCGGTGTGGCCGCTTCAGCTCTGGCGGCCTATCTGGTAAAATATCGGCAAGTTACTGTCCAAGATGGATGGAATTGCTTTACTATCTTTCAAGGTGAAGCAATGGGCCAGCCCAGTGTGATCTATGCTGATGTGTTTGTAGAGGAAAATAAAATCACCCGTACCCGCATTCGGGGGAATGCTAAAATGCTTTGAATGATGGAGGAGTTTATCTGTTATGAGCATTGAAGATCGTTTACAGGAACTGGGCATTGTTCTGTCCAAAGCCAATCCGCCAGCTGCTATATATTGTCCGGGTATTCAGGTTGGAAAGCTGGTGTTTACCGCCGGACAGACGCCTAAAGTAGACGGCAAGCTGCAATATACCGGAAAGCTGGGGCAGGACCTCACGGTGGAAGAAGGACAAATGGCGGCCCAGTTGTGTATCCTCAGTTGCTTGGCCATCCTGAAAGATACTGCCGGAAGCTTGGACCATGTGAAACGGATTGTAAAGCTGACAGGTTTTGTCAATGCAACTCCGTCCTTTACACAGCACTCTCAGGTAATTGATGGTGCGTCCAAACTGCTGTATGATATTTTTGGCCGCGTCGGAAGTCATGCACGCAGCGCGGTTGGGTGTGTTTCTTTGCCCGGGAATGCTTGTTGCGAGATCGAAATGGTTGCAGCAGTAAAATAAGACTACCCGCAATATATTTGGGTATAATCCGGAGGTGATCCACATAAAAAGACAGATATTAGTTGTGGACCATGACTTAGCCGTGTGCCGGGCAATCTATGATGGTATGCGGGATGAGTTTACGGATGTCTGCTATATGACGTCTGCGGTTGAGGTTTTAGTTGATTACATGAAGCAGGAATACAGTTTGGTGATTTTAGGCTCACAGCTTGCAATGATGAGTGACATGGAGTTGCTTCGGATTTTAAGAAAAGCAAACCATATGCCTATTTTAGTGCTTGCTGATTTTTTAAGTCCTGAGGATAAAGTGGAATTGTTTCATGCTGGCGCAGATGCTTGTATTGATAAACCCCTAAATATAGAAGTTTGTATCGCTCAGGCCAACGCACTAACTCAGAGATATATGGAATCTGATGTGGAGAAAGAATGTTCTGACATTATTGCGTTTGGAACCAAACTGATTATTTGTCCAAGATACCGTCAGGTTGTTGCGGATGGAAAGACTCTATCGTTAACGAAAAAAGAGTTTGACCTTCTTCACTTCTTCGCCCAATCCCCTAAGCAAGTATTTTCTCGCACTCAATTATATGAACAAGTATGGAATGAGGATAGTACGATTGGAGTGGATGAGATTGTTAAGGCCCATATTAAATCTCTCAGAAAAAAATTAGGATTTATGGGAAAAGAATATATTCAGACTGTGTGGGGAACTGGATACAAATTTGTTTTAGACAATTCTGAATCATAATGGAACAAAAAAACATCGGGCTGAACACATATGTTCGCCCGATGTTTTTTGTCGGAAAATGAAGAATGATTTCCCGATATTTTCTCGAAAAAATCCCGGTTACTTCACTTTTCTACTTTATTCTTCTGATTAGTTGCAGCATAATAAAATCTTGACAGGATCACCTAGGCAGACGGCAAAATATGCTGCCACAGCTCCGTTTGACAAAAGGAGATAGCCGTCTGTGTGCCAGCCGTAAACGGAAGGAGTTCCTATGCGATGGACGATCCATCGTATTGAGAATGTCCGCCGGTATGACGTGCCAGGACACACCGCTTACTTGAAAGCATTTAGGCGACCTTGTCTCGGTTTCTCCCGCAGGAACAGAAGGGAGCCGGTTGAAAAATCGACAAAGCCTCCGCCTGCCCGATCAGTCACATCGACAAGATATCTCAATGCGTACCAAGCGGCCGAATTTTCACAGTTCTGTGGATTCGGTCGCTCTTTTCACACCTATGGGACTTATCCCAGATGCCGGTCCCCTCCAATCAAAATTTTTCGTTTCCCAAACGTAACGATAAATTTTGATTGGAAAGGAAATTCATTATGAATAACGATATGCGATCCTATGTAATCAACCTGCTGGAAACTTATCAGGAGCGCACGCGGAAGATCGCTCTGCTACACTACGAGTTGGAACACCCCGCCCGTACATCTGAGGCTGAGATGATCAGTGCGATGGCCTTGGGGCATGGTGCTGGCGGTAGCAGCCACACCGAGGGCCACATCTCCGACAAGACTCTCTACATCGCACTCAACTACCAGAGTAAGATCGACAAGATGAATGCCGACATCAAAGAGGAAATTGTGGTACAGCTGGTGGAATTGGAGCAGGAGCAAAAGCGGCTGAAATACTATGTCTCGCTTTTGGAGAAGCGCCAGCGGGCTCTAATTCAGGCAATTTATTTTGATGAATGCTCGTTGGACGAAGTTGCGGAGCAACTTGGTATTGCGTCCCGTACAGTACGCACGATTAAGAAGGCTGCATTGGAACGACTTGTCAGTATGTACGAGTATGTTCAAGGTGTAAATAAGCCCTAACTGCCCTATGTCAGATTAAAGCCGGAATTTGGCCACATATTAGCCACACATTGGTACTTGAATTGGCCGCTCATTCTGTGCTATCATTAAGCTGTCAAAAAAGGAAGGCACTCCAGGCCATGTCTGGGGTGCCTTCCCCTATTATTTACAAGGGGGTCATCTTATGCGGGAAAAGATCACAGCAGAACAGTACACGCAAATGAAGGAAACCGACATCCGCTCCGTGGACCCGGCCACAGTGCCGGATATCCGGGACATCTATGTAAACCCAGCGCTTCCGCCGGCCGAGCGAATCCGGGAGGCCGCCCGACAGATGAAGGGCAATCCCTTCGTCTACCGCTGCGGCGGTCTTTTGGTCAAGACCTCCTTTGCCGGAACCCGGCCCCTCCAGGCTGTCCTGGAGGAGTGCCTGGAACATTCTAAATGACAGCGCCGGTAAAACTCGCCCTTTACACAGAGCGAAAAAGCTGATATACTGAATGCGGATCAAATCAGATAAGGTTATTCCATGAGTGCTTTCTGACTGAAAATCCGCATGTTGCTGGGAATGTCAGGAGGTTTTCTCATGGAATTTTTTTGTTACGCCTATGGCCGTCTGTCCAAGGAGGACCTGGACAAAAAGGCGGAAAGCGACAGCATCAAGAATCAGCGCGACCTGATCCACGCCTACATCGACCGTGACCCGGAGCTGCACCTGGTCATGGAGGGCTACGACGATGGCTACACCGGCCCCACGTCCGGGAGATGCTGGAGGCGGTGAAGTCCGGCAAAGTCAACTGCGTGGTGGTCAAGGACCTGTCCCGGTTTGGACGGGAGTACATCGAGTCGGGCCAGTACATCGAAAAGCTGTTCCCGGCCCTGGGAGTGCGTTTTATCGCCATCAATGACAACTACGACACCGCCCACCTGGACAGCTCCAGCAGCCTGATGCTGCCCTTCAAAAATTTGGTGAACGACAGCTATTGCCGGGACACCTCCATCAAGATCCGCAGCCACCTGGATGTGAAGCGGCGGAACGGGGAGTTTATCGGCTCCTTCGCTGTCTATGGCTATGCCAAGGACCCGGAGAACAAAAACCGTTTGGTGGTTGACCCGGAGGCGGCTGAGACGGTACGGGAGATTTTCGCCCGTCGTATTGCCGGACAAAGCTGTCAGGCCATTTCGGATGATCTGAACGCACTGGGAGTCTTGTCTCCCATGGAGTACAAGCGGTCTAAGGGGATCAACTTCAAGACCGGATACCAGGTGCAGAGCAAAGCCAAGTGGAGCGCCCGGGCGGTACTTCGTATTCTGGAAAACGAGGTCTATCTGGGCATTATGACTCAGGGCAAGCGCACCACTCCCAATTACAAGGTCAGGACGGTGGTCGAGCGCCCGCCTGAAGCCTGGATGCGGGTGGAGGGGACCCACGAGGCCATTATCAGTCAGGAGGATTTCCGACTTGCGGCCCGTTTGAAGGGCAAGGATACCCGAAAGGCCCCCGGGGCCAGCGTGGTCTATCCTCTGTCGGGGCTGGTATGCTGCGGGGACTGCAAGAGCAATATGATCCGAAAAACCAGTCTCTACGGCGAAAAGACCTACGGTTATTTTGTCTGCGCCGCCCACCGAGCGGATAAGTCGGTATGCTCCACCCACAGTATCAGTGAGGCCAAGCTGGAGCAGGCAGTGCTGGAGGGGATCAACTTTCACATCAAGATGGTAGCGGAGCTGCGTGGAGCGCTGGAGGCCATCAGCCGCCGTCCCATGCAGCGGGTGACGCTGGAGCGGATGGACCGCCGGCTGGATACTCTGCGGCAGGAACTGGCCCGAAAACAGGAAATCAGGGACAATCTCTACCGCCGCTATGCCAGCGGTGAGGTATCCAAGGAGGATTTTTACGATTTCAAGCGCATTTTCACCAAGGACTGTGAAGAAGTTGAACAGTCCATTGAGACGCAGCAGCGTCAGCTGGATGAAATGCTGGCCAACACCTCCCCGGACAGCCCCTGGATTGAATACTTTCAGCGGTTCGGTCAAATTGACGCACTAAACCGGGATGTGCTGGTGCGTTTGGTGGAGCGGATTCTGGTCTATGAGGACAGCCGAATCGAAATTGTGTTCCAGTATCAGGCGCAGTTTGAGCAGGCAAAGGCTGTGGCCTCCTCCTTTGCGGAGAGCGATGAACTTCGGGAGGCGGTGTAGGTATGGCAAGAAAGAGCAGAAAGGACCAGATTCGGGCTGCAAACAGCGGACAATCCCTGCCTGAGCAGAGACAGACTGCGGCTCCCGCTGAGAAAACCTATACCGCCGTGGGCTACGCCCGCCTGTCCATCCTGGAAACCAGGGATAGGAAGGACAGCGAGGCCCTGCAAAATCAGAAGGCACTTATTCGGGAATACATTCAGAGCCAGGGTGACTTAACGCTGGTGTCCATTTACGAGGACAACGGCGAAACAGGAACGAATTTTCGGCGGCCTGGTTTCGAGACCATGATGGAGACGGTCTGCGATGGCAAGGCCAACTGCATTGTGGTCAAGGACCTGTCCCGTTTTGGTCGGAATTACATTGAGGCCGGCAACTACCTGGAACATGTATTTCCGGCGATGGGCGTCCGCTTTATCTCCATTGGGGACGGCTACGACAGCGCCGACGCCACTACCGCCGACTGTCTGGTGGTCGCGTTAAAAAATCTGATGAATCAGGTATATTCCAAGGACATTTCCCGAAAGTCCGGCTCCATTCTGCGGGAGAAGATCAAGCGTGGAGAGTTTATCGGGGGCTACGCCTCCTATGGCTATATCAAGGACCCGGCGGACCGGCACCGGATCATCGTTGACCCGGAGGCCGCAGAAGTGGTCCGAATGATTTTTCAAAAAAAGCTGGAGGGCGTCAGCAATGCAGGCATTGTCCGCTGGCTGAACAATTCCGGGATTTTGTCCCCCTGCTGCTACCGGTACCAGAAAGGCATCCTGATCGACCAGCGGTTCGCCCAGCCCAAGCCCTGGAAGGTGGAAACGGTAAAGAATATCCTGCGCAGCCAAGTCTATCTGGGCCATATGGTACAGGGCCGCCGTCGCTCGGAGTTTTACGCCGGGATACCGGACCGGCTCCTGCCGAAGTCGGAATGGACCATTGTGGAGAATACCCATGAGGCCATCATCAGCCAAGCAGACTTTGACGCTGTACAATCCATTTGTGATTTGAAACAGAAAGAATACCACGCCAATCTGGGAAAGTACGATCACCTGGGAAAGAGCGAAAATATTCTGAAAGGCCTGGTTTACTGCGGCGACTGCGGCCGGCCTATGGTGCGGTATAAGCAGGTGGTCAAGGGAAAAAGGTGTCCTACCATTACATGTGTCCCAACTACGCCGCTATGCTGGAGCGGAGCGGCTGCGCCTACAAATTCCTGCGGGAGGATATCCTGCTGGACGCCCTGTCCCAGCTGATTGGCAAGGAAATCGAGCAGGCGGTGGATACTGTACGACTTGCCAGACATCTCTCCGCTGGAAAAGAGGGACAAATCACCGCCAGAGCGGCGGAACTCCGGCGGCTGAATCTGGACCTGGAGCGGGCTGAAAACCGAAAAAAGACGGTTATGCAGGATTTTTTGGCCGGAGAGCTGTCCCGCGATGAATATGAGCAGCTGAAGATATGCTGTACCGGAGAGGCCGAGCGGTTGAAAAACCGTATTCTGGCACTCCGGGAGGAGCAGCACTGTCAGTCCGAGACGCTGACCGGGGATAATCCCTGGCTGAAAACCTTTGGAGGTCTCCAACTCCCTGACCGACTGACCAAGGAGCTGGCCCATGGACTGATCCAGCGTATTACGATTTACGAGAACGACCGAATTGAAGTGATTTTCAAGTATAGGGATGAGCGGGAGCAGCTGCTCACCGCGATTAACAAGGAGGTAGTAGCATGACGGCGGCAAAATATATCCGACTGTCCTCCGCTGACGAGGACATCAGGATGGGCGATAAAGCAGAAAGCAACAGTGTGGTTAACCAGCGAAAGCTGCTGGACTGTTATCTTGAAAGCCACCGTGAATTTTCCAACTGCACAATTTTGGAGTTTCTGGATGACGGCCGCAGCGGAACCAACCTGGACCGGCCGGGAATGCGCGCCATGCTGGATGCTGCCCGCCGGCACGAAATCGACTGCATCATTGTGAAGGACTTTTCCCGCTTTGCCAGGGACTACATTGAGTCCGGCCGTTACCTGGAACAGGTTTTCCCGGCCCTGGGCATCCGGTTCATCTCTGTCAACGATTGTTACAACAGCTATGATTTTCCCTACGGCACCGCTGGCAATATCAATAACGGTCTATTAAACTTGATTAACGAAATGTACAGCCGAGACCTATCCCAGAAATCCAAAGCGGCCAAGCGGCTGTACGCCCAGCGGGGCCAGTGTATATCTGCTTATCCGGTCTATGGTTATCTCAAATCCCCGGAGGACAAATGGACTTGGATTCCCGATCCGGAGGCCGCTCCGGTGGTTCAGCGGATGTTCAACTGGTATGTAGAGGGACTCACCCCCACAGAAATAGCCAAACGGCTGAATGAGGATGGTATCCCTACGCCAGCCCAGCATAAGAGGGCGCTGGGGTCCAAACGTCAGCTTTGGAACTCGGAACGCACCGATAATTTCTGGCGGGCCACTACGATTGGAAAAATCCTGCGGGACGAGCGGTACACCGGCAAGCTGGTGGCACTGAAAACCACACTGAGCGAACTGGGGAATATCCACTCAGCCAAGGCGATTGAAAAAGATGATTGGATCATCGTTCCTGGAGCGTTTGAGGCGATTATCTCCCAGGAAATCTTTGACCAGGTACAAGCAAAGATTGAAATGGTCAGGTCTACTCGGAAGCTTGGCCCTATGAAACGGAGACTGTTTTCCCGAAAGTTAAAATGCGGCCACTGCGGCGCGGCCCTGATTCGCCATGAGATTGCACAGGGCGTCTACTACGCCTGCGATGGCAGGGCTTGGAACGGAACAGATGACTGCAAAACAATCCGCCTGTTTGAGACAGACCTGATTCAAGCGGTTCTGGCCTCCATCCGGTTTCAAGCTCAGTTGGCGAAAAAGACAGAGAAGCGCCTTGACCGAAAGGAAAAACAAATCCAGACGGCACAAAATCGTGCTCAGTCAGCCCAGCAGCGTATTCAGAAACAAATCGCTCAGCTGGAGACACGGAAAGCGGAGGCCTATCTGAGCTATGATTTGGGCAAGATTTCTCAAACCCAGTACAGAGAACAATGTATAAAACTTGGCACTGCTATCACCGAGCAGCACACAAAGCTGGAAATGTTGAACCAGACCAGCGATAGTGACTCTTCCAGTGTGGATATAGTCAGTTATGGTCAGATCAATGGGCTGAAGCAGCTGACCAACCTGAGGACACTGAATCGGAACGTGGTGGAGATATTGATTCACTCAGTCCAGGTTTACAGTGGAAACCATATCGAAATATCCTGGAATTTCAACGAAGATGATATGCGGCTGATTGCCAAGGAGGATACCACTATGCGGGACAGCAATTAACAACAATTCGATATATAACGTGGGAACGGTGTATTTCGCCGTTCCCACACTTTGTATTTTAATCACTTTTTGGTTTTTACAGGACACTTTCACCCGATAGTGTCCAATAAAAACCAAAAAGGAGATTGTTTTATTTCCTCCGAGAAAAAGTTCCAAAAATTTTTTGGTTTTCCCTTGACACTTTCTGATGACGGTGTAAGTGGTGTGACCTATGACCGTCCCGGATTTCAGGCAATGCTGGCGGAAATTGAGGCGGGCAACGTGGCTGTCGCCATTACGAAAGACCTCTCCCGGCTGGGACGGAACTCCGCATTGACCGGGCTCTACACCAACTTTACCTTCCCGCAGAACGGCGTCCGGTTTATTGCCATCAACGACAACTATGATACCATTGACCCCAACAGTGTAAACAATGATTTTGCCGGGATAAAGAACTGGTTCAATGTCACCTTCTCATAAAGAATGACACTACACGCAGGACATAGCATCCCTGTTACCTCCGACAA
>OFGQ01001291.1_pt1 | contig 17034 bp, 9 predicted proteins | sample 1521791 | NCBI WGS metagenome assembly OFGQ01 (sample SAMEA3504116, study PRJEB24116) | mouse gut metagenome | biome: mouse gut; feature: mouse-associated habitat; material: faeces | place: Denmark | collected 2011 | reverse complement strand
CGATGCCGTAGTTCTGCGATTGCCGATAGCGGAAAGCCGGGTTTTCTGTCAGTTCTATTTCAGGGAGCATTATATCCGGGCTTTCGGTAATATCCAATGCGTCGGCAGCCCAGTAGTTGCATCCCAGCCATCGTTCGAGCAAGGTTATAACGCCGTAGGTACTGCCTTTGTCGGGCCCCCCTTCAATCAGCAGGTGGCCGGGGGAAGTTGTGATGTGGAACCCGTCTTCTTTCACCGACGGGTTTTGCGCACTTCGTATGATAACGTCGTGCGTATCCGCTTTCGGCTTGGAGGATAATGTGACGGGGATTTTGGCCCCGCTTATACGTTCTGCAAACTCGCTCAGAAGGTTTGCCGCCTCAAGGTGTGTGGAATCGGCAGCGAAAATACTGCCTTTGGCTCGTGCATCCTTTACAAGGGTGACATGGCTGTGTGCCGAGATGGCAATACATGTTGCCACGGCTGTTGTTATAAATAATCGTAGTCCCATTGCAATGATAAATTACCTGCTACAGAGATTTTGGTTTGAGAAAATCGTTGTAGCTGAAATGATGTCGCTATTTCGCTAAATTAGCAAATTTAGCTAGATTAGCAGTTCCTTTGCTGCCGTGTTTGGAATATATTATGGTTAATTAAGGATTTAGGGGCTGTTCCAGGGCTTGAATTGCAAAAGGATGTCAGAAGGTCACGTGCAGTGCTATGCGAAGCCCTGAACGGTCGATGCCTGGTGTGTCGCGGTAGTTCAGCCTCCACACATAGTCTATGCGAAGTACTTTGAGGAAGTTGTCGATTCCCGCGCTGATTTCCATATACGGGAGTTTGTGCATCGGAGTGGCGGCTGCTTCCTGAGGAAACATCAGGAGCGGGTTTTGCCGGTCGGTGTCAAAGCGGGGATTGTTTTTGTCGCTGAGATGCCCGAGCCATCCACGGAAGGCCACTACTTCGCGAAGTTTCAGTTTCTTAAGCAGGGGGATATAGTTAAATAGCGCACCGTTGGCCCAATAGGTCAAATCCCATGAGACATAGGAATCGCCGATGAATTCCATCGGGTTAAGCAATGCGAAACTTTCGTCCTGTATGGTGTATGAAAGGTTGGCATTAGGTGTTGCGAGTGCCATATAGGGGGAGCGGCTCCATATATGCCCTCCCTTTAAGATTATATCGGCGAACCCGAATGCCGAGAACCATACTCGTTTTTGTGCGCTGAGTTCGGTTTTGTTGATGGTGTAACGGCTGCCGAGAAAGCCTTTTGGGGCAAAAGTATGGCTTAGAATAAAAACTGGCGGGTCGTGGTTTATAGGGATTCGCGATGTTTTGCCCTGGTAGAATTTCTCACCCGGTGCATAACGCAGTTGCACTGTGAACGTGGCTTCATTGATATGGTCAAGGTGTGTGCCGTCGGTCAATACGAACGGGACGAACGGCCCTGGTTCCTGCCTTTCAACCCCGGCTGATGCTTCCACCGAGAAGTTGTTGGCCAGCTCGAGCTGGTATGTAAGCCTTGTGTCGCGGCGATATGTTATCAGCTTGTTCGAACCTCGTTTAAGGGCGAGGAACATGTTGTCGGGGTTGGTGAACAGATAGTGCTGGCCAAGTTGGTCGATGTCGTATTTCTCGCAGAATTTTATGGAATGGATGGGAAATTCGCGTGAATGATAGCGTTTCTCGTTGAACGAGTGTTCGAGTTCGGCGCTGTATTTCCATTTGTGGTCGCGTGTGCCGTAGGCAATATAGCCGCGTGCAAACCACCGGTTGCTGAGATTGGCGGTTGTGATGCCTCCGGCACGGAGCCTTACACCTTCCACTGAGTTCCCGCTGATGAAGGTGTTAAGGGGGCCTATGTCGAATTTCGAAGGTTTGCCGGTAGGCACATATCCCACTACCATAAGTTTGAGGAATTTTTCACCGTATTTGTAGATGGGTACGTTACGCAGCCGGTTAAGAAGCTGTGGGATGCGCGTCTCGTTGCTGCTTGCTGCTACGAGCCTGTGTTCACCCCACCATTTTTCGTCGAGAGTGCCTGCATCAGGGACGGTGAATGTAGAGCCGAGCCTGTCGAGCAGTTCGGCTTGCGGCGATGGGGCAAAGTTATGGTTGTCGTAGGCGGTGGTGCGCCGTGCGTAGAGTGGCGGGGAGCCGGGTAGAACTGTCATCTCCACGTTAAGGTCGTCGGTAAGTTTCAGCCGTGACCCGTCGGGCGCCTTTGCAAATTCCTGTAGAATCTGCATGCGGTCCACAAAATTCAGGTTGATGGTAGGGGAGACCCCCATGCTCACGCGTCGGACGAACATGGTGCTGTCCCCCTCCGCCACATATAGCCGCCCTAGGAATCCGAATGTGGCCGGGTTGCGGGGAGCGAAACTGAGCACGATGCATCGTGTGCCGTCCTCGATGGTAACGGTGTCGGTGAGATAGAATTTGTAGAAATCGGGGGCGATGTGTGAAAGGGGGCTGACAAACCTGTTGCGCAGGATAGTTATATCGTCGTCATAGAGGTCGACCTCGCGGAACACATCCTCGATCATGGTCTGCACGTTCTGGAAATCGGCAATATCGTCGATTCCTGATGACCTTTGGCCTCGCACATATTGTTTTTCGGAATGCGGTGAGCGACGGTAAATCACGTCGGTCACTTTTTCTTTGACCGACAACGGAAGCACCGGCACGCCCGATATGTCGGATGTGTCGACATGTTCTTTGAGGAATGCGAATTTGCCAGGTTTCTTTCCTGCCGGTAGAGAGTCGGCCATTTTGAAGTTGTTAAGGCCGAACGACATCCGTTCGTATTTCCTATAGTTGTAGAAATCGTTTCGGCGCGGGTCGGATGCCTCTTTTGCCGTGCGGATCCGGTTCATGAACTCTACCGCCGGGTTATTGCGTTTGCTGTAGTGTTCCTTTGTGCGGCGCACCGTGATTTCCTGGAGTGTGACCCCGCGCAATGTGTCGGGGTCGGCCGATATGTGGGTCTGCGCATATATGCCGACCGGGGTGAGGAGGATTGCTGAGTACACGACGGCCAGGGTAATCAGGCGTATTTTGATATGTCGGAATATATGATATCGCATTTTTCTGTATAACTTTGCAAAGTTACGCAATGAACGCGACTTATCTAGGTTCTGTATTATGGCAAAAGAAATAGAACGCAAATTTTTAGTGGAAAATACCAATTTCAAGGTGTCGGCCACACATAGTTATGAAATAACACAGGGGTATCTGAGCCGCCGGATTGATTCGACGGTCAGGGTGCGTATAAAGGATGACAAGGCGTTCCTGACGGTTAAGGGGCGCAACAATGGAGCCGTGCGCGACGAATGGGAATATGAAATCCCTGTAGCCGATGCACGCGACATGCTGGAAAGGTGTGCCGACGGGGCTGTTATCACCAAAACCCGCTATATCGTACCCTTTGAGGGGTGGATATGGGAAGTCGATGAGTTCCACGGGCATAACGAGGGGCTTGTTGTCGCCGAAATCGAACTGCCTTCGGCTGATTCGCCTTTCCGGGTTCCGCTTTTTGTAGGGAAGGAGGTTACAGGTAATCCGGCATATTACAATTCCAATATGTAGATTTCACATCAGTCGCGTAGTTCGAGACGCACCACGTTTTCCACATGATGGGTGTGGGGGAACATGTCGACTGGTTGCACTGCCGTTACGCGGTATTTACCGTCAAGCATGGCGATGTCTCTGGCCTGTGTTGCCGGATTGCAGCTTACGTAGACTATGCGCGAGGGGGCGGCGTTGAGGATGACCTTGATTACATCGTCGTGCATTCCTGCGCGTGGAGGGTCGACAATCATCACATCCGGGCGGCCGTGGATGGCTATGAATTCGTCGGTGAGCACATCTTTCATGTCGCCGGCATAGAATTCGGTGTTGCTGATTCCGTTTACCTCTGAATTTATTTTCGCATCTTCGATGGCGTCGGCCACGTATTCGATGCCGATTACGTGGCGGGCATTCCGTGCCACGAAGTTGGCAATGGTGCCTGTGCCGGTGTAAAGGTCATATACTAGCTCCCCGCCGGTAAGGCCGGCCATTTCACGGGTAACCGAATACAGGCGGTAGGCTTGCCGGGAATTGGTCTGATAAAATGATTTGGGTCCGATTCGGAATTTCAATCCCTCCATATCCTCGATGATGTATTCACGGCCTGAATGCAGCATTACCGGGAGGTCGCCTATGGTGTCGTTTGCTTTTGTGTTCACAACATACATCAGCGATGTTATCTCTGGGAATGCTTCGCGCAGGTTGTCGAGGGTGGCTTGGATCTGGGCCTGGTTGTCTTCTCCGAAAGATATTACAACCATTATTTCACCGGTGGTAAGCACCCGTATCATAAGCGTGCGGAAGAAACCTTGTTGTGCGCGGAGGTCGTAGAATGGAATGCTGTTGGCAATCCCGTATGACTTGAGGTGAAGGCGTATGCGGTCGCCTATGGAATCCTGGAGGTGGCAACGGTTGATGTCAAGCACTTTGTCGAATGCCCCGGGAATATGGAATCCTGCACCTGAACGGTCGCCCACATCCTCGCCCGAACGCAATTGTTCCCATGTGATCCACCGCTTGTTGGAAAAGGTGTATTCCATCTTGTTGCGGTATTCGCGGATTGTCTCGGAGCCGAGAATCAGGGATATTTCCGGCAATTCCACTTTCGCTATTCGCTGCAAGGCATCGGTAACCTGCTGCTGCTTGTTTTGAAGCTGGTATTCGTAGGGGAGGTGTTGCCAGCGGCACCCGCCGCATGTGCCGAAATGTTCGCAAAACGGCTCGATGCGTATGTCGGACGGTTTTGTCAGGCGTTCGATATGCCCCTCGGCATAAGAGCGTTTTTTACGGTCGATTTTTATGTCGGCTATGTCGCCAGGCGCGCCATAAGGGATAAAAACCACCATGTCGTTGACGCGTGCTATGGCATTGCCTTCGGCTGCTACGCCTGTTATCTCGATATTCTCCAAAAGCGGGAGTTCCTTCTTCTTGCGTGACATATGTTGTTTCCTTGATTCTTGACGGGGATGGGGAGAGGCAGCAGGTTGCCGGGAGCCGGGAGTTTTTCCCACATTGCGATATCCGCGATTGAGGCTGTGACGGCACTGAAAATCCATGCGTTGGTGTAACCGCGTTATCACGAACCGGAATTACCTTCGGATGCCCCGTGAAGCTGTTGGTTTGATTTGGTGTAATCAGTCGCAAAGTTAGTTATTTAAAGGGGAAATATAACGCACTTTAACAAGAAATGAAAATTTTAATTGAAAAAACTGTTTTTTGCCTCGGTAATGAATGTTTTTTCGGCGCAAAATCGTATCTTTGCAGAATAGAAAACGGGGATTCGCGCCGTTGCAACGCATCGGGGCGGCTTCGAGATATGAAACAGCCATAAAAACACAGTGGTGTCTGACCAAGCGCCGCATAGACATTTGATAAAACAGGAAATATACAAATCATAACTTTAATCAAAACTTACAGACCCAAATGAAAAAAATCTTTACATTCGGCGACGGCAAGGCTGAAGGGGATGCTTCGATGCGTAACATCCTCGGCGGTAAAGGTGCCAACCTCGCTGAAATGAATAAGTTGGGCATGCCTGTGCCTCCCGGTTTCACTATCACTACCGATGTCTGCACAGAATATACCCAGTATGGCAAGGATGAAGTTGTCAAAGACATAAAGGCCGACGTTGAAAAGGCTATCGCCCATGTGGAAAGCCTTACAGGCACAAAATTCAACGACCCCCAGAACCCCCTTCTCGTTTCCGTTCGTTCAGGTGCCCGCGCTTCGATGCCCGGCATGATGGATACCGTGCTCAACCTCGGTATGAACGATGCCACTGTAAGCGCTTTGGCTGAAAAGAGCGGCAACCCCCGTTTCGCATGGGACAGCTACCGCCGTTTCGTGCAGATGTATGGCGACGTGGTGCTCGGCATGAAGCCCAAATCAAAAACCGAGACCGACCCCTTCGAAGCCATCATCGACCAGGTGAAGGAGGAAAAGGGTGTGAAATTCGATACCGATCTCGAAGTCGAAGATCTCAAGAACCTTGTAAGCCTCTTCAAAGCCGCCGTTAAGGAACACACCGGCAAGGACTTCCCCGAAAGCGCATGGGATCAGTTGTGGGGTGGTATCTGCGCCGTGTTCGACAGCTGGATGAACGAGCGTGCAATCCTCTACCGCCGCATGAACCAGATTCCCGAAGAATGGGGAACCGCTGTCAACGTGCAGGCTATGGTTTACGGTAACATGGGTAACAACTCCGCTACCGGCGTGGCGTTCTCGCGTGATGCCGCCACCGGTGAAAACATATTCAACGGCGAATACCTCATCAACGCCCAGGGCGAGGATGTGGTTGCCGGTATCCGTACACCCCAGCAGATTACCATCGAGGGTTCTCGCCGTTGGGCTGCCCTCCAGGGTATCTCGGAAGAGGATCGTGCTGCAAAATATCCCTCGCTTGAGGAAGCTATGCCCGTATGTGCCGCAGAGCTTATCAGCATCGCCCACAAGCTTGAGGACCACTACAAGGATATGCAGGACATGGAGTTTACCATCCAGGATGGCAAACTCTGGATGCTCCAGACCCGTAACGGCAAGCGTACAGGTGCCGCTATGGTGAAAATCGCCATGGATCTTCTCCGCGCAGGTGAAATCGACGAAAAGACCACCCTTCTGCGTATGGAGCCCCAGAAACTCGACGAGCTTCTCCACCCGGTGTTCGACAAGGCCGCCCTTAAGCGTGCGCTCGTAATGGCCAAGGGTCTTCCCGCATCGCCTGGCGCCGCTACCGGCCAGATCGTATTCTTTGCCGACGATGCGGAAGCATGGGCAGAGAAGAAAAAGAAAGTCGTTCTCGTGCGTATCGAGACCTCTCCCGAAGACCTTCGCGGTATGGCCGTTGCACAGGGCATCCTTACCATGCGTGGCGGTATGACAAGCCATGCGGCAGTAGTTGCCCGTGGTATGGGTAAATGCTGCGTTTCAGGTGCAGGCGAAATTAAGGTCGATTACGAAAAACGCACCGTTGAAATGGGTGGCAAAACCTATAACGAAGGTGATTGGATTTCGCTAAACGGCTCGACCGGTGACGTTTACGACGGCCAGGTTCCCACCGTCCAGCCGGAACTCGACGGCGACTTCGGTGCTATCATGAACCTCGCTGCCAAATATACACATACACTCGTGCGTACCAATGCCGACACCCCCCGCGACGCCCGTCAGGCACGCGCTTTCGGTGCGCAGGGTATCGGTCTTTGCCGCACAGAACACATGTTCTTCGAAGGCGACCGCATCAAGGCCGTTCGCGAAATGATTCTTGCCTCCGACCTTGAAGGCCGCAAGGCCGCGCTTGCCAAACTGCTTCCCATGCAGCGTGGCGACTTCGAAGGTATCTTCGAGGCAATGGACGGCTACGGAGTGACCATCCGTCTGCTCGATCCCCCGTTGCACGAATTTGTGCCTCATCAGACTGCTACACAGAAGGAACTTGCTGATGAGATGGGAATCACCCTTGCAGAAGTGAAAGCTAAGGTCGACGCCCTTGAGGAATTCAACCCCATGCTCGGTCACCGTGGCTGCCGTCTCGGCATCACATATCCCGAAATAACCGAGATGCAGACTCGTGCAATCATCGAGGCTGCCCTCGCAGTGAAAGCCCGCGGTATCGACGTTCACCCCGAAATCATGATACCCCTTGTCGGTTCGTTGAAGGAAATCCAGAACCAGGCAGATGTAATCAATATCACCGCAGCCAAGGTGTTCGAAGAACAAGGCCGTTCGGTTCCCTACCTCGTAGGTACGATGATCGAGGTGCCTCGTGCAGCCCTCACCGCTGACCAGATTGCCACTGTTGCCGATTTCTTCTCGTTCGGTACCAATGACCTTACTCAGATGACCTTCGGTTTCTCGCGCGACGATGCCCCCAAATTCCTCAAATTCTACAAGGAACATGGCGTTATCAAGACAGACCCGTTCGAAGTGCTCGACCAGGAAGGCGTAGGTCAGCTCGTGGAAATGGGCGTGCGCAAAGGCCGTGGCACCAAGCCCGAACTCAAAGTGGGTATCTGCGGCGAACATGGCGGCGAACCCTCTTCGGTTAAGTTCTGCGCCAAACTCGGCATGAACTACGTAAGCTGCTCCCCCTTCCGTGTGCCCATCGCCCGCGTAGCTGCGGCCCAGGCTGCCATCGAAGACTAAGAGATAGATACTTAAAATAAGCCACTTAGGCGGTATGTTCTGATAAACAAGAGCATACCGCCTAAAGTATTTTTAAGGGGTATATGCATTTGAACACGATAGTGTGTACGATTGAACCGCGAAAATTCAACAAAATCCACACGTCTATCAAACGGTCGATTCAACATGAATTCAACAGAAATAATTGCATGATATAATTCTAAACAAAAAAATAATATGGCAATACTGACAGTCTGCGTAAACAAGCAGCGCAAAAGAAAGGACGGGTGCTACTCGGTTTATATCCGGGTCGCTCACAATGGCAAATCGGTATATTTACCGACTGACAAAGTAGTAAGCGGAAAAGGCTTGTCATCCTCGATGGAAGTTATCGACCCGTTTGTCCTCAAACCGTTATCTACGCAAATCGTTAATTGGCTCGATGCGTTAAATCGCCAAGATATTTCTGCGTGGAACGCGAGACAAGTTGCAGAGTTTCTGAAGAATTTGAACGAGGATTTGGTATTCTCGGACTATGCCCGAAAGCACATTGACCGTATGATTGACCGAGGGCAGGAGCGCAACGCGAAAAATTACCAACTCGCACTCCAACACATGGAGCGATACTTCGGTACGACCAAAGTAAAGTTCGCGCAGCTCACCTCGATAAACGTAAACAAGTGGGTCGCCACTCTGAGCGGCACCGCGAGAGCCAAAGAGATGTACCCGATTTGCATCCGTCAGATTTTCCGTGCGGCCATTGATGAACTGAACGACTACGACAACGGCATAATCCGGGTAAAGACCAATCCGTGGGGTAAAGTTAAGATACCTGCTGCCGACAGGCCTAATAAGAAAGCAATCACCGCTGAGGCTTGCAGGGCATTCTTTGCGGCACCGCTGCCGGAGTCGAAGATGATTGACCCCCTGCCGGAGTTAGGCCGTGATGTGGCCATGATGTCACTATGTTTGGCCGGCATGAACACGATTGACATTTTCAACCTGTGCAAAGAAGACTACCACGGCGGCATAATCCACTACAAACGAGCCAAGACAACCCGGACCCGAACCGATGACGCATACATCGAAATGCGAGTGCCGGAGGTAATCAAACCTCTGTTTGAGAAATACAGAGCCGGTGAACACACCGACAGGCTGTTTCGGTTCTGCGACCGCTTCTCAACCTCAGACAGTTTTTGCGCCAATGTGAACACAGGCATCAAGCAGATATGCAAAGCTATGGGGATGCCAAAGGAGCAATGGTACTGCGTCTACACGTTCCGGCACACATGGGCGACCACTGCACAGAACGACTGCGATGCGACAATTGCAGAGGTCGGCTTTGCGATGAACCATTCGCACAGGCACACGGTGACGCGCGGATATGTTATGCTGGACTTCTCTCCTGCGTGGAGGCTCAACGAGAAAGTGATTGACTTTATTTTTTTCAGTGATGCGACCTCGCGGCGCATGGCGAAAGAGCAGCCCGAAGATGAGGGGTTGTTTCGTATCTCTCCGAAGATGCTCATCAGAGCAGCGGCATTCTTTCAAGGCAAGTGCCTTGCCAACTTTGAGGACATCGGCTATTCCAACATTGACGAGGTAACAAAAGCACTCGTATCTCAATTTCCTGCGGATATTCCCGACCGCTCAATGGTTCAGTTCAAAATCGTCAATCTTGACAATGGAAAGGTCTATGTCTACGAGCATCAAAAGGGCAAGGGCTTCTGACCATTTCGTTGAGGCCAACAAAATGGTACAAGGGTCGCACCGATAATCGGCGCGGCTCTTTTCTTTTTCGCGCAACTTTTTCTTTTTCTCTCCTGCCTCTATGAGATTGGCGAAGCCTCAAAAAAAAATAAAATTTTCTCGCGCGTGTGTATGTACGCGCGTATCGCCGATATATATACCTTTTCTTTTATATTTCTTTTTTATTTTCTTTTTATCAAAAGAAAGGTTTCGGAAACAATGCCCTTTTCTTCTGAACTTTGGGAAAGAAATAGCAATAACTTCCGAAAGAATGTGCTTTACTTCGGAAGAAATAAGAATTATTGGGGAAGAAATGCCGTAAACTTCGGAAAGTATTGTCTTAATTTGGGAAAGAATGGCTATAAATGGGGAAATAAAAATGCCGAGCGATTTGCGCCCGGCTTGCGGTCTAAATGTAGACAAAAATAGACGGCTTAGTTGTCGTTTTCGGCGGCGAGTTGCGCAAGGCGCTCCTCGATTGTAGTAGTGATATCACCTGACAACGACACCTCGGCAGACACTGATTGCATCTGCGGTGTGTGATACCGCAGCAACCTTTCCTGTATGGCGGCGCGGTCTTTTGCCTCCATCATCATCATATCAACTTCAAAATCGGAAACAACAAGCGGATTGCCGTCTGCATCTTGCAGAACTACGGTGCTGTATATGTCGCCCTCCTTAGTTCTAAACTCTAATTTGCGTGGGGTGCCGTCCCCATTCGTTTGTGGCCGTGGTGCAAAGTAGGCCATTGAATGGGCGCGTAGATGCTCTTTGAGCGGATTGGGTTTGTTTGGAGTACCTTTCTGTCGGCCTCCGGTCTTTCGTCCTTGTGCCATGACTAATAAGTTAAAGTTACGATACAAAGGTATGGGTTTACCTTTGCTCCATAATTATAACTTTTTAATTCTCCCAAACAATGATGCAAGCAGCAGGAGGCATGGGCGGTCAAGGTGGAGGTATCATCTCATCCGCTCTACAACTTATAAAAGAGAAAGAGCGACAGGGCGACAAAGCTATGGATAGACTTCATGATGGCATGAAAACTCAAATGGAGCTTACTGCCAATCAAGGGAGTTGGACTGATGGCGGCTCGTCTGCGCCTCAGAAAGTCGTGAAAGAAAAAGTTGTAGAGAAGGAAAAGGTCAAAGAGCCGGAGAAAGAAGAAGCTACAACAGATACACCCACAGCGCCCGGTGCCGATAAGGAAGAGCAAGAAAAGGATGTAGCCAATTTAGGCATTATCGACCTTGCTAAACAAGCTACAAGTAAGTAATCTATAAAAACGTACAGATATGGGCATATTAGGCAGCGCAATCGGAGGAGCGTTAGGTATCGGAGCAAGTATTTTCGGTGGTATCAGCGCTTCAAAGGCAATGAAAAAGGTCAAGCGAAATATCGAGGGTCAGATGAAAGAAAACCAAAATTGGTATGACCGCCGATATAATGAGGACGCGACACAACGTGCAGATGCACAACGTATCCTTACTATGACTAATGAGAATATTCGACAACGAAACCAAGCTGCCGCAGGTTCAGCGGCGGTCATGGGGAGTAGTGAGGAAAGTATTGCGGCAGCCAATAATCAAGCTCTCGCAGATGCAACATCGCAGATAGCTGTTAATGGTGAGCGCCGTAAAGACCAAATCGAGTCGCAGTATATGCAGACAAAGCAGGAACTCAACGACAAACTTAATAATCTTGAACAGGCAAAGGCTCAGAACACCGCGCAAGCAGTGCAAGGTGTAGCACAAGCCGGTTCTGCAATGGCAAGCGTATTCTAACTATGGTAGACTCTAACAAACCCATTATAGCCCCTCGGACAACAGTTGTCAGCAATGAACAGCCGGCTGCTCCTGCGGGTTCGCCCCCTGCCGGTGGTGGCACTCCGCCCCCGGCAGGTGGTAGTTCATCTTCTGTTACCTCCACAAAGGTTACGACCTCGACCCCAATATCAACGACTATCCCGGCTGAATACTCGGCAAGCAGTTATGAGGAGCTTATACCGCAGCTTGAAAAGCGCATGGCCGAATTTAAGCCTTTGTCGGAGGAGGAACTGAAGAAGTTGCGCCGTAAGCAAAAGATAGAGGGCATTATCAGCGGAGTGTCGGACGCAGCTCAATCTGTTGCCAACCTTATCTTCACTCATCACTATGCCCCGAATATGTATAATCCCAAAGAGGGAATGTCGGCTAAGGCTAAGGAGCGTTTCGACAAGGAAAAGGCGCAGCGCGATGCCGATGCCGATAAGTATCTGCAATATGCTCTCACTATCGGCAAGATGAAAGATGCCGACAAACAGCGAGGCTTACAGGCATGGCAGACTGAACAGACCCTCGCCCGACAAGACCGAGCATTTGACGCAGGTCGCCAAGACCGTGCCGATGATGTTGCATTCCGTAATAAGGATTATGACGAGCGTGTGCGTCAATGGCAAGCCAACTTCGACCGACAGGGAGAATGGCACGAAGAAGAAGGTCAGCGTTGGGAGCGTCAGTTCAAGGAGAGTGTTCGTCAGTTCAATGTCAGTGCGGCCAACGAGAGAGCGCGTATCAACATGGAGTCACAGCGCCTTGCCCATTCTTTGAAAGAGGGTCAAATGACTTTCAACCTCGGTTCGGGCAACGGCAATGTGACATTGACGCTCGACAAACTCAACGCTCAGACCGTATCGCGCATTTATCACACTCTATCCCCGGAGGTTCGCGATAAGGTACAGGGTGATCCAATTGTGCGAAATGGCTTCGTAGTTGGCTACAAGCCACCGACAACAGAGGCTATGCTTATCGCCATCGGTGCGAATGTAGAAAGCTCTCCGGCCACGCAGAACGCAATCAAGCAGGTTGCAGGTTTGGAGGTAGGCGATAAACCCGCAGGTTATTAACCCGACAATCATTATCATATAATATGGCTAATCCCAATGACAATTTACGCAGATTGTATCAGAATGGTTTGAAACATTTTTCATTGCCCGACTTCGATACATTCCAACAGGACATGAGGGACGAGGAGAAGCGCAAGCGGTTCTACAATAATATGCAGGGGGCTTACTCTCTCCCCGACTTCGATACGTTTTCACAGGACATCGGCGCTGTCACTCCTCCACCTGCGCAACCTCAAGCACAGGCACAACCTCAGCAGACGACATCGACCGTTAAGCCTGTGACCGACAACACGGCTCAGCAAGCATCGGTACAGCCCACAGTTCAGACTTCCTCTCAACCGGCACAGCCGGAGGGTTGGAAGCCTACTCCTATGCAACAACGAGCTTTCCAAATGCAGATGGACGAAGCTAATGCCCGACTTAAAAAGCAGGGCGAGGAGTTCAAGCAGCGTATGGAGGGTATCGAGAAAGGCAATCGCCCCGGTGCATTTATGGGTGAGCGTGAGTTTAATCCTCAGACCGGCAAAATGGAAACCCACTATTACACTACACAGGGTGAGCGTGTCGGCACCCGAATGGAGCAGAGCCACGCTAACACCGAGTATCATAATTGGTGGGAAAACAACACGGAAGCAGGTAAGCGTTCAAAGGAACAGCGTTTACAGCGTGAGTTTGACGAAAAACTTTCGTATCTGTGGCAACGTCATAATCCTGCCGAGGGGGAAAACGCAGCAGAACAGGCATGGTCGGCCGCAGAGAGCGCCTACAATGCAAAGGCAGAGCGCAATCGCGAAGCAGCCAATTTCAATGTGCAGAATTTTGCGATGAACAGTACTGATGCGGTTGCCTTTAAGCAAATGGAAACCGTTGACAACTTCACCGATAGATTGACTACCCATGACATGGATGTCCTAATGGATAATGCGTGGAACAATCTTGGCGAGGAGGGTCAGAAATCTCTTATAGACGATTGCTATCAGATGCTGCGCCGCCGCAATCCCGGTGTTGATGACCTTGTGCTGTATGGAAAAGCCAAAGAGTTTGCCCGACAGCAGTCAGATTTGCGAATGTATCACCTTGCTGTAGAAAAGAACTTACCTAAGAGCAATCTTGAATACTTCATGCGCAAGGTTGGCGATATGAATTTAGTTACGAATATCGGCAAAGGCATAGCGGTTAATCGTGTGAAGAAAACAGGCGATATGGCCGCGTATGAGGCAGCGAATGAACAATATCGCCAAGACGGTCACAAAATACTTGATGTTGCAGGTACGGTTACAGGCTTCGCTCTTGACCCGACTACATGGATGTCCGCAGGTGTCGGAGGTATGGCAACTCGTGGTGCAATGTGGGCCGGTGGTCGTGTCCTCGCAGGTCGCGGAGCTACTGCCGCAGTCACCAATGCCGCTACACGTCAGTTTGCAACCTCAATGACAGGTCGCGTTATCGGTGGTATCGCCGGAGGTGCTGCCAACTTTGGCACATTTGAGGGCATTAAAGAAATGGAAACCCAATTTGCGCATGGCGGTCACATTGTCGGACAGGACGATACTGGCCGATACCTCAACGAGGGCTACTCTGCCTCCGCTGTTGCAGGTCAAGCTGCGCATGGTTTTCTCATGGGTGGTGCTATCGGTTGGCTTACTCCTGTATCGGGTAATGTGGCCGACAAACTTGTGCGCAGCACATCAAGCACCGGCTTAAAGGTAATGGAACGTGCAGGAGTCTACTCCGGCGCCACAATGCTTGAGGGTACAATCTTCTCCGTTCCCGAATGGATTGAGGGCAATCGCGATGCTATGGACGTGTGGACTGACAACATGGCTATGATGGTTGGCTTCAAGGCCAAGCACATGATAAAGAGTGCCGGCAACGTCCTCGGCGACCTCAAAGCCTCGTTTGACAGCCCGACCAATGGCCGCAAGAACCGCTTAGACTTCGAGAGCCGTCTGCGTCAGCGCATGGACGCTCCCTCTGACGGTGGATTGTCACTTACAAAGGACGAGGCGGCAGAACTTAGCAAACATGGCTATGGCGACCTGCGTGAACTCGTTGAGAGCGCAGAGCGTACCGGCGATGCGACAAAAGGTGAACTTATTACCGCAAATGCTCCCGAAATCGTCAGCCGTCTTACAGACATGGTAACCGACCCTCGTATCAGCGAGGCTGCAAGAGCCAAGATGTATTACTATGCCACCGGGCGCAAGCTCCCTGAGTCTACCGTTATGAAAGGTGAACTCATCGAGGACGGCGAGGGAGGCTTTATTGTAGAGTCGCAGGGTGCCAATGGTGTAATCACTTCTCGTTCGTTCAAGAGCCGCAAGGCCGCAGACCTTGAATTGGAGCGCATCAAACGTCAAACAGAGCTGAACCACATAGAAATCGGCGAACGCTATCAACAGACTGCCGACTTTGAGAACCGTTTGCAGGAGGCTTGCCGCACCGTTGCCGCTGAAAACGGTTGGGATATGGTTGAGGTTTACCGTACCTGTGAAGAAGCACGGCGCAACAACCTTCGTGGCGGCGACAAGCAGTTTGACGAGGCTCAGCAGAACATTCTCCGGAAGGTAACTGAGGCAATGGGCGAATTTGAGGAAACAAGTGTTACCGACAACATGAGAGGCCGCATCAATGACAAATATGGTGTGGACATCGACAATGCAATCCGCAAAGAGGCCAACCGCCGCACAATAGCTGAGCAAACCGCCATTGATGAATATCTTGATGAGCTTATCCCCAAAAATGCCAAAGAGCGTAATACTGTTGAGGACGCAGAAGCCGAGGACATCACCAATCAGAAACTTCTGACTGACGAACCCGAAGCAACGACACCCACAAACGATGCACCTATTGACCCTCGTTTCGATAATCCCACAACACCCGAATACGACCCGCATCAGCCCGGAGGCGAACAGAAGCCTGTTGGCCGTGCCGTCATGAAATACCAAGACCGCCCTGTTGAGGTATTGAGTGGCCGTGTCGTTATGATGGAGGACGGCACAATGATTGACAATGAACGTAGCGATGCCTCTATTGTCGTTCGTGACCTCGAAACAGGTAAGGTTGAAATGGTGTCCCCCGATGCTATTCTGTCTTATGAGGGCTATCCTGCTGAGGTTGAAGTGCCGCAAGATAATGTTGCACCCGAAGCCGAAACACCGGCCGAGCCTCAACCAAAGTACACAACAGGCCAAATCAAGATACGCAACTCTGACGGCACGGAAACACGCGGTGTCCTTACCGGCTTTGTCGATGAAAACGGCAACCACGAGTATTATGTTGAGGGCGACCTGCAACAACTCCACTACGCATCAGAGCATGAACTTGACAACATTCTCTCTGAATACACTCCCGATGAGCCGCAGGAAGTGAAACAGCCTCAACCTGCCGAACCTCAACCCGTAGACCCCAACAGGCCGACCCAAGAAGGTGTAGCCAATGTTGAGGACTATGACAAGGGATATTCTTTTGGTATAGATGAAACGCAGGGGATTTCAGATAGTGAACTGACTGCCAAAATAAGCGAGTTGCGCACCGATGCCGAAAGACTGACCGACTTCGGTAGAGGTATGCTTGAGGCATACGAGTACGAGCAACAGCGCAGGGCTATGGAGCAACAACTTGTTCCCGTAGACGCTGAAACCGTTCCCAAAACTGAGGAAACAACCCTCAATCCTATGGAAACAGGTGTAAATATCACGGAAACCGTTCCCAAAACTGAAATTCCTATTGAAAACGTACAGCAATCTGTCGATGATGGAAATGTTGTCGTTCCTGCCCCTGCTACTAACGAAGCTCCGCAGGTAGATAATGTATCTCAGCCCGACTTGACAGCACAGGCAGAGCCTACACCTCTGCAACGCATTCCTCGTAATGAGAAGAACGAACCTATCTTTGAACAGGCCGAAAGCCCGGAAGTAGGTTGGGACGCTCTTGTTGAGTTTTCTGAGGGCGATGCGGCCACAGCCAAAGAGATTGCCGACACAATGGTCGAGGAGAAACGCAAGGCTTTTGAGAAAGCACAGAAGCTCAAACCCAAAGGCAAGACCCCGACTGAGATACTTGCATCAAAGAAAGCCAACACCGCTGAACTCACAAAGGCACAAGCCGAATATGAGCAGTGGCAGCGCATGGCCGGAGTTGAAAACGCTCGTCAGAGTGCAATCCGCTCACAGCAGGAGGTCGAGGCTCGTAGGCTTGCCGCTGAACGTGCTGAGGCTGAGAAAGCCGAGAGAGAG
>OFGQ01001290.1_pt1 | contig 17039 bp, 14 predicted proteins | sample 1521791 | NCBI WGS metagenome assembly OFGQ01 (sample SAMEA3504116, study PRJEB24116) | mouse gut metagenome | biome: mouse gut; feature: mouse-associated habitat; material: faeces | place: Denmark | collected 2011 | reverse complement strand
TAGCGGGAGCAAAGCACGATATCCGGCGTTTTTCCCTGTTCGTCCGCCGATGTCAGCGCCTCGTATATTTTAGGGATATTACATACGTCATGCTGCCCGTCGGCATCCATCTGAATGACATATCGATACCCCCGTCGAATTGCATATTTATACCCGAGCTGCAGCGCACTGCCATATCCGAGATTAAATACGTGCGTTACCAGTTTATGCGGAAAGCTGCTTCGTTTTACGATCCAGTTTGTCTCATCCGCGGAAGCGTCGTTCATCACAAGCACATCCGCCAGACTCTGAATATCCCTCTGCTGCAGATCTTCCAGTACTTTCCGTATATTTTTTTCTTCATTATATGCCGGTATAATAATCAGCACTTCCTTGTCCGCTCTTTTTCCCATAACATACCTCTCCCCGTTTGCCCAGCCACGCGTACGATCAGAGGAACACTGACGGTGATAGTAATTCCAGCAGCTGTGCCAGATCCTGCTTATCGTACATGGTTCGTTTTGCGGCCGCTTTTCCAAGTCGTATTCTCAGCTCTTTCTCGTTTAACAGCTCCCGGATGCCAGCCGCGATACCTTCCGGCGTAAGCGGACAGAATCTGCCGTCGACGCCGTCTTCGATCTGTTCGCGATTGCCGCTGCAGTCAGATGCCAGTATCGCGCAGCCAAGCGTCTGCGCCTCCTGAATCGCAATGCTCTTGCCTTCGTACCGCGTTGCATGCACGTATAAATCACACTGCCTGTAATAGGGATACGGATTCTCCACTGCTCCGCAAAAAACAAAGTCGTCTTTTAATTTTAACGACGTGCGTTGTTTTTCCAAAGAACTTCGCTGATCTCCCTCTCCCAGCACATACCAGCGCACGGCAAGTCCTTCCTGTTTTAGCAGGTACAGCGCGCGGAGCGCAAGGTCATATGCCTTCTGCCTGGTTAATCTTCCGACAGTCAGTATACGATAGCCGTTAAAATCTTCCGGAAAGCCCCCGCTCTCTTTTGCCAGCATCCGGATTTTTTTCTGATTCACCAGATTGTGAAACACATACAGCCGATCGCCATACTCCGGATACATTTCCAAAAACCGGTCCCGTACCTCGTCAGACACCGCAAAAATGCGGTCGAACGCCTCGTAACACCCGCGGTCCATCGCTCTCGTATAACCGGCCCTGGCATAATCGATATGCAAAAACGCAGCTTTTTTTGCGGCTTTGACAGATGCAGAAGTAAAATACGTAGATGCGCCTTCCAGATAAGCGACTGCCAGATCATAGGTCTCGTCCGGTATTTCCGCTCCCTGCGCGACAATGCTCCAGCAGAGCTTGTCAGTCTGTATCTGCCGCTTTTTGATCATTTCCATCATATTTTTTATAAAAACGCCGGCTTTTTGCAGCAGTCTGCCATTTCTAAAAAAGCTGACCAGCACCGTTTTCGCCAGCAGGATTCTTCCCTTTGCCGTATGAACGGAGCAATTTGTATAATGCTTATTTAATAATCTGACATTTTTCGGCAGTCTGTCCGCAAGTTCTCCCTGACCCAGCATCACATACAAGGATATCTGATATTCTTTCTGCTGCAGACTGTCAAGCAGCTCCAGCAAGGCCGTCTCTGCTCCGGCACGTCCAAGCGTATTAACGACAAACAGTATTTTCATCTTTCTGGTATTCCCTCAGCTCTCTTAATTCATACAACATACTTTCATTTTCCTGATTCAGCAAAGACACATGCATCGCCAGCTCCTGATTTTTCCGCAGCAGCTGGGAGACCAGACTGCTGATATAAAACAAAGCCGTTATCAGCACCGCGGCAATCAGAAGAAGCGCAGGCGCCGCTTCCTTTGGCACCACATGTATCCAGTCGTTTAGTCCGGGCGCCGTTCCGGTCAGAATCAGTACGCCGCCTAATAAGAACCACAGCAGGCCGATTCCCTCTGTAATTTTCTGCCAGACCAGCGATACGAAGACCATAACAAACAGTATCAGTCCCATGCCGACCACTGCCAGCTGCAATATATCAGTCATGCTGTTTCTCCACCCCGCTTTCCGATGCTGTACGCACATCATACACTTTTGAAGATTCCGGTACGCCCAGACAGATCGGAATCATCGTGCCCCGGCAAAATATATGCGCATCCATATGCTTTTCCACCCACTTTAATCTGGCATACGCCACCGTCCATCCAATAAACGCTCCCGCTGCGACACCTATGCCATACCAGTGCTGCTCCAGTCCGGACGCACCGTAGCTCAGTACTCCGGTGGAAATCACAAAGCTGATCGCGGTAAGCATTGCTCCCAGATTATCATTAAAATAATATAAAATTAAGAAAATAGGACTATGTAGTGAATGACTCAATATGATCAGAAGGGCCGAATCTAACAGTTCGGCTTTTGCCAGTGTGGAAACTGTGACAGATTAACGGGAATGGAGGATTCATTTGATTACAGACGAAAGAAGCTTGGTAAAAGGCTCGGAGGTCGGGTGCTTTCCAACAATAGACGCCTTGCTGAGTACTTTGCCGAGAAATGTAAGGGTACATATGAAGCGGGTTGGTAAATATGCGGATATACTGTACCGGCACATGTTGGAAAAGAACGTGGAGAATGTAGCGGAAAGGCTTGGGGAGGATTTTGAAGAATACAGCGAAAGAATTTATGCTCTGCACGATATTGGCCGACACTTTATTCCCTTTGCCATTTTAAATAAAGTAGGCGGATTGAGCGAAGGGGAAAAACAGATGATCAAAGATCATACGATAAATGCGCGTAAGGCGATAAGAAGCATTTATATACAGCCCTTTCCCGATGAAATCATGGAGCAGTGGGAAAAAATCGCGGTGTATCACCATGAAAGGTTCGACGGAGGGGGATATCCTGAAGGAAAGAAAGGGGAAGAGATTCCGATAGGGGCGAGAATATGCGCTATTGCGGATACCTATGACGGGATCGTAAGCTGGAAACCATATAAGAAAAAACAGACGACAAAGGAAGAAGCAGTCCGGATTATCGAAGAAGAATCGGGAGGACAGTTTCAGCCGGAATTAGTGGAGATTTTTAGAGAATGTATCGACAGATTTTAAGCCTATTGTTTCAAACCATAAAAGACGTCTGCCATAAGAGAAAAGCGAGAGGGGTATTATGAAAAAAAGAAAACGTTTTCTGGACAAAGGGCAGAATGGAAACCCAATAAAGCGCACACTGATCAGCAGAGTGGATCCGCTTAACAGGTTTAAACATTGGTATATGGGAGGCGTCAGCCTTTTCCGGGGATTTTTCCGTGTCCATGCGGCAAAACAGACAATCGCCATTATCCTGCTGATTTTGCTGGTGGCATTTATTATGGCGGCGTTTTATACTAATGCGGGGGAATTTGTGGTAAAGGTGGACAGGGAAATGGCCAGGGACGGCTTTTATCTTTCGGAGATTCCCAATTTTGATGAAAAGTTGATCACGCTTCACGCGGATGCGCTGGTGGATGCCACGAACATAAGCATATACAATATTGACGAAGATGTGATGGACATTGACGGAGAACATCACAGCGATGATGTGTTTGCCTATACGTTTTATGTAAAAAATCTGACAGGGGAAACAAAAGATTACAGGTATACGCTGTTTATGAGAAATAAAACGCAGGGAATAGAGGAAGCTGCATGGATTATGTTGTTCCACAACGGCAAACAGGAGATTTTTGCAAAGGCGAATAAGGAAGGGCATCCCGAATGCCAATATTCGGAATTTGAGTTCCCGTTTCAGGAATACGCGCTGCATCCCGAAAAACAACAGGGCATGATTTCTAACAGAAATCCGGGCTATATTACCCAGGAGGTTATTGATTACCACGATTTCGACAGTTTGAATGGCATCTATCAGCTGCAAACGGTGCCTTTTGCTTCCGAAAAAACAATTTGCACCGGATTAAGGCCGGATTTTGAACATGACGGAATGGATAAGTTTACGGTGGTGATCTGGCTGGAGGGAGAAGACCCGGAATGCGTGGATGCAATTATAGGAGGAGAAATAGAGTTGGCAATGAGTTTTACTTATTAGATGATTAGATGAAGCGGGGAAGCGGGCAAAAGGGACGGAGGAGGCAAATGGGAAAAGGGATTATAGCGGAAGAAAAAAAAGAAAGAAAAGAAAAACAGGAAAAGCAGGGTTTGAAAGCCAGGCTGTTGATGTGTCTGTTATATCTGGCGGTATTATCCACTGCGACTTACGCGTGGTTTACGATGAATAATAAACCCAAAGTGCTGAATCTTGCGCTTTCCGCGGCGGCAGCCGGGGATCTGATGATCGCCGACGATCTGGGCGGCGGGCCGGGGGAGTATGACGAGGAGCTGGATTTGAAAACGGCTACGCAAAAGTTCCCTATGGAGGAGGTATTGCTGAATCCCGTGACAACGAAGGACGGGCAGATGTTTTATGCTCCGGTATACACAGGAAAGGCAGTGAGCGATGTCAAGGAAATTACGGATCTGGATGAACTGAACCAGCAGTATGTATATGAAAAGACATTTTATCTGAAGGCGGGGAGCCTGAAAAACAGCAAGGGAAAAAGGGTTTCGCAGGGAGCAATGAAAACTTACGAGATTATGCTGTTAGGGCCTGAACAGGCCGGAGAGGAAGTCAGCGGCTGCTGGGTGCGGCAGGCCGATGGCGTAACGAGTACGACGCCCGGCGATACGGCGGCGAATTCCATCCGCATTTCTTTTGAAGTGGAGGGGCAGGAGATCGCCATATGGGAACCGAACAGCGATAAACATAACAGTGATCCTGAGAAGGCTATCGATAACGTAAAAGACTCTTATGGAACATATAAAACATTACAGCAGACAAGCGATGGAAATTTTATAAATGGCGAGGAGGGCAATTCGGAAAAGCTGTTTGAGATTGAAGAAGAACAGGACGTGAAAGTGACGATGCGCGTCTGGATGGAAGGAACGGACGAAGACTGTACCAATTCGAACGAATTGGACGAGATCATCGGAAACATACAATTTATTTCTTCGGAGGTAAAAGGCGGAAGATAAGATGCTGTTTCGGTAAAAGGGCATAGCGAAGCGGGAGAAGCGAGAATAGGAGAGAAGGATGAACGCATTTTTTTACTATTTTTATAACTTTATGAGGAGTATCTTCGGACATATCTGGAATGTGCTGGTCGCGATCAAGGATGCTATTTTCGGAATTTTTGATATTCGCTATTATATGGAACTGTTCAATACCTACAGGGATGATCTGTCTCCTCTCGGGTGGATAGCCGCGATCATCGTACATATTCTGCTGCTTCTGCTGCTCGCCCTGTTTGTATTTTTGGTATATAAGGCGTTAAAAGTTATTTTCCGCTTTAAAGTTCCCGTGGTGGAATATGAGAAAATGAAGGACGAAGTAGTGACGCTGAAACGGGAGATCATGAAGGCCAACTATGAAAAGGATAAAATTCTCGCCATGAAGATATCGGAGCTTGGCATGGAAGTGAACGCGGATCTGCTGGAAACCCCGAACCAGCTTTTGGAAAAAGGGATGGAGGAAGCAGAGTCGGACGCCGTCGCAGAGCCGGAAGAAACAGTAGCGGAAGAGGAAGGCATGGAAATGGTCGAGACGAAAGAGCGAAGATTTCCGAGGCTCTCTGCGGTGGATTTGTATTATACCGATCCGGAATATGTGCCGCCGGTCTATAATAACACGATAAGCCTGGAGGAGATATGCATTAACTTCCGCAACTTCGCGGCAAGCAAGCTGGGCCTGTATTATGAACTGGAAGTGATGAAACAGGCGTTTGCCTCTTTTGGAGCGGCAAAAATGCTTATTTTACAAGGAATATCGGGAACAGGTAAAACTTCCCTCCCGTATGCTTTCGGGCAGTATATTCAGAATTCCAGCGTCATATGCTCCGTGCAGCCTTCCTGGAGGGACAGAACGGAGCTGTTTGGCTACTATAATGATTTTACGAAAAAGTATACGGAAACGGATTTCCTGAAAACATTATATGAAGCACATTATTATGAAGATCCAAGAATCGTGATTTTGGACGAAATGAACATCGCAAGGGTGGAATATTACTTTGCAGAAATGCTTTCCATATTGGAACTGCCAAGAGAGGAAGAACGGTTTGTCACGGTGGTTTCCAATACGGCGGCGAACGATCCGGCATTGATGAAAGAAGGGAAAATCTGGATTCCGAATAATGTATGGTATGTAGGGACGATCAACAATGATGATTCCACCTTTGCGGTGGCGGATAAGGTGTATGACCGGGCGATTCCTATTGATCTGGATGACCGGGCGGAATTTTTTGAAGCGCCGGATACGGAACCGCTGCGCTTAAGTTATAAGCATTTGGAAGAATTGTACGAAGAGGCAAAGAAAAAATATCCCATATCGGAAGAAAATCTTATTCTTCTGGACAAATTGGATAAGTACCTGATCGAACATTTCCGCCTTACATTCGGTAACAGGATTATGCGCCAGTTGAAGGAATTTGTCCCTTGCTATGTGGCTTGCGGGGGGACGGAGATCGACGGGATCGATTTTATGTTTTCCAAGAAAATTCTGCGTAAGTTTGAATCTTTGGGCCTGGGCTTTATCAGAGATGAACTGGACGGCCTGGTTGTATATCTGAACCGTCAGTTCGGCGGAGAGAACATGAAGATCAGCAAGGCATATCTGGCAAGGCTTAAGAGAATGAGCGCAGGATAATATGGAGAAGATTATGGAAAATACGGAAGGCATTGGCTATGTGCATGAAACTTACCGGAAGATGAACCGGGAGGATGTGCAGGAGCAGCTGAAAGACGACAAATTTTATAATTATTTTTATAATCTGCTGGAAAACGCGAGCAATTATTGCAAGTTCTCCAATGCGAAGCTGGTAAAGAGCATCGATGAGGAATGGGTTAGAGAGATTGAAGAGGCTATGCCGTCCCTGCACTATGTTATCGTTCATCCAAGGAAATTTATTGAAGAGGAAAGGGAAGTCGTGAACGTGGCCATGGCGAGGAACATTACGACGGAGTCTATCCGCCATCTTCTGCAGCACAGCAACTTGATCGACGAATACAGGGAGGACGGGACGGTGATTCCCAGCAGGATACTCAACGTATACAAGGAAGAGAGTATCAATATCTATGAGAACCGTTTTATCTGTACACTGATGGCGGAACTTCAGTATTTTGTCAACAAGCGGTTTAATGTGATTTTTGAGGCCAGCAAGGATGAGGTCGGAACCTTTTTTGAAATGGAATCCCGTGTGGATAATTATACGGAAGTCATAGAATATAATTTGTCCGTGAAGATACAGGAGAAACAGACGGACGTGAATAATGAGGAAGAAAATAATAATATTTTTGCCCGGATTATAAAGATACACCAGCAGGTCAATATGCTTGCGGCAACCGAATTTATCGGGATGATGAAACGGTATCCGGCGGTGGCGCATCCGATTGTAAAGACCAACGTGATCGGAAAGAACAAAGACTATAAGGCATGCCATAAATTATGGAATTTTATTCACTCTTATCACAGAGTCGGATATAAAGTAAATATCGTGAAGCAGGAACCGACGATATCCAGGCAGTTTGAAAGGGATATTTATAATACGGTGATCAGGGATTATGCGATACTCCATAATAATATGAAGTTTGCCAACGATATTAATATCGACCATCCCCAAAAGGAACGGGAGATGGACGTAAAACAGATTCGGCAGATGCTGGAGGAAATGGTATTGAAAACCAGCCTGAGCGATGCAGCCTTGAAAAAGCTGGTGATGAAGGAACTGACCGACCTACAGATGAAACGGAAAGCAGAATTGGCGGAATTGGAACGCATTAACAGGCAGAAACGGAAGGAAATCCGCAGGAACCAGATACAGCAGGGAGAAGGGGAACTGACGCTGGAAGACGTAGACAACGAAAAAAATATTGTTATGCCGGGAGAAGAAGATAAAAGAGGAAAAGCAAAGGCAAAGAGACAGTCGCTTCGGCAGAGAAGGCAGGAGAGGGCTGCGAAACGTAAAATGGGCGGCAAATAATGAAGAAGTTATTGGCGGGGGCAGGCAACTTAATATTTATAATGGTTACGTTATATCTCTGCTATTTTATCGTATCGGCTGCATATAACAGGACGCCGGCATTTTTCGGCTATCGCGTGCTGCGCGTAATCACGGACAGCATGGAACCTGTATTTGCGAGTGGAGACTGCATTATCATTAAGGGGATAGGGGAGGACGAACTGGCCGTAGGAGATATTATTACTTTTATTTCCGGGGATCCGTCTCTGAATGGAGCATATAATACCCATCGTATTTATGATATTGCCAGAGATTATATGGCAGGAGAAACTATTTATTTTACAAAGGGTGACAACAATGTATGGACGGACGAGTATACCGTTTCGGAAGATGATATTGTTGGAAAATATATTGGTAAGCTGCCTTATGGGAAAACATTATCCCGTTTTTTGGATAAACTGGCGGAAAAGGATTTTTATTTTGTGGCAATTATTTTACCGATCGTCCTATGTCTGACATCCTGTGTAGTACAACTCATAAAAGAAGTCGGAAGAGCAATGCGGAAAAGAGGAAAAGATGAAGAGGCTTAAGGGGTTATTCCAGGAAAAGATCATACTTTCTTTTGTGATGTTCCTATTGCTTTGTGTTGTGCTTTTTTCGGCGACAACGGCTTGGTATTCGGCCAATAACACGGCGGTTATGAGCGGGATGGAGATAGGAGCGGGAGGAATTGGGGGGCTGAAGGTAGCCATAGAGCCGGGAGGACCGGATATTATGATGCTGCCGGAAGTGAATGAGGACGGAATCCCTGTGATTCCGGTGAAATTGACGGATTTAAATAATGTAAAGGAGCAGATGATCGCGCCAGGCTCCTATGGCCCCATGACGTTTTATATTACTTCCCTTGGGGAGACGGTAACGGGATATTCCATAAAAGTGAGGCTGTCTTACAGGGAAGAGGAGGAGGCCGGTGACAAATTGTCGCCGGAACAGAAAGAAAAAATAAAAGAGCTGATGGAAAAACATATCAGCGTATATACGGAAATGGAAACCGTATCTTCGGAAAACGGACAGGGAAGATGGGGAAAGTTTTCCGATCCGCTGGAATATTATACGGCTGCGGATGCGGAGGATGGCACTGCGGCTACGGGAGAACTGGTCTTTAATACGGAGATCAAGGCCGAGATTTATTGGGTCTGGAATTATGAATATAGCGATATACCGGGCAATGAAAATCTGCCGGAGGAAGAGCTGCAGGAGAAAATCAGGGAATATGACGAGGAAGATACGATGCTTGGGAATTATATAGACCATATCTGGTTTGACGTATATATCACGGGGCAGACGGCGGAAGAGGAATGACATAGTACAGAAAGGGCCATGGAAAAGTGGCAGGAAAGCGAGGAATGGGATGAAAATAAAAAAGAAAATAATGATAATTATAATCCTGGCAGCGCTTTGCCTGGCGGCGGGGGGCGGAACCCTCGCATGGTATTTGCGGGAAGATGTAAAACAGGCGCAGACTACCGGGGCGGAAGTAATGGCTCCTTATAATTTGTACCTGATGAATCCTAATGCCAAAGATTCTTTAAAGTTTGCGGTAGGCAACCTGCATCCGGGAGAGATCAAACATACGGTGATATGCGTCTCTAACCGGGTGCCGGAAAATTATGACGGGGAAGATAATATGTCGGAACTGGTAAAAGATTCGGAATTTAACTATGATCTGCAGCTTGTACATACGGAAAACCTGGCGGTGGACTATGCGGTGTATCCTCTGGAAAGAAAGCAGATACCGGAGGGCGGGCGGCTGCCGGACGGAGCGATTTGCATGGAAGGGGACGACCCGGCTTATAAAACCTATTACTGGATGAAACAGGCATCGCCCATTAAAGGGAGCGATAATACGGAGAAGATGCGGAAAGAAGTGTTCGGGGAAACGGATATTACGGATATTGTGAATGCAGGACAGTATCTTTTTTTTGATGATAACAGCATGAAGCTTGCTTATAACAACGGAACTTATGAATACGATTATTATCTGATTGAAGTAACATGGCAGGATATCAGCGATTTTGACGCATATAAGAAAGAGACGGATCTGGTTTATGTAGTGGTAAACGCAAAGCAGCCAAGGCCGACGGAGCGCTAATGGATATGGGAGCAGGAAATGGAGCGGAATCATCGGGAAAAGACGGGAAAAATTATGATGTTTGGAAAGATATGGAAAAAGTGGGGAGCGGGAAACAGGAAAAGGACAGTGCTGATATTGGTGGGCTGTCTGGTACTGGCGGGCGCTTCCCTTACCGTATATTCGAAATATTATAAAACAAGATATGAAAAAGGGATGGCGATTGCTTCCGGATTTTATTTCAGCAGCAATTATATGTATGAGGAAGAGGGACTCAACGACATAGAGGATATTGAGGAACTGACGAAGAGGAACGGCGGGAAGCTGGTGCATGAGGATTTGCTAAACCGGTTGATGGTGGCGGTCAGCAATAAGCCGTGGGCTGCGGGCAACAATTATACTTTCGATGTGGAGGTTCGCAATCACATCAATCAGCTTTTGTATAACGATAAGGATCTGAATGTTGCTTATGTGATAGAATTTATTCTGCTGGACGAGCCGGGCGGGGCGGATTACAGCGTAGGAAAAACGATAAACGGCGTGGATACCGGGAATTATATCCCGCTCAACAGCGGCAATACAATAAAGAAGGCAAGCTTCCGGGGAACGCTGGAGGGAGGTCTGCTGACATGGGAAAACTATGTACTGCGGGTAAGTCTTGGCAGCGGGCAGACGGCGGATTCGTATCAACCTGCCAGGGTATTGCTGATGGCATATCCCGTGGAGCCGGTTTTCCTGGAAGATACAAAGAAAATAGCCGGAATAATCAGAGCCGAGTACAATATAACGGAGATGGAAATTACCGATCAGAAGTTTACGATAGAGGATGAGTTAAAGGAAGACAGCTGGCAGGAACGGGTAAAAAAAGAATCGGCCCTGGTTTACCAGCTGAAAACGACAGGAAATTATTTTGCGCAGGAAACGGATAATATGCTGCAAAAGATACGGATTAAATGGAATCCGAGCATGTTTTCGCTGAACAAGAATGACAGATATTTGAATCATGCGGAGGGTACGCGGCTTGTGGAATATGACGAAGCAGGAGGAACCATGGTGATAGAAACGGCACCATATTCTTCGATCAAATTTGTTTTTTTTAAAAAAGAAGATTTTGACACGGAGATACAGAATATGACATTGGATGAATTTAAAAATACGATTCAGGCGGAAAAAGTAGAGTAAGATCAGGATATAACGGGACAGGTGAAAGAGATGAAAAGGTATTTGACGAAAAAATCCAGTAAGAAGATGGCGGGCATGATAGCGATATTTCTGTCATGTGCAATATTTTTAAATAACGCGGGCATATATTCCGTGCTGGCAGCAGAAAACGCTCCAGGGGGGAATACTGGCAGCAGCAGAAGCCAGGAAACGTTGTCTGCCTTTTCACAAAATGAAACGCCGCCGGAAGGAGGAGACGGAAGTACAAGTCAGCCGCCGGAGGGAGGAGGAAGCGAAACACCGCCGCCGGAAGGAGGAGACGGGAGCGAAACACCGCCGCCGGAAGGAGGAGACGGGAGCGAAACGCCGCCGCCGGAAGGAGGAGACGGGAGTGAGACGCCGCCGCCGGAAGGGGGAGACGGGAACACAGAACAGCCGCCGGAGGAAGGAGACGGAACAGGCGGTGAACCGCCGCAGGATATTCCCTCTGAAGATATTCCGCCCGAAGACGGGGATATACTGGATCAGCTGCCGCCGGATGGAGAAGAGCCGCCTGTGGATGGCAGTCTGGATGAGGAAATAACGGAGGACGGGAACGAGGAAAACTGGGAAGATTTATACTGCCTGGAAGGGAAGGAACATGAATATGAGGAGATATTGGCAGAAGATGGTACGGTAACGAAGTACCGGTGCGTATTCTGCCTGAGGGAAATAACGGAAGAGACATTGGAAGCTGAGGGAGGCAGCCTTCACGGCCATTTATGGAACCGGGCGGAAGGAGAAATTATCCCTGTCTGCGAAAGCTGCGGGCTGGCGCGTCTGGACTGTGAAGGCGAGGACGGCTATGGGATACATATTTTTGAATGGATGCCGGAAGAAGGAGAAGCCGGCAAGTATCGCTGCGCAGTCTGCGGTGCGGAGAAGGAATTTCTGGACGAGTGGGATATGACGGTAGAGTTGTTCGCTGAGATTATGGGCGTTTCCATGTATGCGGTGACTTATACTTATAAAAATGGTGAAACATCGGAAATTCCAATCAATCAGCTGCAGCTGGCGAGTTATACAGGGAAAAAATTCACAGTGAAGAATCTGGCGGATCTGATGGCTTTACAGGAACTGAGCAACGACGGGGCTGGCTTCGATTTTGATGGGTATACGATAGAGTTTCATTTTCGGAAGATGGCGGATGGTTCCGATGGGCCGGACAACGGTACAAAATGGGATCTGACGGAATTAAAAGGTGATTTTAATGGGCTTGGAAGTGAAGATGCGCCATTTAAGGGAACTTTGACGCTGTCATATGACAGCGCGTCTTTGCACTTTTTGACGGCGACTCCTTTGCTGAATTATGCCGCCACCGGAGCGGTTGTGTCGGGATTTCAAATAAACGCGAATATAGAAGGGGATGGAAGCAGCCCGGTGGGGGCGGTTGCCGCCCATGTGGTAAGATCCGATAAGGGAGATACCCTGACGGTTTCGGATATATCGCTGTCGGGATCGGTAGCGAATCCAGGAGGGACAGCCGGGGGATTATTTGGGGAAGTAATCACCGCTGGAGGAGATCCTATAAAGATCCGCTATGAAAAGAACGACGGAAGTCGGCTCGGGGTTTCCGTAAAAACGGATGTAAGCGGAGCATGTGCCGGAGGGCTGGCGGGCAGAACGGAAGGCGCGGTAGAGGTCTATAAGACGGATGTATTTCCGACCGGGAGCGTGAGCGGAACCCAGTATGCCGGCATGCTTGTGGGAAACATGGAAGCCGGAGGGACTTTGTTTGCGGCCGGAACGGACGGATCGGCCGGGGCGGGCGGAGCGGATGAGGAATGTGCGGTCCAGGTAAGCGGAAGCGGAACCAACGGAGGATTGGTTGGAAGAATAGCAAACGGAACGGTTTGCAGAGTGGAAGGGAATGAAAAAAAGCTTGTTTTGACCGGCAGCGTGGAAGGCGGCAGCGCCGGAGGGCTGGTCGGAGAGTGCGAGGACAGTAAAATAAGGCTGAACCATGTTGCGGTTAGTGCTTCCGTAACGGCAAATGCGGGAAATGCCGGAGGGGTGGTCGGATCTTTTACCGAATCCCGCACAGGAAATGCAAATGCTGCGGACGGGGACTGGCATATCTTACACCATATCGATGTTAACGGCGATGTAAAGGGCATGTCCCAAATAGGAGGAATCGTTGGTTACTTAAAGGCGTGTAATTTCCGTATAGGACTGCCGGGGGAGGCGGATAATTTCGATTGCATGAAAATGCTGGGAAATATTGCCGCAGGAAATGCGGGAGCTGCCGCCGGAGGAATGATCGGGGCTGCGGAAGGGGAGTTTATTGAAATTTATCATGTAACGACGGGCCAGGGAAATAATGAAATACGCGGTGCGGGCTCCATCGGAGGCATCATAGGGAAAGTAGGGAGCGATGCGGGGGGCGCTGTTGTTAAGGTAAAGAATGCGAAGATTGCATCCTCTTTTTCACCGGAAGGAAATAACAAAATACAAGGTGGTATTTTTGGCGATATTCATGCGGGCAGCATGGCGGCAATGGATGGAACTATCGATGTAGCGGCGCTCGGGATCAATGATTCCTCCCTGCTGAGGGGGCATATTGCAGGGCAGCAAAAGGAAGCGCTTGTTTACTTTGAAGAAAATTGCAGTTATCAAAGGCCGGAAGGAAAAGCATGGGTGGATGATATCGGCAATTACGGCGGAGTATATAGAAATGGGACATGGGGAGAAGACGGCAATCCTCCCTTAATTTCCTATGGAGAAAAAAAGATTCAGGGCGTAGTAGGGAATTCCGGCAGCGGGTGGATCTTGGCTTCGGAAGCGGATGTGATCCGCCTGGCGATTGCACTGAATACGGAAGGAAGGTTTGCGGGGAATTGTTTTGGCAATACAAGCAAAGCGGACCTCCTTGGAGCGGATTACTTGTTAAAAAAGACTGATTATGCTTTGGGGAATTCCGGCATATATGCTTTGAACCGTAATGACAGAGGAAATGAGGCGGGAGAACGCTTTAGCGGCAAACTGGCCGGCGAAGGGATGGCAGTGATCGACCTGGGGGATTGCATTACCTACCAGTCCTTCCTTTCCCTGTTCCCCTGCGCAGGAGAAGGTGCGGAGTTTAAGAATCTTACGGTAAAAAGAAATATCAAATATGCAAAGAATGCGGCGGCAGGACTGGCAGCTTATGCATCCGGCAATGTCACGGTGGATCACGTGGATATGAGGGTTTCTTTGACAGGAAGCGCCGATAACGGGACGAATCCCGGTTATCTGTACGGAGGCATGTTTGCAAATTACCGGGCCGGGGGAGCTGTGACGCTGAGCATAACCGGAAGCAGGATCGGGGGGAGCTTTGAGGTTATCCAAAATACGAACGACCTTAACCGAAAGCAGTATGTCGGAGGAGCGATTGCGAAATATGCTGCCGATAGCTCTGAAATTCCTGTTATAAAGATAGACGGACTGGAAATTGCTGCGCAGATTACTTCCGGCAGCCGCTTTACCAGCGGTATGATTACTCAGATAAATATGGAGAATGCGGCGCAAGACCGGAGCAGGGACAGAGTAACGCTGGATATGAAGAATATTGAGATAACAAAAGATACGAGGATTAATATAACCGATGTAGGAGAAACAGGAGGGCTTCTTGGATGGAAATGGTTTGGAATCGCCCCCTGCGCTGGAAATTATTCGATTGCTCATCTGGTAGTGGGCGACGGCAGTACGGCGGCGAATGGACCTTCTTATTCCACCGGCGGCGGATATGGAGGGCTGATACATACGGTGACGGGCAGGATCCAGCTGAAAGAAATTTATATAAGGAACGGTTCTTTTTATGCAAATCCTTCAGGGGGAAGCAATCATAACGGTTTATTATTCCATAACGGGCATAACGCGCTGATAGAATTGGAGGATTATCAGATCGCCGATCAGGGGATGGGCGTAAGGGCAGACTCGATCAATTTTGCGGCGAACAATGCGAAAGTCAGCGTAACGGGCGTGACAGCCAAGTTTGGCGAAGTCGTCGGAAGCAATATGGGGGATAATAAAGATAGAAGAAATTATACGAACGGGGGAATTGTCAATATTATAAGCCCTGCTTTTCAGAATGACTTCATTGCATACAGCAGTCATTTGTTTAACCAAGACGCGGGTTCTAACAATACGAGGTATTACTATAATCTGTTCGGAACTTCCCTGGCAGGGGAGGCTTCGTTTCTGCCGGAAAACAGGAAGCTGAACGGAGCGGATCTGGTTATTGCGGATGCGGATCAAATGATGATCTGGCATTTGTCCCAGTATATCAACGATTCGCTTCGCAGATATTTGAAACCTTATTTTGTGGGGGAAGCGGTACCTGCGAAAAATACAGGAGTAACCATACGGGGAACGATTGATTTGAATCACAGGGGTTACTATCCGACTCCTGTGGGGAACTGCACGGTTCGGACAGAAAATAAGGCCACCATTATTTTCCATGGCGATAAGCTGACGGACATCAATGGAGGGCTGACGGAAAAAGTTAAGGAGGGAGAAGGGAACCGGAGAGAGAATTATATGATGCATAGCGGGCTGCTGGTCAGCCCGGGAGGCGGAGTAACGGTTCAGGGAAATGAAGACTATCTTACGCTGCAAGGAAAAATCACCCGGCTTCATGAGGATTCCGGGGCATTATTTGTGATGTCCGTCAGCGGCAGCAACACCATATGTAAAATCCGCCTGAAGGATCTTTATATGAATGGCTTTGGAGGGGCGGCGCATGGATATGGCCTTTTGATCGGAACGATAGGGGATAACACTGATATGAATATCAGTTGGCTGGAAACGGAAGGATATAACGATAATTCCCGGCAAAAATATGCGGCTTCAGCTTTGATCGGGAGAGTCGGCAATACATCCGCAAAGAATTTGAAGCTGGATTTTACCAACATCAGGGTGGGAGGAAAAAACCCGGATCGAAATCCGGCAAATAAGAGTGAGGGCGTCTTTCGGTGGGCGATATTGATCGATAAACATGAATTTACGGACAATACGCAGGAAAATAGGGGGCGTGTCAGATATTTATTTACGGAAGAAGCATACAAAGGTTTGGATATGTCAGCCACCGGAAATAGTACAAAAGCCCCGTTTGAAGGGGGCATTTTCGGGGACAACAATTATGGCTCTATAGGCGCATATGTCACCATCGGCAGTGAATTAAAGAATGGCGTTGAATATTGGAATAAGGATGGGGAAGCGGATCTGGATTATAAAGGGACGATTGCCTGGAACGATTACCTTCCTTATGTATGTACGGTCCATACGGAGAACAAGCATATCCAGGTCAATCCGAAGAATGTTTCTGTCGATATGGGCTGCGGAACTTATGAAGACCCGTATCAGATCACAAGCGCGAAGCAGCTTCTGGCATTGTCCTATTATCTGATTAATGGGAACAACCAGGAGTATTTGAAAGAATGGCAAATAAGAACGCCAGGGAGTACGGAATCGCTGGACGGGAATGGGATATGTACGAAAAACCATACGGAAGCTACTTTGAAAACCTACGGAGATGCTGATTTTCCGACCCGTGAAGAACTGCGGAAAGCATATTATATGATTATGGATGATATTGATTTTTCCGCGTTGAAGAGTTCCGGCGATGCGGCTGTGGTACAGAGTTTCGTCGGGCTTGGGACGACGGATTATCCGTTTTCAGATCGGAAGAGCGTCGTGTAGGGAAAGAGTGTAGATCTCGGTGGTCGCCG
>OFGQ01001289.1_pt1 | contig 17043 bp, 14 predicted proteins | sample 1521791 | NCBI WGS metagenome assembly OFGQ01 (sample SAMEA3504116, study PRJEB24116) | mouse gut metagenome | biome: mouse gut; feature: mouse-associated habitat; material: faeces | place: Denmark | collected 2011 | reverse complement strand
ACCTTCACCTCCGGGGTGATGTGCCGGAGTGTTATCAGCTGGTTCTTTTTGGCGGTAACGCTGAAATACTGCCGGGTATGAGGCTTCCAAAAACAGGCGTCGCATTTCATCCCAGTGTACCCCTTGAACATAAAGCGGAAGAATATCTTGACGCTCTGAATGATTGGAAATACATGGAGTCATCAAAAGCTGTTTACCGCAATGATTTCACCTGGTATTTTATGTTTTTGGAACTTAACCGTCTGGAACATTCACCAGAAACTGTAACCCTATGGATAGATATGCTTCCGGATTGTCCGGATCAGGCCAAAGCCGGCAATTCCATATCGGCCCGCCGTTCACACACGATCAGAATGTTTGGGAAGTATCTCCAGGGCACAATGGAATCTAACATAACTGCAGGCCAAAAGCGTGCGTCCGACCAACTCCCGTCATGGAGCAAAACCATTCTTGATGGTTTTATAGAGAGCCGCAAGCGGGATGGGATGGCCAATAATACACTTACCATGTGCAGATCTGCCGGATGCAGTTTTTTCAAATATCTTGAAGACAACGGGATAGATCATCCAATGTCCATAACGCCGGATGTGGTGAAAGCATTCCATAACCAGGATGTCCACTCGACCCCGGAGAGTAAAAATGCATATGGGTCTAAACTCCGCCAGCTTCTGCGGTACATGGCCGGCCAGGATCTGGTTTTGCCAACACTTGTTTTTGCGGTATCCGCAGGCTGCGCTCCCCATCGCAGCATCGTTGATGTCCTGAGCGATGATATGGTTAAGAAAATATATGAATACCGTGAGAAAGCCTCCACCCCCATAGAACTCAGGGACACAGCCATGGTTATGCTCGGACTCCGGATGGGTATCAGGGGCGCAGACATCCTAAAGCTCCAGGTAAATGATTTCGACTGGAAAAATAAAACGGTCTCCTTCATCCAGCAGAAAACAAGAAAAGCAATCACGCTTCCAGTACCGACAGACGTAGGTAATTCAGTATATAAATACATCATGGATGGGCGTCCGGAATCGGCTGCCGCAGGTAACGGATATATATTTATCCGCCATCAGGCGCCATATATCCCGCTTAAAGTTACAACGGCATGCCGCGGGGCTTTAAAAAGAATACTTGCCGAATATGGTTTTGAACTGTCTGCCGGCCAGGGCTTCCATATGACACGGAAGACATTTGCCACAAGAATGCTCCGGGCAGGCAACAGGCTTGATGATATTTCTAATGCCCTTGGGCATGCACGTCAGGAAACTGCTGAGGTATACCTCGAACGTGACGAAGATAAAATGAGGCTCTGCCCTCTGGAATTTGGAGGTGTCTTATCATGACATACATTTTTGAGAGCGGCCTGGCACATCATATCGAAGGGCTTATACAACAAAAACGGGCTGATGGATATGCCTATCATGCCGAAGAAAAGCTGTTAAAACGCTTTGATACTTTTTGCGTACAGAATTATCCGGAACTGACAACAGTTACTTATGAAATGGCAGCCAAATGGTCCGAAGCCAGACCTTGCGAAGGAGATGCCTATCACAACCGCCGTATGTCGGTCGTGAAAGTGCTGGGTGAATATATCCTTTCCCTCGGCCAGGAAGCATACATCCCTAATTTTTTCTGCAAGGCTTACCGCCCGGCCCTTTACATCCCGTCAAAAGATGAGGTTAAGGAGCTGCTGCGGAAAATGGATATCCGCACATCCCATAATTCAGAGCAGCTAAGGCTCGACAGGGAGTGCAAGATTCTTTTTCTCCTGTATTTTTGCTGTGGGCTGCGTCTGTCAGAAGGGCGGCTGCTAAAGTGGGAACATATAGACCTGGAAAAAGGGATCCTTACTATCCTTGGCTCAAAAGGCAGCAAAGACCGTCTTGTATACCTTCCGCAGGACAGCCTTCCAGTACTTAAAAGCTATAAAGAATGCCAGGAAAAGCTTTTCCCCGGAATTGACTGGGCTTTTCCAGGAAAAGACCCGCATAAGCCTGTTTCGTGTTCCGGAGTAGAGTCAAGTTTTAACCGTCATTGGGCTATGCTTCCAGCTGCCGGGACACTTGCTAAACACCCGACGCCCCACTGTTTACGCCACGCTTTTGTAGTGGAGAGGTTTAATGAGTGGATGCACCAGGGAATTGATACAAACACTATGCTCCCATATTTAAGCAGATACCTTGGACATAAAAGCCCTGATGAAACGTATTATTACTATCATCTTGTAGAAAAGGCATTTGATACTATCCGGGAGAAAGATACAGTGTCGGGAAAGGTTATTCCGGAGGTGGTTCCCTATGAAGAATAAACCAGAAAAGATACGGTCTGGCCAGCTGTTCTTTTCCCAGACATGGAACTTTCTAAATGTCTATTTGGTAAAGCAGGCCGGACGCAGTCAGGCTACAGCAGAATCCTATAGGGATTCCCTTACAATATTTAAAAACTATCTTGTAGGTGAATTAGGTAAGTCCATAAGCACCTTTCAGTTTTCCGACTGTACCAAAGAATGTATTTATAACTTTAGAGAGTATCTGCTTGCAAATGGCAGCCAGCCATCAACTGTAAATGTAAGAGTCGCGGCTATCCGCGCCTATCTGAACTATGCCTCGGATATGGACATATCCATCCAGTCGGTTGCTCTGGCAGTCAGCCAGATATCACCCTGCAAAACCATAAAAAAGGAAAAGCCTGTTCTGTCCGAGGATGCACTTGCCGCAATACTGTCCGCACCGCCGGATACGAAGTTTGGTGTACGGGACCGTGCTATTTTGATTCTCCTCTACGATACAGCTGTAAGAGTCAGTGAGCTGCTCAACATCCGCTTATGTGATGTTGCAATGGAATCAAAATATCCCAATATTTTCATAACAGGCAAAGGCAACAAAGAGAGAACCATACAATTGACAGCTAAGGCGGCTGGACACCTTAAGGAGTATATGCGTGTATATCACAGCAATTCTTCTAAAGAAGCCTACTTATTTTCCACAACGATAAAAGGTGTGGCAGACAGGATGTCCGTTGGAAATGTCCAGAGGATTATAAAAAAATATGCAGCCCTGGTAAGCGAGGCAGGGATCAGCATTCCAGATTCAGTCCATTGCCACATGTTCCGGCGGACCAGGGCCACAAATCTTTACCAGGATGGGATCGCCATTGAACTTGTCTCTACAGTGTTAGGACATGCCAGGACTGATACAACCAAAAACTACTATGCAAAGCAGTCTGTTGAACAGCTTCGGGGAGCAATGGAATCTGTTCCAACACCCATACCTGATGAAGCGGCAATGTGGGAGGGCAGTGAAGATGAAATGGCAAGGATTTGTGGATTGCGCTAACGAATAATGCTCATCTTTTAGTAGTAAAGTGCCTTATTTCTCAGCATTCTTTAAAATGATTAACATTTTGGAATGCTGAGTATAACGCCTGAAATGGATACATCAACATTTCAGGCGGAGAGCGTAGCCTTTACTGTCTGCAGTTTCTTCAATTTAGATACGTCAGACTACTCATTCCCATATTTAGCGGGATGGGCAAGCAGCATGGATATGAAGGAGATGCGCACGTCAATGGATTTTATCCGGAAAACAGCAGGCTCTTTTATTGACAGCATGGTGGAGAACATCCAGAAGCTGCAGAAAGAAAAAGCGGCAGAACGGGAGCTGACAGAAGATGATTTCGTATTCCAGTTTGCCCCTCTTGGGGAGGATACAAAAAAGTTCTATCTTGTAGATAATGTCGGGCGGGTAGATTTTTTAAGGCTGTTACATACTTTTGCTGAACAGGACGGGGGAAATGGAAATCCGGAGCAGTTCCTGAAAAGCCACGGCGTACACCTGGATTTATGGCGGGATTCGGAAGATGGAAAGAAGAATCAGGAAATCCCGGAGTTCTATGATGCCTTGTATATGGATGCAGGCCATATCGTGGATGCGGCAGAATTTTCTATTTTGGTGCAGGTGGAGATGATGATCAGCCGTGCGGAGTACGGGCATACAGCTTTGGGGAAGGAAGCGCATAACCTGGCTGTCTTATATGCCTATAAGCTGGACAATCCAAGGGACACGAGGGAGTTGGTGAATAAACTTGCGGAGGCTGTGGAAAATCCGAAGATGCATAATCTTCAGGAAATTATGGAGGATGCACAGGAAGAGATTGATTTTCTGCCTGATAACAAAGTCGGGATTATGCAGATGCATGAATTTGGCTACCGCAATGATTCCGTCCTGCCGCTTACAATGGAAAGGGCCGTTGCGCTGCACAATGCAGGGCTGCATATCTACAGCCTACAGAAAGACGGAAGTTCAATTCTGATGAATACAGAAGATGATATTAGAGAAACAGGAGAAGACGGCATGTTTGGCATTGACGCAAGGGCGTGGGAGAGCTACCAGGTGATGGAATCGGTACGTGCGGAAAATGCAGAGCAGGAACATTTAAACGAAGAATTGCTTTTCAGCAGTAACGAGGATCGTTATGCCATCTACCAGATCCGGGACGACAGCAAGAGCCGGGAATACCTTTTTATGGGTACGGAGTATCTGAAAAAGCAGGGATTTTCCGTGGATTATGATGATTACCGGATGGTTTACGGTGATGTGCTAGGGGGAAAAGAAACGCTGGATTCCCTGTATGAAAAATTCAATATCGGGCAGCCGCTGGACTTTAAAGGGCATTCCCTCTCTGTCAGTGATGTAGTGGCCATAAAAAGAGACGGTGAGATTACGGCGCATTATGTGGATTCTTATGGATATACGGAACTGCCGGAATTTTTTCATCAGAAGGAGAAAACCATAAAGCAGGAAAAAGGAACAGAATTACAGGAAAGCAGCCTGCAGGAACTACAAAAGGGTGATACAGAAAAGCAATATCAAGAAGTAGAGATTTTTGGAGTCCCGGCATTATTTTCTAATGGAAAGATACCGGAAAAAGAAGTGCCATCTGAACTTTACCGCTATGATTTGCGGGGGTCTGATTATGACCCTGGCGATCCGGTCGCTGTGGAATACCATGTGGGAGCCAACCATGCCGGCACAATCCTGTCCTCGTTTTATCTGCCTATCCCGGAAAGAAGGTATTTGAATCTTGGGGAAGAATTAAACTTTACTGGCGGGATGGTGACAATCGAACAATTAAAGCAATCAGCAATAGCGTTCAATGAAAGCCTGAATACAAAAGAAAAGAAACGGAAGCTGGAAGAACGGATACAGAATGTGGTCATTCATTCCAATGAGGAGCTTTTATATACAGGTACAGATGATTGTTACGCTCTTTTTCAGATCAATGAGGATACGAAAGGCCGGGATTATTTCCTTTTAAGTATGGAAACGATCAAAGAAGATGGTTTAGAGGTGAATGGTGCGGATTATTCCCTGATTTATGGCGGCAGGCTCAAGCTAGGGGATAATTTGGAAAGCGTCCGCACAGAAATAACATTTTCTCTCCCGGAAGGCTATACCGGGCACTACCCGACTGTCGGTGATGTGATGGTTATGAACCGTAAAGGGAAAGTGACTGCTTATTTTTTGGATGATTATGGCCCTGTGGAACTGCCCGGTTTTATTGAACAGAGGAAACATGTACTGGAGGAAGAAGCAAAACGGCAGATTCCAGAGGAAAAAACGTACCCGCCGCTTTATATGCATACCATTACCTATGCAATGGAGCATGGCCGGGCAGATGATTACCTGGAATCAAGAAAGCTGAACCTGGACTGCAAAAAAGCGGTTGAGGACGCAATCAGGGAGAACTTTGACGGGATGCATCTGGCGCATGATGCCGCAGAGGAAGTCCTGGAGGAATATGGCGCAGAACGTGTGGTATTCATCCTTGCAAATACGTTGCAGCATTTGGAACATGACGGGCGGTTTTCTATCGGGAATAAGGCATGGGCAAAGGGATACGAGATACCGGAAAACATAAACCGGGGGATGGATATGAACGCTGATTATGTGGTAAGCAGCCACCCGGCTGTACTGGACGGGTTTATCGGATTGGCAAGGGATGGAATACAGGAACAGGAGTTAGGGAAGGAAGAAAACGTGCGGATCAATGAGGAAACGAAAGGGTTTATTGCAAATGGGCATTTTGGCACATGGCATACGGTAGAAGCAAAAGAAATTAGCGGCGAGCTGTTTTACCGAATGGAGCATGAGGAATATGGGGATTCTGTGGCCTCTATTATTGTCAATCAGGAAGGGGAACTGGTGGCAGAGGATCTGGAGCATGGGTTTGATCAGGGGGCAATGGAAGCCATTGGCGAGTATTTTTCAGAAAAAGGAGTAGAAATGGAACCGGAGCCGTCATTCATTGCACAATACTATCTTATACAGAACACCGATGGCAGCAAAGCAGAAAGGGAATATCAGTATTTTGCGGATTTGGATGCGGCGGTCACTGCCTATCAGCAGATACCAAACCACCTAAATAAACAGCTTGGCATGGAAAGCACGGAACAGCCACCCTCCAGGATGTCCCTGATTGTGTGCCAGAATGGAATTGAAACGCTTACAGATATAGAATTTAATTCCCTAAGCGAAAAATGGGTTCGAGAGGAAACGATGGCGGCGTCACAGAAAGCAAGGGAGTATCTCGATAGCTATGATGTTGCGATTGCATACCAGACAGAAAAAGGGTATTTTTCCATCCAGACCGTTTCTGACGGTTACGATTATACGATTTATGGTAAGGATTTCAGGGAGATTGACGGAGGCGTGTACGACGATCCGGATCTGTCAATCCGTGAGGCGATGGAAGCGATCCTTTCGGATGAAGGCATACCGTTGGCGGCGTGTAAGGTTATGGATTATGGAGAATTGCAGGTGAAAACAGAAACCGTGGCGCAGGAAGAACTGCAGAAGGCGCAGGCGAAAGAAACGGAGACGGAGAGACTTCCGCTTGTTTCTGATCAGACAGAGCCGGAGCCTGCCTTAAACGGCCAGAGCCGTGCGGGGGTAGAGGAAACCGTACTCTGCTATGCCCAGGCACAGATTGATGAAATGGGGCTGTCGGAGGAAGTGGAGCTGCTTGGCGCAAGGGTGTACGGGAGCCGTTCCAGGGAAGGGATGTACCAGGAAGGCTCGGATATAGATGTGGTGGTATCTTACAGCGGCAATCTGAAAGAGGATGTTTTCTTCAATGCGTTACATGAGGGAGATTTTAAGATGGCGGGAATCCCGGTTGACATCAATCCAATCTCTACGGAAAAGACAGGAACTTTGGAGAGATACATGGAGAATGCGGAAAAATATCTGGATGGAAAAGAAAGGCAGGAACTTACCGGGGATATTGTAAAGTTCAGTATGGATCATGATGAAGATCTGCTTGGATTTTGGGATGGCGCTGCCCGGATAGAAACAGAGCCGATCTATCAGGCGTATGAGATTATTGGCAATGCGCTTGAAAGAAATGATACGGAAAAGTTCCGGGCGCACTTAGCGGAGGTTATTGAAACCGGCGACAAAGAATCCCCGATTGTCAGGGATGCAATCGGGTTAATGGAGAAATTGACAGGGGAGAGCCATGACATTTCCGTAGAGCAGGAGGCAACCATTACATTCTATGTGGCAGAATGTACGGAGTTCCCTGTTCTGGGGGAATACCATGAGCGGCTGGAAACATTGCAGGAAGCGATGGATCTGTATGAGAAAATCCCGGCAGAGCGGATGAGCGGCATTAAGGGGATTGGATTCTGCCTGGAGGACGGCAGTATCTATGACGGGAATTTTGACTTAATGGTGATGGGGGAGATGCAGACGGAATTTATCAATGAGATTCCCCAATACCGGGACAGCCCATTAGTGCAGAAGGCGATTGCGGACATGGAGAAAATCCTTGCGAATCAGAAAGAAAAGAATAGGCCAGGGTTGAAAAGGGGGCAGGAACCGCCGCAGCCGCCAGTGTCATTGGAGAACAGGCAACAAACCGTACAAGCGCATGAAAAAGGAAGCCCAGGTATCACAACACATGAATCGGGCAGAGATACTGCCAGGGCAGAAACGAAAGCAGCAGAGCCGGTAAAATCAGTTGAAAATGCCCCGAAAACAGACAAGGGCATATCTGGCGGCAGCAAGAAGCAGTCCGTCCTAAACGCCCTCCGGGAACGGCAGGCAAGGATGAAAGCACAGGAGAAACAAACTCTGGAACGGGGGAAGCAGAGCCAGAAAACACAAGCAAAGAAGAAGGGAGAACAGGAATTATGATGGTGAGATTTGAGGAAAATGAATATTTCCTGATAGCAATGTTCCAGAAGGAAAGCAGGCAGGCAACCATTGAGGAGATGCATAACGCAATCCCCTACATAGGCAGGGATGAGGAAATGCTTGCCCTCATGAACAGCACACTGGAAAAGCTGTGGTGCCTTACAGAGGAAGCATTTTTAGAATTGGATCTGGAACTGTATAAAGAGGAACCGATGGAGGATGAATGATGGAGGCAAACCAATTTGCGGTGTACCAGCTAAAAAATATCCCGGAAAACAGGCAGATACGGTTCCGGCCTTACAGCACACTGCAGGAGAAGGGGATACAGATACAGTATAAGGATTATGAGCAGGTGTATCTGGCACGGATGCAGCCGGAAGACGAGCCGGGACAGATCCGCAGGCGTTTTAACAAGAAACTGCCACGGACATTTCATGGACATTCAATCAGTGTTAGTGATGTGCTTGTGCTGAATAAGGGCGGCGTTGTGGCCGCCTATTATGTTGAGAAAGAAGGATTTACCGCCATAGCCGGGTTTATCCGGACAGGTTCTTCCGGTGCGCCTGTGTCTTTCGGTACTTCTGGTTTCCACATCGAGGGGAAAGAAGGGAGCTGGCACGCTTTTGACAGCATAATCGTAGACGGCAGGGAGTTCTTCCTGATGGAGCATGAAGCCTATGGGAAAGATACGGAATGGCTTGTGGTGGATGAAGCCGGGCGGCTGGCTGCCGAGGGAGTCTATCACGGGTTTGACCAATCCGTGCAGCAGCAGATTAAGGATTATCTTAACCCGCCGAAGCCTGAAAAAGAAACAGTGCGGCATGAAATCAAATTCCCCTCTGGGAAGGCTTCTGTCCCCTCCGGGGCAGATGCGGCAGAAGGCGGCGACAGGGAAAAGCCGCCCCTTGAGAATTGGCAGAAATATATGGAAAACGGGGAGTATGTCCGCAGCGTTGAGAGTGGGGAAGAAGAAAATCACAGCCTCATTGATGGGAATAAAAATAACGGCAAAAAGAAGCATGGCAGGGAATCTGTCCTGAAAAAACTGCGGCAGAAACAGGCGGAGATTGCGAAACGGCACGGAAAGCCTGCACAACAGATGGAAATGCCGGAACAGATGGAGCGCAGACGGAAATAAGGGAAAAGGGAAGTATCTGGCAGGGATTGCCGGATGCTTCTTTTTTATGTCTTGAACATTATGGAGTTTCTCTGTATAATAAAGCCATAACAGACAGGGCGAAACCTCCCTGTCAGACTGCCAGGCGCAAGCCGGAACCGGGGTGATATTATGCAGGGTGGAATAATACAGGAAGAGCCAAAAGAGAAAGCAGTGGAAAAAAAGGATTCCTTTGCCAAATATACGGTGAAAGACAGCGTATTCACGACGATCTTTCGGGATAAAAAATACCTGATACAGCTATACCGTGCGCTCCATCCGGAGGATACGGAGACTACGGAAGATGCGCTTACGGATATAACGATAAGGAACGTGCTTACCAACGGAATCTATAATGACCTGGGTTTCCGGGTTGGGGACAAAATTTTATTCCTGGTCGAGCAGCAGTCGAGCTGGACGATGAATATCATTATACGTGCGCTGATGTATTTGGCGCAGGTTTACCATGATTATTTTGAAGAGCAGGACGCAGATTTATATGGAAGCAAGAAAGTCCATGTGCCGGAGCCGGAGATATATATGATCTATACAGGGGAGCGTGTCAGCAGGCCGGAAACGATTTCATTTTCCAAAGAATTTTTCAAGGGAAAAGAATGTTCCATTGAAGTAAAGGTAAAAGTAATCTATGACGGCAAAGGAAATGACATCATCAGCCAGTATGTTGCTTTTACAAAGGTATATAACGAACAGGTAAAGCGGTATGGGAGAAGCCGGGAGGCTGTCACGGAAACCATCCGCATCTGCAAAGACAGGAATCTGCTCCGTGAATTTCTGGAGAGCAGGGAAAAGGAGGTTGTGTCTATCATGATGACTTTGTTTGATGAAGAGAGGATTATGCGTAATTATGTTGCCAGTGAAAGACGTGAGGCAGTAAGGGATGCAGTAGAAAATATGTTAAAGACTGGAAAAATGTCAGCAGAGGAAATCGCCGGGTATTTTACGGAGCTTTCTGTGGAAGATGTCCGGGAAATTGAAAAAGGACTGCTTCAAACGATATAATAGTTGCCATTATGCAGATACCATAGAGGAAAGATAATAGAATCCCCGGTTGTGAATGAATACAGCCGGGGGTATTTACATGGAGGGCAAAGTGAAAGAATCAGAACTGATAGGGAAAGTACATTCTGCTGTTTACCATCAGTGCCGGCATCGGGGCTATGCCGCCCCGGCAGACGTACTGGTTGACATAGGGGTGCTGCCCCGGCAGAAATATGAGGACTGGAGATTCGGGAAAGTACAGTATCTGGAAGCCGTCTGTACCTGCAATTTGAAGAAACTCTCATTTATTATGAAGCAGATCCGCTCCTATGCGAAGAAAACAAACTTAAAACCGTCATTCTGCTATTACAAGCGTTGGGGCGTAAAGAAAAAGCAAGGGCATAAGGCAGTAATCCCCCTCCGTTTCAGTAAGAGCGGAAACCTGGAGATTGAAAAAGCATATGCGACGCATTATGTAGATTTAGGGAGGGCAGAACAGCGAAAGAAAGAGAAGCTGGGAAAGGCGGCAGCGAAAGCGCAGAATGAAATGACGGATAAGACGCCGGATATGCCGGAGACAAAAATTTCTGGCAGCAGCAAAACATAAAAGAGGGAGAAGGAATGGAAAAAGAACCGGATAAAAAATATGAAACCATGAAAAAGATCATAGATGCTTTAGAGGATATCTTATGTTCCTATCAGGGCAGGGGGCATCTGTCTGTATATACTGACCTGGATTCCCTTGCGCTTTTTGCAAGCCTTGTGGCATACGGCCAGATCAAAGTGGAAAATTACAGTTATGACTATGACAACGATATCCAGGAGGACGAAGAAGCTGCCCGGATTTACGGGGAGCTTGCACCGCAGACAAGATGGCGTGTGGGGCAGCGTACCCAGATAGAAGCGATACGGATGAACGCTCTAAAACAGCTCGCATTCCTGGGTTCGCCAGTGTACCGGGAACAGGTTTCTTATGAAGATGCAGGAGCTGTTCTGGTATGCGGGGAAATCCTGCCTTATGAGATTTTCCAGTTGTTTTTAGATACGACGGGATTGAGAAAAATTTATATTTTCCCATACCCGTTCCGGGAGGGATGGGAAAAGCCGTTCTATTTTTCCTTTGAGCCGACTGGGACGGCGCAGAGGGAAATACGGAAGTATGCAGAGAAAAAACGGGAAGAAATGTACCAGGTGATGCGTGAGAAAAGCGAAAGCATTGGCTCTGTAATACCCTCAGTTGACGCTTGGCAGAATTTTCAGGTGCAGCCATCAGAATGGAATGAATGACATCCGCAGGAATTTGGGCAGAACCATAATCAGAATCCTGCGGATGTTTTTCGACGGAAGAATCAGGAAATATCTGCGCCTTTCTGCTTCTCCGGCTGTCTGGTGCGGGCCTGCCCTAAAATTTTATCGACATTGGAGCAGACCGTATTTAATTCTTTCTGATAATCCCGGTAATAATGGTAGGTTTTCTGCGCTTCCTTTTTCTTATGCAATAGCTGTTCTTTTTCCGCTTTCAGCAGTTTGATGGATGGAAGCCTGCCGTCTGCTGACTGCCCTTGCAGGAATTTCCGGGCTGATTCGTAAAGCGCAATCTCGGCAGGGTGTTCTTCCCGGAACTGTCCCTTGTGTTTTGCTCTGCAAAACTGCCGGTAGACGGATTTATTGGCAAGGTACTGGCCGGTATAATGGATCTGCTCATTTAATATCCGGAGCTTATCTTCCGTATCTTTTAAAACCTTTCTGGAACTGGAAGCAAGGTTCTTAACCTCTGAAAATGAATCTTCCAGGGAATCTCTTGTATCATATCCACGTTCTTGTATATAAGCAACGGTCTTAGCCATTTCCTTTAGATTGGAAAGTTTTACTTTATTGGTGGCATAAGCGGCATTTTGCTGTGCTTTCACACAATCCTGCAGGTTGGTTACAAGCCGCAGGTCTGACTTGATAAACAGGATTGATACAGGAGCTTCCTGTAATGGATCGGATGGCTGGTCTGCAGGCTGTTCCGATTCTGCATTAAAGGTTTCACTGGCAATGGTTTCTTTTCTGTATTCTTTACTTTTTGAATTTTCCCCGAACAGCTCCAGGAGATAATCTTCTTCATAATGTGTGCCAAGCATCCTGCCGGTAATATATTTTCCTCGTTCTGGGTGGAGGTAGCTGAACCTTCCACGGCTGACTTTGAGCGTGACGTTGTATTTCTCCAGGAGTAATTTTTGAAATTCTTCCCGGCTGCAGGAACTGACGGCGCTGGCTTCGATTGCGGAGCGTAAGAAATCCTTCTGTGTCTGGAATGCCGTTCTGCGAATGGGAAGGCCGTCCGCCAGAATCTGCCGGTTGCGTTCGTCCAGTTTCTTTTGCCCCCTCTGTCCCACATGATATTCACGGTCTGTAATTTTCTTTTCTGCAGGCGCAAGAAGGTCCACCTGATGCAGATGTTCCCGATGGCACAGATCCATAAGGGACTGCTTTAGATGGATCAGGTAATCTTTCGATAGATGGTGCTTATATCCGGCACGGGAATCGCAGGCCCGATCCATGAAGCCCTGGCGTTCCACATCGTATTTCCGCAGGCTGTTAATGACAATATGCACATGGATGTTGCCGCTTTTATTATGCCCGTCCATGTGTGTGCAGACCAGGGTCTGGTGGCCGGGGAAATTTTTCCGGGCATACTCCATCCCAAGTTTCTGCGCCCGTTCCCCGGTCAGTCCATTTTCATCTGTGTCCTTCGGGTCGAAGCTGATAATGTAATGATGGGATTTGATTTCATCATAAGATTCATTTTTACGGTACAGGGCGTTCAGTTCCCTGCACTCCATATCGAAGGTGAATGAGTCGCAGTTTATACCGTCCATGATATATCCTTTGCGAGGAATCAATTCTCCGTTTTCATTGAGTATCGGCTTGTTGGTATCTTCATCATGTTCAAACATGAGATAACGCTGTATCTCTGCATAGTTGGCATTTTTACTCGCTATGTGTTTCAGGATTGCCATGAGAACGTCCTCCGGAAACCGCCTGGAAATCCCCGGCCATCTTTAACACTTCATACTTCATTTCGTAGATTCTGGCTACGCTTTGGCCGATTGCTTTAAGCATTCTTTGGGAATGGATGCCGCCGCTGTTGAAATGCCTTGCAATCTGGTTTAAGTTGCTGCCGATCTTCCCAAACTCCGCAATCAATTTTTTCAGCTCCGGCAGGTCTGCCACAATCTCATATTTTGCCGTTACCTTCTGCTGCATAATCTGTTTCCGGGCATACTCTGCCAGTGGGAGGTGTGCGGTTTTTGCGCTTTCAGACACGATTTCATATTCCGTATCTGTGAGACGGAGCATAATCTGGTGTTTGTGCTGCAGTTCCCTGTCCTTCTTTGGTCTTGCCATTTCGTACTTCCTTCCTGTTAAAAATATATTCGTACTTTGATCTTCCTGAATGTAGGAATACAAAGGGGTTCCTAAATATAAGCCGATTGTGGAAATGGAATGGGAAAGGAAAAGAGGGGATTTATAAAAATTTTTGGATTTTTCCGTGATAGGAATTATCACGCTGCGACTATTTTTAATAGGAGCCAATCTGCATATTTGAAAAATATGCAACAACCGAGGGCATGGGGAGCGGAATCACCATCAAGTTTGCCGGGTAAGCAAAATCCACGAAGTGGGTTTTGAGTAACTCAGGCGAATCTTGCTCTTTATGTCAGAACTGAAATAAAAAGCATTATCCGAGAAGTTTCATTATCAAAGAAATATCCTGAAAAGCGCAGTTTATCGGTGGTTTTCAAAAAACTTCTCGGATAATTACTTAAACCTTATACTGTAGATACAGCGTAAAAATAATGCTGAATGTATAAGGAGGACAAGAAGAATGAACACGATTGTTTTAATAGGTAGACTTGCCAGAGATCCAGAAACTAAGCTGGCATCTACGCAAAAGGGACAAACCAAAGTATCCAGGTTTCCATTGGTAGTAAAAAGAAATCGCACCAGCAAAGCATTTGTAGTGATGATCACAGCTTATGGAAATAATGCAGAATTTGTGGAGAAATATCTTGAAAAAGGAATTAAGATTGCTCTTTCCGGTGAGTTAGTAATCTCTCAGATCAAAGATGAACAGACTGGAACTGCATCCTATTATCCCGAAGTCATTATGGATAATGTGGAGTTTGCAGAAGCCAAAACAAAAAAAGAAGAATCTGACGGATTTCAACCAGTAGAGAAGAGAAAGATCCCATTTGATATACCAGAAGAACTTGAACACGAAATGCCATTTCGATAGGAGGACAAGATTTATGAGAAAATACTTTTTAGAATTATTTGCAATAGGATTGATTGATTCAGAAGGAAGAATCAATACAGAACATATGACAAGCGATGCACTTATGACTGCCATGAAAACAATGGAAGAGCTGACGCAAATGAAAATGGATCGTTTAGTTTTGGAAACAACAATGGAGATGATCTTGTGTATGTTTGAGTCATGTGACACAGAGGAATTTACAGAAATATTAGGCAAGCATTATACGTTTACTTGTCAGAATATCATTCTGGAAAACGAGTTTCTCATAAACGAGTTTTGGAACTTTCCTATGAGGACGTGAAATCTGCAAAAAATGGATTGATTGTCATCACTCCGGATTTTGATAATTTTACTGCAAAGCTTATTGCAGCAGATGAATATTCAAAATATATGACAGAAACGCCAATCTTGGAAGGTGTTGCAAACAGAGAATATTATGGAAGATCTGCGACCTCTATAGAGAACAAAAGCACGATAGAGTACGGAACAGAGCAAGGATTGGCAGCACTGATCTATGGCGAACAAGGAGTGAGTTCGTTGCCGATATAGGACATTACAGGAGAACACATAGATACAGATAATGAGTATATGTATTATTATTCGGTTGAGTTTGTAAAATAAGAATAGCAAAAAGAGAGAAGAGGATGCCATGGAATCGTTGATTTGATGATTCCGTGGCATCCTCTTTTGGAGGGGAAACTGGATTTATGATATTGTGGATTTTAGAACTTGTTTCTTATCTTTCGGTACTCTCTTGGGGAATATCCTTTCAGCTTGTGGAAAAGCCGGCTGAAATAAAGCTGATTATCATACCCGACGATTTTAGAAATTTCATTGATGGAATAGGTTGTTGTTTCAAGTAACATCTGGGCATTGTTAATTCGGATTCCCACAATAAACTGCATTGGTGTAGAACCTGTGTATTTTTTGAAGTTTCGGATAAACCAGCTGACACTCATTCCACGTGAGGCAGCATAATCATCTATGCTAATATTCTGGTTATAATTTTCACTGAAAAAGGTAACTGCGTTATCCATCTCGTGATCCAGGTATTCATTTTTCGAGATATGTTCCCTGGTCAGTTCCCGATGAAAGATGATAAGAAGATGACGGAGCAGAAGGACAAGCATTTCCTCATAATTATCTTGGCAACGCTGAAGCTCGATGATAATACGCTTGAAAATCTGTTCGTATTCCATAGAGGTTCCGACCTGAAATACACGCTCTTTATCCGGGAATCCATATTGCCGTAGGATATTTTTTACATTGTTGCCTGTAAAATGAATCCAGTATACTTCTGTCTTATCTTTTCCATAATATTCATATTTCTGAAGTTCCTTCGGTCTGTACAGTACAATATTACCGGCGGGGACAATCGTTTCGTTATCCACATTGTCAAAATGAAAATGCCCACAACCAGCAGTGATATAGATAATCTGATAATCCAGGCGTCCCCTTGGACGGTAGGTTGGTAACTTTGGATGGCTGGAAAGGCGGTAAGTACCGCAACTTCCTACAACCAGTGGGCGACTTTTGTCTTTGAAATCCATATGGGAGTGGTTTAAATAACCGGTATTCATATACATATGGTAGCACCTCTTTTCCCTTTTTTTGTTATTGTATCATTTAGTGCATATTTTGTCTAATCCAATTCATAGACATGTTTTGCAGATTAGGATAAGATATATAGCAAAACAGAGAAGCGTAAACATAAAAGTAAAAGACTAGGTTTGCTGTGGAAAAACAAAGTGCAAAAAAATGTATATGTATTAAAGGAGAGTTATTTATGATTGTACCACGTTATTATGAGGATTTAAGCGTACTGCATGAAAATACAATGCCAGCCAGAGCCTATTTTATTCCGGCATCCAAAAGAATGGATAACCTGGTGGAGCACAGGGAAGAGTCAGACCGAATGCAGTTATTGAACGGAACTTGGAAGTTCCAGTATTTTAACAGTATCTATGATGTTCAGGAACCCTTCTTTGAGAAAGATTATGATACAGAAAATTTTGATGAGATTCAGGTTCCGAGTGTATGGCAGATGGCAGGATATGACACACATCAGTATACAAACATCAGGTATCCGTTCCCATTTGATCCACCGTATGTACCACAGGATATTCCATGTGGAACATATGCACATACCTTTGTTTATCACAAAGATGAAAATGCACCAAAAGCTTTCTTGAATTTTGAAGGAGTAGACAGTTGCTTTTATGTATGGATCAATGGCTCTTATGTAGGGTATAGCCAGGTTTCTCATATGACCAGTGAGTTTGATATCACCGACCTCCTTCGGGACGGAGAGAACAGCATAGCGGTTCTGGTCATGAAGTGGTGTGATGGTTCCTATTTGGAAGATCAGGACAAATTCCGTATGAGTG
>OFGQ01001288.1_pt1 | contig 17048 bp, 13 predicted proteins | sample 1521791 | NCBI WGS metagenome assembly OFGQ01 (sample SAMEA3504116, study PRJEB24116) | mouse gut metagenome | biome: mouse gut; feature: mouse-associated habitat; material: faeces | place: Denmark | collected 2011 | reverse complement strand
GTATTATTATTGCAATCATCCATATATGGAGCATTTTTATTCAAAAGAAGAGCAGGAAATTTTTTTAAGAAAATGGAATCAGTGAACGTATTAGATAGGATTAGCTGCCATAATTTTGTTTATGCAGACGGATATATTTATTTTTCTAATTGGTTTTATAATGGACTGTTCGAGGTTGAGATTGAAACGGGAAAAACATTTTTTTATGGAAACTTTGAAAACGAGAAATTTTCAGAGATAAATGTACATAAGGAGATTTTCATCAGGGATGAAAAAGTGTATTTTTGCCCATGGCGAGGCGGGCATCTGCATATTTTGAACAGGGCAGACCGAACCATATCTTCCATAGAGATTAGAAGCAAGGAAGAACCATTTTCTCTCATAGAAACAGTGACAGTGGGAGAAGACAGTATGTTTTTTAGATTTAAAGAGGAAGAAAAATCAGCCAAAAAATTTGATTTTCAGTCGTTAAAAGTAACCCATGTAAATCATCCATCTGAAATTCAGGGAACGCCGTTGGCGGACGAAAAAGAAAGATTTCCAGATTTGCCGCTGTTAGAGGAAAATCATATCGAATATGCCGACAGATTTTTTTGGAAACAGATATCTAATGGAGTTTGGTACGGCTTTATGCCAATGGGACGGCATCTGTTACGCTATATCGAAGAAAGCGGCAGAATTGAAAAAAATCCCCTTATCGTAGTGAACGAAATAGAGTTACAGGAATATTTGCATGTAGTGAGAAAAGAGCTTCTGAAACAACCTGTCTATGAAATGCCCATAAAGTTGCAGGAGTTTTTGGAATGCTTAAAATTGAGGGAAGCTTACATATCAGATGGTTCCGGAAAGAAAAATCTGGGAAATAAAATCTGGAACACTATGCTTGGCATGGGCAAGGTATGATTGACAGGAGGACGTAAAATGGACAGACAAAAATTACATCCCCATCTGGATGCGTTGGAGGCAGAGGCAATCTATATTATGCGGGAAGTAGCGGCAGAATGTGAGAAACCGGTTATGCTCTACTCCATCGGAAAAGACAGCTCCGTTATGCTGCATCTGGCGATGAAAGCCTTCTATCCGGAGAAGCCTCCGTTTCCCTTTTTACATATTGACACCACATGGAAATTCAGGGAAATGATTGCATTTCGCAACCGTATAGCAGAGAAACATGGAATCGAAATGCTGGTCTATACCAACGAAGAAGGAGTAAGGCAAGGCATTAATCCCTTCGACCATGGCGCGGCTTATACGGACATCATGAAGACCCAGGCTTTGAAGCAGGCATTGGAGGCCTACGGATTCACGGCGGCATTTGGCGGAGGAAGGAGAGACGAGGAGAAGTCCAGGGCAAAAGAAAGAATCTTTTCCTTCCGAAATCAGGCACAGGCATGGGAACCGAAAAACCAAAGACCGGAGATGTGGAAGCTATATAATACACAGCTCCATAAAGGAGAGAGTATCCGGGTATTTCCCCTTTCTAACTGGACGGAGAAGGACATCTGGCAGTACATCGCCAGAGAAAAGATTGAAATCGTTCCCCTGTATTTCGCAAAGGTACGTCCGGTAGTATTCCGGGATGGGAACATCATCATGGTTGATGATGACAGGATGCGGTTACTTCCGGGGGAAAACATAGAGCATAAGAGTGTCCGTTTTCGGACTCTTGGCTGTTATCCCCTGACAGGGGGGATTGAGTCCACGGCAGATACATTGGATGGGATTGTAAAAGAACCCTTGCAAGCCGTCACTTCCGAGCGAACGAGCCGGGTGATAGACCATGAAGGAGCCGGAAGTATGGAGCGGCGTAAGCGGGAGGGATATTTTTAGATGGATGGATTGCTGAAATTTATGACCTGCGGAAGTGTGGACGACGGGAAATCTACATTGATTGGGCACATGCTGTATGATGCAAAACTGTTGTTTGCTGACCAGAAACATGCCTTGGAGTTAGAAAGCCGGGTGGGAAGCCGGGCGGGGAAAACGGACTACTCGCTTTTGCTGGACGGATTGATGGCAGAACGGGAGCAGGGAATTACGATTGACGTGGCATACCGGTATTTTTCAACGGAGAAGAGAAGTTTTATTGTGGCGGACACGCCGGGGCATGAGGAGTATACCCGAAACATGGCGGTGGGGGCTTCCTTCGCAGATTTGGCGGTGATTCTCATAGACGCCACCAAGGGGATTCTGGCACAGACGAGACGCCATGCAGGAATCTGCGGCCTTATGGGAATCCGGCATTTTCTATTTGCGGTAAATAAGATGGATTTACTTCATTACAATGAAAAAGCCTACTGCAGAATCGAAAAAGAAATCAGAAAACTTGCAATTGATTTGAACCTCTGTAATGTTGAGCTGATGCCTGTCTCGGCTACGGAAGGTGATAATATCACTTCCCGTTCCTGGGCCATGCCATGGTATAAGGGAAAAACGATGTTGGGATATCTGGAAACCATACAGATAGAAGACGGGGCGAAGGAGCAGGGATTCATCCTGCCAATCCAGAGGGTATGCAGGCCCAATCAGTCTTTCCGGGGCTTTCAGGGGCAGATTGAAGGGGGCGTTGTGAGCGTAGGCGACCAACTTACGGTTCTTCCAAGCAGGGAGCGTGTGAAGGTTCAGGCTATTTTCGCGGCAGACCAGAAAATGAATACGGCCAAAAAAGGTCAGGCTGTAACGGTTTCGCTTAACAGAGAAGTGGATATTTCCAGAGGTTGTGTGTTGGCGAAGGATACAGAATTAATCGTCAGCAGCATGTTTACGTCGAAAATACTTTGGATGGACGACATGGAGTTAAGACAGGGAAAGAATTTCCTGATTAAGATTGGAACCCAGATGCTTCCCGTATCAGTCATGGAAATCAAGTACCGGATTGACGTCAATACGGGAGAGCAGATTGCCACCTCAAAATTGTATAAAAATGAGATGGCGGTCTGTGATGTTGCCGCCTCATCACCAGTCGTATTCGATACCTTTGAGAAGCACAAAAGCATGGGAAGTTTCATACTGATTGACCGCGTCACCAATATGACTTCTGCCTGCGGTGTCGTGGAACATTCATTGAGAAGGTCGGAAAATATTGTGTGGCAGAAATTAGACCTGACAAGGGAAATCCGCGCAGAGAGAATGGGACAGAAGCCTTTGACCCTGTGGTTTACCGGACTTTCCGGATCAGGAAAGTCTACCCTTGCGAATGAAGCCGAGAAACGGTTAAGCCTTGGCGGAAAGTATACCATGCTCTTGGACGGCGATAATATCCGGATGGGGCTGAATCGGAACTTAGGTTTTGAACCGGAGGACAGGATTGAAAATATCCGCAGGATTGCAGAGGTGGCAAAGCTGATGAATGACGCAGGGTTGATTGTTTTAGTTTCTTTTATTTCACCTTACCGAAACGACCGGAGGATTGCAAGGGAAATTATCGGAGAAGAAAATTTTGTAGAAATCTATGTCAATACTCCATTGGAGGTATGTGAAGAAAGGGATGTAAAAGGGTTGTACCGGAAAGCAAGGGAAGGAAAGATTCCAAACTTTACGGGAATTTCCAGTCCTTATGAAGAGCCAGAGCATGCAGACCTTGTGATGAATACCGAAGGAGAATCTTTGGATACAGCGGTAGAAACCATTCTGAGAACAATCGCCAAGAAGGAGAGCAATGGGTTACGTTAGAATATCAAAAGATAATTGTTTTTCTGTGTATGAATACGAAAAAAATCTGAATGAGAAATTAGGACTGTTTTTCCGAATCGGGCAAACGGTATTTGTAAAAAACAGGGAGGAAAAGATAACCGGGATTATTTCTGTCAGTGATTACCAGAAGTGTTCCAGTAACGAAAATTATCAGGTAAACAAGGAGTTCAAAAAGATTCTGTTTCACAAGGGATATATGGAAGAAGTGAGGAATTTCTTTGAAGGTACGAACTATCAAAGTCTCCCTGTTTTATATGAAAATGGTGAATTAGCGGAATGTTTTGTCAGGACAAAAACAGCGTATTCCATGGAACTGTTGTCCCGGAGTCGGTATATGGAATCATCAAGGAGCATTTATGAAGGAGAAAAAAATTATATTTGTTTTCATATTGGTAATATTTATCATATTTTGCGGGACAGGATGCCAAGGAGGGGAAGACTCTCAGACAGAACTTTTAAACGTGTCTTACGACCCTACCCGTGAGTTTTATGCAGAGTATAACCAACTATTCTGTACATATTTGGAAGAAAAGAAGGGGCAGAGTATCAATGTCACACAGTCCCACGGCGGCTCCGGCTCTCAGGCGCGTTCCGTGATAGAAGGAAACGAGGCAGATGTGGTTACGCTGGCCCTTGCCCATGATATTGCGATGATTGAGGAAGCAGGAATGATTGACGGCGGCTGGATGGAGGAATATGACAAGAACAGTTCTCCATATACCTCTGCCATCGTGTTCCTTGTGCGCAGCGGGAATGCCAAGAATATTCAGGACTGGGATGACCTTGTGCGGGAAGATGTAAAGGTCATTACGCCGAACCCCAAAACGTCAGGGGGAGCCTGCTGGAATTTTCTTGCCGCATGGGCGTACTGGCAGGAGCGGGACGGAGGCGACGAGGAGGCAACGAAAGATTTTATGAAAAGGATGTATCAGAATGTACTGGTGTTAGATTCCGGGGCAAGGGGCGCAACCAATACATTTGTAGAAAATGGTCAGGGGGATGTGCTGGTTGCGTGGGAAAACGAGGCGTATCTCTCCATGAAGGAACATCCGGACGCCTATGAGATTGTGACGCCTTCTGTCAGTATTTTAGCACAGCCGTCCGTTGCGGTGGTGGATGAGAATGTGAAAGCCCATGGAACCGAAGAAATCGCAGAGGAATATCTAGGTTATCTGTACAGCGATGAGGCGCAGAGATTGGCAGGGAAATATTATTACCGGCCTTCTGATGAGAAGATTTTGCAGGAATTCTCAGGTCAGTTTGACTTGGGGATGAATCTTGTGACCATAGATGAATTTGGCGGGTGGGACGAGGCGTATCGGACCTATTTTGAGGACGGCGGGGTTTTCGACCAAATCTACAGCGAATAAGCGAGACAATACTGCCAGGAAAGGGCATTTTATGGAGGAGATTGTAAAGGTTAAGAACAAAAGAGGTGTTCGGGTGATTCCAGGTTTTGGTTTGTCTCTTGGAGTGACTCTTTCCATGCTTGGATGTTTTGTATTGATACCGCTGGCTTCCATTTTTCTAAGCGCTGGCCGCCTTGAATTCTCAGAGTTTGCAGCAGTGGTTACATCCCGTCAGGTTATGGCTGGGTACAGGGTCAGTCTTTCCTGTGCTTTTTGGGCGGCGCTTATCAATACTGTGTTCGGCATGGGTCTTGCATGGGTCTTGGTACGATATGATTTCCCAGGAAGGCGGCTGATGGATGGAATCATTGAACTGCCTTTTGCGCTGCCTACTGCCGTGGCGGGGATTTCTCTGACTTCCCTCTATTCCGACCAGGGGTGGATTGGCGCATATTTCGCTAAGAGAGGGATTACCATTGCCTATACCAGAATCGGGATTACCATTGCCATGATTTTTGTGGGGATTCCCTTTGTGGTCAGGTCTGTGCAGCCAGTGTTAGAAAAGTTGGATGGGCAGTATGAAGAAGCAGCGGCGATGTTGGGGGCGGGAAGGGGATATACCTTTCTTAGGGTGGTGCTTCCGGAGATGTTTCCGGCATTGATTACCGGCTTTGGGCTTGCGTTTAGCAGGGGAATCGGGGAATACGGGAGCGTGGTTTTTATTGCAGGAAACATCCCATATGAGACACAGATTGCGCCGCTTTTGATTATGGAGAAGCTGGAGCAATACAAGTACACGGATGCGACCGCCATTGCGTTGGTATTGCTTTTGTTGTCTTTTATTATGATGTTAATCATGAATTCCATTCAGATTTCGATGCAGAGATTTACGAGAAATTTATGACGGTGTCTGTAATTCAGGATTTGGCAGCAAATGTTTCGTTATGAAATATTGATATTTTTGGAAAGGTTTCGAGTCTATGGCAGTAGGAAAAAGGAATACAAATCCGATTGTAAAATATGTCTTGATTTTTGTCAGTGGGTTGTTTTTATTTGTAATGCTGGTCTTGCCGTTGATTGTGGTAGTTGTGAATGCCTTGAAAGACGGTTGGACTGCGTACCGGCAGAGCATAACAGACATATATGCAATAAAGGCGTTGGGGCTGACGCTGCTGGCATCGGTATCTGCCGTGGCAGTCAATACGGTGTTCGGACTATTCGCGTCTTATCTGTTGTCTAAGTTTTATTTCAGAGGACGGCAGGTATTGGCCGCTTTGATTGACATCCCCTTTTCCATATCCCCGGTTATCGCAGGACTGGTCTTCATACTGACGTTCGGGAATATCGGATGGATGGGCGGTTTCCTGAAAGCGCATCACATCAAAATTGTTTTTGCAGTACCGGGCGTGATTCTTGCCACAATATTTGTCACATTTCCCTTTGTGTTCCGCGAGCTGTTCCCGGTGATGAACGCTTATGGAAAAGACGAGGAGGAAGCGGCGGCATTGATGGGGGCAAAGGGATTCACGATCTTTCGGAAGATTACCTTCCCCCATGTCAAATGGGCGTTGCTGTACGGGATGATTCTGTGCGGGGCAAGGGCGATGGGGGAATTTGGAGCCGTGTCTGTCATATCCGGGCATTTGCGGGGCAAGACCAATACCCTCCCTCTCCATGTGGAGATTCTCTGCAATGAGTTCAATACAACGGCGGCGTTTGCAGTGTCGTCACTTCTGGTATTGTTATCGACGTTGATTCTGGCTGCAAGGAGTCTGGCAGAGTGGAAGAAGAAAAAGAGAGGCGGGAATTGACATGTATGTAGAAATGCGGCAGATTAACAAGGCCTTTGACGGGTTTCAGGCGTCCCGAAATGTGTGTATAGGAGTTGAAAAGGGGCGTTTGGCGGCTCTGCTTGGCCCCAGCGGGAGCGGAAAAACGACCATATTGCGGATGATTGCAGGGCTGGACAGACCGGATTCCGGGGATATCTTCTTAAACGGAGCAAGGGTAAACGACCTGCCGGGGAGTAAGCGGGGAATCGGCTTCGTATTCCAGAACTATGCTCTGTTCCGGTATATGACGGTGGCAGAGAATATCGCATTCGGTTTAAAGGTCCAGAAAAGGAGCAGGCAGGAGATTCAGAAACGGGTGGAAGAACTGTTGGAATTGATATCCATGGAGGATTTCGGGAAACGGTATCCCTATCAGTTATCTGGCGGGCAGCGGCAGCGCGTGGCATTTGCCAGGGCGTTAGCGCCTGACCCGAAACTTCTTCTGCTGGACGAGCCCTTTGCGGCGATTGACGCCAAGGTGCGCCGGGAGCTTCGCGCATGGCTTCGGGGGATGATTGAACGGGTTGGGGTTACGAGTATTTTTGTGACTCATGATCAGGAAGAAGCTATGGAGGTGGCGGATACCATTATTATTACGAATCTTGGAAGGATTGAACAGATTGGAACGCCAAAGGAAATCTGCCAAAACCCACAGACACAGTTTGTGAAGGAATTTATTGATTCCCGACGCTTTGAGATGTTTTGGGAGTTTTGGGGGAGGGAAAGAGAAGGATGAAACCCTTAGTCAGCGTTGTCATGCCGTCTTACAATGGCGGGAAATTTATCGGGGAAGCGATTGAATCCGTAATCAGCCAGACCTATGAAAATTGGGAATTGATTATTGTTGAAGATTGTTCTGAGGACGATTCACAAAAGATTATCCAAAATTATACAGACCAGAGAATCCGGTTGTTTTGCAATGAAAGAAACCAGGGAATTGCAGAGTCTACGAACAGAGGAATCCGAAAGAGCAGGGGGAAATACATTGCGCTGCTTGACGATGACGATATTGCAGAGAAAGAACGGTTATCTTGGCAGGTGGATTATCTGGAATCCCATCCCGAGATTGATATCTTAGGCGGGAGAAGCCGTTTCATCGATGAGGAAGGGGCGGTCGTTGATTACTCTTGTATACCGAGAAATAATCCCAGATATATCAAAGCGATGCTGCTGTTCCAAAGTATGGATTTCTTGAACGGTACGGCGATGATTCGGAAAGAATTTATGGAACGGCATCATCTGTATTATCAGAATCATTGCTATGGAATGCAGGATTTCAGGTTTTATATAGAAAGCTCGAAGGTGGGAAATATATCCACAATCAATCGTTTCCTTCTGAGATACAGAGTGCATCCGGAGAATGATACGAAGCGGAATTTCCGCGTGTTTCAGGAGGAAAGAAAGCAGGCTTATGCCTATTTCCAGCAGCTTTCTCTGCGAAAAAGCGGCTTTTCTTTACAAGAAGAATCTTTGGCGTTCCTCCAAAGAGTATTGGCGGAAAGAGACGGGGGATGCAGCTCGGCGAGGGAGCTAAAAGAGCTGCACCAAGTATTCTGTGAACTGCTTCGCCAAGGGGCAGAGATGGGAATTGACTATCTGGATGAATTGGAGCATGTGTGTAAGGTGAAGCTGGCTGGCCAGTTGATTCGGATTAAGGATTTGTTTTCATGAAGTAGATGGTGGAAATATGAAATGGAAGAATAAAGGGCATGAATTTGATGCATATGCAAAGGGCCTGGTCAGGGATTTCAGAGAATTGGGAAACCAATTTTATATCTTTGGCGCAGGATTGATTGGCGGAGAGCTAAAGGACATTATTGAGAAGACTGGATGTTTTGCAGGATTTATTGATAACGACAGAAGAAAGCAGAAGATTTCGCTTGACGAGTATCTGGAGAGGGGGCGGGATGGTTTAATCATTATTGCGACAGATGATAAAAATATTCCGGTTATAGAAGAACAGTTAGTCTGCGCAGGGTTGAAAAAGGAACGGGATTTTTATGAGTACAGGACTTTTATGAAGAAGATATTCCCGTTTTTGTCGGTGTATGCCAATCATCAGGTTTACACAGAGCTGGCGCAGATTTGCCTGACGGAGAGATGTACGCTTCGATGCAGGAAATGTGCTCATGGATGTTATGCGGTTGGTGGAGAAACTCAGGATATGGATGTGGAGACGGCGAAAAAGAGTGCGGATTATTTTTTCCGGTATGTAGATATTGTGAAAGAATTTGTACTGATTGGCGGGGAACCATTTCTATACAAAAAACTTGGGGAGATGGTGGCGTATATCGGCGAAAAATACCGTGAAAAAATCGTTATTTTTTCTATAACAACCAATGGAACCATCATACCGGGGGAGGAGCTGCTTCATTTATGCAGAAGATATCATGTGACAATCCGTATATCCGATTACTCTGCCCAAGTGAAAAGGCTGGAAGAGAAATATGGGCAGTTAAAAGAACGATTAGAGAGAAATCAGATTGCATACACGATGAGCGATAGAGATGGGCTGTGGATGGATTATGGATTTGAATCGGTTGACAGAAAAAGGAGAGGGGGAGGGGCAGAAGAACTGCTTCAGGTATTTGGCAGCTGTAGGACTCCGTGCAGGGAAATCCGGGGAAGCCGTTATTATTATTGTGTTATGGCAAGAAGCGTGTCGGATAATCTTGGTATGGGTTTAGGAAAAGAAGATTATCTGGATTTGGATGAGATAAACGGAGATAAGAAGATTTTGCTGGAATACGAGATGGGATTTTCGGGAAAAGGGTATCTTGACATGTGTAACCATTGCAGAGGGGCGGAGGCCGTCAAATATCCGATTCCGGCGGGAGAGCAGATAAAAAGCCCGCGCTGGGAAGGCAAATAACCGGTACCTTGCCGAATGGCTTAATTATGGAGGAGGAGAGTAGCATAGAATGAATTTAACTGCGATTGTGCCAGTATATAATGTGGAGCGATATTTGGAGGACTGCATAGACAGCCTTATCTCACAGACGGAAAAGTTTGATGAAATCATATTGGTAAATGATGGGTCTACAGACAAAAGCCAAGAAATCTGTGAGAAATATTGCAGTCAATATCCCTATATTACGCTGTTTACCCAGCAGAACCAGGGACTTTCGGCGGCGAGAAATGCCGGTTTGGAAAAGGCTGCGGGGGACTATGTTATTTTTGTCGATTCCGATGATTATGTCAGCAGGGAGACGGTGAAAAAGCTGAAAGAGAGTCTGTGCAGATACCAGACAGATCTGTTGTATTATAACGCAACCTTTCAATATGAGGTTCAGACATATGAAAAGCCGATGTTACACGCAGAAGAATTTGATTTCCATGTAATGAAAGGAAGAGAATTTCTGTACGCGTCTTTCCCAGACAGCTATTCCTCCTCTGCATGTCTGGCGGCTTTTAAGACCGATTTTTTAAACAAATATCATATCCGGTTCCCGGAGGGAGTTTACTTTGAAGATAATCTGTTTAGCTTGCAGGCGGCTCTGAGGGCGGAGAGTATTTGCTGTATCCCGGACAATCTGTATATCAGAAGATGCAGGGCGGATTCTATCATGACAGGACGCGTCAGCGAAGAAAAATGCAGGGATACAGTCTGGGTTCAACGTTCGATGTGGGAATGTCTGAAAGAGAACGGGATTGACAGGGAGAATGCAGAATTTACAGGCAGATTCGTCTCGGCGGGACTCTTGTATGGGATGGGGTATCTCTCTCAAAGTGGCGAGGAATCTGTCCAAAGAGAATGGATGAAACGTTTCTTATATCATTTTTTTGAGATGTGGTTGACGTTCTTTTCAGTGGAGAGAAGGTTTTTTGGACAGTCTGCGGCAATGTTAGCGGCATTTCAGGAGATACAGGAATTAAGCGGTAAAGAGCAGGCTGATTTGATAGATACATTCTGGGACTCACGGAGAGGATATCTGCTTATGGGGCGGGAGTTCGTAAGCCGCCTTAGAAAAGAAGTATTCAGGAAATTGAAAAGGCTGCCGCTGAACCAACCCGCACGCAGAGTGGGGATATATGGGTGCGGCAGACATACGATAGAATTATTAAGACTATACGTCAGGCTTGTAGGAAAAATCCAGTCAGATTTATATTTTATTGTGACGGAAAAAAAGGAAGAAGAATTCCAAAGCCGTCCCGTGATAACAGTTGCAGAATGTAAAAATATTGTTGATACCGTAATTATTTCCAGTAAATTATATCAGCAGGAAATGAGAGAAAATTTAAAGAAAAACGGCGTGGATATACAGAACGTGATTGTGCTCTACGAGCCGGGGGACGTGTGTGATTTTATCACGTCAAGCCGATTCCTGTGACGGAGTTTTGGGTCATTGGGCGGAACATGGACGAGGTCGGTTCGGCAGGAGGAGCTGGTAAAAAAATGGGACGATACCTGAGAGAAATTCTGGAAAAATATACGAAGACGGTTGTCTGGGGAACCGGTGATTTTTATGCGCAGTACAGGGAACTGTTCGCACATCAGTTTGCCTATTTTGTGGATAACGATGTAAAAAAATGGGGGTGTTTTCTGGACGGAAAGGAAATCTGCCCGCCTGAGAAATTAGCGGATGAAGACGATAAGAATACATTGGTGATTGTCTGTAACCATTATTTTGAAGAGATTTCCAATCAGATAAAACAATACGGCAAATTTTCCTTGATTGATATCGTAACCATGGGGCTTCTGAACGAAAAAGAAAGGAACGTTACGGCACAAAAACCCATGAAAGCTGACCGGTTGGTCGCCGTATACGGAGGTATCCATGCAATGTGGCAGACAAACGGTTCAAGGAGATTCATTGAAGGGCAGTGCGCGCAGATTCGCCGGGCAAACTTTTATACAATCGAGATGATTCCGCTGCTGTTTTATGAGGAGGGAAGGCAGGATAGTGTATATCTGGCGCTGAGTGCAGACGGCTGCTATTGTGGTATTTTTTCGGTTTACGAATTTGTGGAAATGTATCCAAGAGTCAGGGGATTCGTCATTCACAGTCCATATTACAGCCATGGCACGGTGAAAGTATTGCTGGATTCGATTGCTGTGGAAAAAAGTATTTTATATTATATCCATGATTTTTCCTGTATCTGTTTTTACCGATTTCTGCACAAGAATCAAGAATTGTGCATCGATGAAAATGGAAAATTTTGCTGTAGTTCATGCAGTGAGAAATACAGGCACAGAAAAAGAGTGGATTTCTACCGGGCATTGTTTGAAAAATATGGGGCGCTGCTGGCGGCGCCTTCGGCAGATACGAAGAAAAAGGCAGAGAAGTTTTATCAGAATTTCAGGATTGTAGAGTTGCCTCATTTGGAATATGAAACGGAGACGTTCCAAAAAGCTGTGAACAGCCGGATTAGGATTGCCTATATCGGGGCTGCCATCTGGCATAAGGGGTGGGAGCCGTATGTCCGTCTGGTGGAACGGTTTCATCAAAAGTACGATTTTTACTGTATGGGAGATTGTCTTGAACGCCTGAGAATCCCGAATGTTACTTATGTTTCCGTAGGGCTTTACGGCTTTGAGGGGATGCCCTCCATGACGGAAGCATTGATAGAATATGGCATAGATATTGCCTATATCGGTTCCCTTTGGGCTGAAACCTATAACTATACTTATTATGAGGCGTATGAGGCAGGATGCTTTATCATCACGAATACGAAGAGCGGGAATGTCTGCGATCAGGTGAAGCAGAATGGAAATGGTTTTGTGTTTTCAGACGAAGATGAGATGGCAGATTGGCTGGAAACGGAGAATGTGGAGCGGGATATTCAGAATATGGCAAAGAGAATTAAAAATGTCAGGGACAGTGGGAAATTCCTTTCATATTTGGAATAATCGCGAAATTCAGGTAATTAATTTTAGGAAGGAAAAACAGAATTATGGAAGATGCCAGAGTAATTACGATGTACCTGCCCCAATTCCACAGAGTTAAAGAAAATGATGAGTGGTGGGGAGAGGGGTTTACAGAATGGACAGCGGTACGGAAAGCGAAACCATTATTCAAAGGACATTACCAGCCAAGAGAACCTCAGGGGAGCAATTATTATGACCTGTTGGAAAAGGCAGCCATGAAATGGCAGGCAGATTTGATGCATACTTATGGGGTTGACGCCCAATGTATCTATCACTACTGGTTTAAGGACGGGAGGCAGATTTTAGAAAAACCTGCCGAAAACTTGCTGTCATGGAAAGAGATTGATATGCCCTTTTGCTTTTGCTGGGCCAATGAAACATGGGCAAGATCCTGGAGTCAGGTTGCCAATAAAAACGTATGGGCAGATACTTTTGAGGAAAGCAAGGGGAAAAAAGGCAATGGGATCTTATTGGAACAGGAATATGGCGGGGAACAGCAATGGAGAGAGCATTTTGACTATTTGCTGGCCTTTTTCCGTGACGAAAGATATATAAAAAAAGATAAAAAACCCATTTTCGTAATATACCAGACGAAGAGCATTCCATGTTTTGGACAAATGATGGAAAAGTGGCAGGAATGGATTGTAAGGGAAGGATTCCCGGGGCTGTATATTGTGGCGGCAAATTGCGGCGAGAGGCAGAAGCAATATGCGGATATTGGGCTGGTATTGGCGCCGGCGCGGGCATTGTCAGTCCACAGGATGGTGAACCGGGGCGAGGATGATTTTTTATTTGAGTATGGCGATATATGGAAAGAAATCCTGGAATATTGCCATGACGGTGAAAGGTATGCATATGGAGGCTTTGTCGGTTATGACGATACACCGCGCCGGGGAAAACGAGGCGCGGTGATAGCCGGAGCGTCGCCGGAGCTTTTCAGGAAAAACATGTCTGAATTAATAGCAAAGAACATGGTATGCCAGAATAATCTTATTTTTTTAAATGCATGGAACGAGTGGGGGGAAGGAATGTACCTGGAACCAGATCAATGTTTTGGGTTTCAGTATCTACAGGGTATCAAATATGCGAAAGATAACTATAAAAACGATTTAGAAAAATACCAAAACATGGATTCCCGTAAATCTATGGAGAGAGAAAGAAAAAGGCTGGAAGAAAAAGCATACCGTTATGAGACATATTGGCGGGTTCTTGACAGATGGCTTTATCTCAAAGAGAGCGGCAGGAATATGGCAGACTATCTGGAAGAAAAGGGGATACACTCTGTAGCTATTTATGGGGTGGGGATGCTAGGGGAACACTTATTAAAAGAACTTCAAGAAGGTAATGTTAAGGTATGCTATGGCATAGATGCAAAAAAAGATAAGATAAAAGCAGAGATTCCCATATATTCCATATATGAGGAACTGCCAGAAACAGATGCGATCATTGTGACAGTTCCATATGCCTTTGAAGAGATAAAAGAAAGATTGGAGAAAAAAACGTCATATTTAATTCTATCATTAGAATCATTGATTATGGATTCACTGCCGAACCTATGATACCGGCGATGGCGGATACCAGAAAGAATGTATGGGAGGTGGGAGACATTGCGGGTAATTATCTTCGGGACGGGGAAATTATACGAAATAAATAAACCGAAATTCAAACATATGGATATTGTCGCGCTTTTAGACAATGACCCAGGCAAACAGGGGACATACATAGACGGGATAGAAGTATTATCCCCGCAGCAGTTAAAGCGATGCCGATATGATTATATCCTGCTTGTAAGTAAACATTACAAAGAGATGTACCGCCAGCTAGCACAGATGGGGATTCCGCGGGAATGCATCTTAGACAGGGAATACCAGGGGATATTTTCAGAGATGCGAAAAATGGAGCTATACAGAAAAAACTTGCAGTGTACCCCCAAAGCAAAGATTTTATTGGTCACACATGATTTGGAGCTTACCGGAGCGCCAATCGTGTTATCTCATATGGCGTCTGTTTTGCAGGAAGCCGGCTATGGAATTACGCTATATTCTGATAAAAAAGGAAGCCTGCTCTATGAATATATCGAAAAGGGAATTTCCGTCACAGTTTTTGAGGATTTTCAATTTAGCCAGGAGGAGATTGAGCTTTACTTTTCCGAATTTGATTTCATCGTCGCAAATACAGTGACCTTATATCAACTGGTTTGGAAGTTAGGGAGGCTTCCGATACCGGTTATCTGGTGGCTGCACGAAGAAGATAATATCTACAGAGAATTGGAGATAAAGCCTGACGATTTAGAGACAGGGGATATGGTATTTACATACGGGGTGAGCAGCAGGGCAGAGGACTCTTACTTACGCTTTTCCGGCGGCAGAAAGATTGGAAGACTGACATATGGAATTGCAGAGGACGATATCTGCCGCACTCCGGAAAAAGGAAGTAAAAAAACGGTGTTTGCAGTAATCGGGACAGTGGATTCAAGAAAAGCGCAGGATGTATTTGTCAAAGTCGTGGAGGAAAACTGGACAAAATGGAAAGATTCAGCAGAATTTTGGCTGATAGGGCGCATACCGGAAGATGTGCAAAACCAATACGAAGCGTTAGGAAGCATAAGAATATTCGGGGAATTGGACCATGAAGAATTAATGGCGGTTTACCCGGAGATTGATGTCGTAGTCTGCCCGTCAAGGAACGACCCTTTGCCGGTCGTATTAGCAGAGGGAATGATGTATAAAAAAGTATGTATCGCCTCAGATATGACGGGTACGGCAGAATATATCAAGCATTGTGAGAACGGGCTGCTTTGCAGGGCGGGGGACGTAAAAAGCCTGGCGGATAGTATGCAGTGGGTGCTTGACCATAAATCGGAGTGGGAAGGAATCGGAGAAAAAGCCTATCAGGTCTATAAAGAGGCGTTTTCCATGGGGCAGTTTAGGAACAATGTCTTGCAGATCGTGGAAACACACAGAAAAAAGAAATCGGAAGAACTGTTAAGCGTCATTATTCCGGTGTATAATAAACGGCCTTATCTCCCGCAATGCATAGAAAGTGTGTTGAACCAGAGTTATACAAACATAGACCTCATTTTGCTGGATGATGGTTCGGACGACGGGTCATATGAAGTATGCATGTCTTATGCAAAAGACGGACGGGTCCGTGTGATACGGCAGAAAAACCAGGGGGCGGCGGCTGCCAGAAGAAAGGGGGCAGAAGAAGCCCGCGGGGAATACGTTGTCTTTATCGATGCAGATGACTATGTGGATACGGATTATTTTGAAAAATTAATGGGTGAGGCTGACAAGGGGCTCGATTTAGTTACGTCAGGATGCTACTTTGGCGAGGCTTCCGATCAGCCGGTATATGACTTATTGGAAGCGGGGGTATACCGCTCACAGGAACAGTTAGACTGCATAATTGATAATATGATGATATATCAATGTGGTTTTGGACGGGGATTAACGCCGTATATTTTCGGTAAATTATTTCGGACAAAATTGGCAAGACAAATATTCCAGGAAGTAAATACAAATATTTTTTGGGGAGAGGATTCGGAATTCGTATATCGTTACGTATTAGCGTGCAAAGCAATCAAGATATCTAATTTAAGCGGGTATTATTATTGTAATCGATCTGATTCTATCGTTCATACGATACATGATAACTATCTTACAAATTTAAACGAGGCATATTTGTCGTTGAGGGGAGTATTTGAACGTCACAGAAGAAAAGAGAAGCTTTTGATGCAGTTGGAACTCTGGATGTCTATGGAAATGCGAAACGCATTTAGGATAATGGGATTCCAAAAAATCACCAAGTTGCAGATAAATTATGTATTCCCGTTCTATGAGGAGATGCAGGGGAAACGCATCGTGATATATGGAGCCGGAAATGTAGGAAAGGATTATTATTGGCAGTTAAGGAACCGGGAAGACATTGATATAGCGGGATGGACGGATAAAGACGCAGTAAGCTATCAGAAAGAAGGTTATCCCTTAATTCTAGTGAGTGATATGGAACTTATAGATTATGACTATATTGTCTTAGCGGTAATGAGTGAAACGGTTTCAGGGAAGATCACAGAGGAACTTAGAGATATGGGAGTACCGAAAGAGAAGATATGCTGGAGGAAACCGCTCTGTATCTGATAATTATTTTTAGTAGGAGGGATTATATATGCCACAGATATCGGTCATCATGCCGGTTTATAACGTAGCGTCTTATCTTCCCCAGTGCATGGAGAGCGTCATAAACCAAACGTGGAAAGACTTTGAACTGATCTGCATTGACGACGGCTCAACAGATTCCAGCAGC
>OFGQ01001286.1_pt1 | contig 17056 bp, 19 predicted proteins | sample 1521791 | NCBI WGS metagenome assembly OFGQ01 (sample SAMEA3504116, study PRJEB24116) | mouse gut metagenome | biome: mouse gut; feature: mouse-associated habitat; material: faeces | place: Denmark | collected 2011 | reverse complement strand
TGGAGGCTGATGTAGCGATCTAAGGTTGACTTTTTAAATTTTGTTTTATAAAATAGGCATATAGGAGGTTTGGTCAGAATGGAATCAAACGAAGAATGTATAGAGATTGATGTTCAGCTGGACAAAAAGACGTTAAACCGTTTCCTGCTTAGGAATAACTTTCTCCGTACCGGTGGAGTGATCGGTCTTATCATCAGTGTGGCAGCCATCCTGGGACTGTTCGCATTCTGGAACTATTTCGGCACTGCACAGAGGGTGATCCTGTTGTTTCTGGCGCTGATGTTTACAGTGATCCAGCCGTTTACACTTTTGATGAAGGGCTGGGAACAGTTAAAAAAAGGAGCTTTTCGGGAACCTTTTCACTATACCTTTACGCCGGAGGGGATCGAGGTTGTAAACATAGCCGGAACAGCTAATGTAGAATGGAAACAGATCCGTCGTGCCGTGGTCACGAAGGACGCCATGTATATTTATATGAATGCCGTATCAGCTCTGATTATTTCCAGAGAACAATGTGACGGCAGATTTACGGAGATTGCAAAAATGGTCAGGGAGCATACCAGATGATATATGAGAGTTTGGGAGAAAAGGATACCTTTGAACTTGGTAAAAGATTTGGCGGCCAGGTGAAGCCCGGGGACATCTGCCTGCTTCACGGAGATCTTGGAGTGGGAAAGACCGTTTTTACAAAAGGATTTGCGGAAGGGATGGGAATTACAGAACCGATTACAAGCCCTACGTTTACGCTGATTCAGGAATATGAGGAGGGGAGATTTCCGCTCTATCATTTCGATGTGTACCGGATCGGTGACGTAGAGGAAATGTATGATCTTGGTTTTGAGGGCTATTTTTATGGAGAGGGTGTCTGTCTGATCGAGTGGGCGTCGCGGATCAGAGAGATTCTGCCCCCATCCTGTTACGAGATAACGATAGAGAAAGATCTGGAAAAAGTTACTGCCTGCAGAATCTCTTCTTTAGAGGATATTCTTTATGAAATGTGAGGTGCGCAGGGCAGTAAACCTGCTGACCGCTGTTAATGAAGCGTATTTAGATCCTCTTGCGGTAATGCTGTATTCATTTATCCGCTGGAATAAAACAGAGCTGAATATATATATTCTCCACTTTGAGATATCGCCCGAGAGGCAGAGACAGTTCCGGGCACAGTTTCGGAAACGTGGAAACGGAAGAGTTAACATTTACTTCTTAAAAGCTGAAAAGGAAATATTTTCGGGCATTGCGGAAGATCAGCGCTATAAATATGAGACAAATCTCAGGCTGCTGATGCTTAAAATGCTGCCACAGGAGACAGACAGGATCTTATGGCTGGATGTGGATATTATCGTAAAAGGAAATCTGCGCAGGCTTTATGAGTATCCGGACAAAGGGCAGTGCGCCGTCGTGTGCGATGACATGTTTCCGAAAAGTGAGCGAAGCTATGTTCTGAAAAAGAGCGGGATGTGCCATGGGGACAGATATTTCAACGCGGGTGTGATGCTTTTATATCTGAATAATATCAGAAAAATGTTCAGGGAAGATGATTTTACGGGATGGATGCATGATAATCCTGAAAAGCTGATTTATCAGGATCAGAGTGTTCTCAATAATTGTTTCAAGCACCGGCTGGTATGGGCGAATGCCGGTATTTACAATCTTCAATTGCTCAGAGTGTGGGAACTGCCTGATGAGCGGAGGAGACTGCGAAGAGCCAGGATTGTACATTATAATACGAAAGATAAGCCGTGGAGCAGCGCGTATCAGGGTATAGGGGAGCTGTTATACTGGCGTTACGGAATCATGATTCTCGGGATTGGAAAGTGCATCGGACATTTTGCGGGCAGGTGTGTCTGAGGCAGGACAGAAAAATATGCTCTGGAAAAGGGGAAGCCGATGATTGTAGTAAGAATATGGGAAGGCCTTGGAAATCAGATGTTTCAATATGCTTATGCAAGGCTGCTGAAGGAGAGAACCGGGAAGGATGTCTGTCTGGAGGGCAGGAGAATTTACCGGGAGAGCCTGCCACAGGAGGACTTGTCTGTGGAGAGAAAATGTGGGATCTATCATTATAATCTATCGTTGCGTTTTATAAAACCAGAGTATCTGGCAGGGTGGTCCTGGCTTGCGGGGAAGAATATTTATCAGCGGCTGCGGTACAGACTGGCGCAGCGGGGAGTTGGAAAATATCTTTTTCTGACGGATGCAGATGATATTTTTTCTTATCAGGAACGATTTCTGAATGTCAGGGATCACACATATGTAATGGGGCATTTTCTGAACAGGAAATATTTTGAACCGGTCAGGGATATTTTACTGAGAGAATTCAGCTTAAAGAAAAGGCCCGCGCTGCCGCCCGATATAGAAAAAGTCCTCGGAAATGAAGAGACGGTCAGTATACACATAAGGCGTGGGGATTATCTCTATGCTGAATGTGCACAGGTGATCAGCAAAGAGATGCGGCAGGGAAAGTACTATGAGAGAGCAGTCCGTTATATGGCAGAAAAGATCAGCCATCCTGTTATCCTGTTTTTTTCAGATGATATTGAATGGGTAAAAGAAAATTTTCCGTGTGTGTATAAGCATTTTTATATAAGCGATATGGGGCTGGAGGATTATGAGGAGCTGATGATTATGTCTGAATGTAAAAATAATATTATTGCAAATAGTACATTTAGTTTCTGGGCCGGATGGCTGAATCAGAATAAAAATAAAATTGTGATTGCGCCAAAACACTGGATGCCTTCAATTGTGCCGAAAGACTGGGTTCAGATATGAGAAAGAAGGAAGACGGGCTGGATCTGGTGAGTGTGATTATACCGGTTTATAATACGGGAAAATATCTGGGGAAATGCCTTGGAAGCGTGACAGGTCAGACTTTTTCTGATCTGGAAATTATTCTGGTGGATGATGGTTCTGCAGATGATTCTTATGAGATTTGCAGAGACTTTGCGGAAAAGGACAGACGCATCAGACTGATTCAGACAGAAAATAAAGGAGCGGCGGCGGCACGCAGGACGGCCATGGCCCATTCAGCGGGGAAGTATATTGTATTTGTGGACAGTGATGACTGGATTGAAGCAGATATGATAGAGAGGCTATGGAAAGAAATAACGCGGGAACAGGTGGATATTGTGATATCCGGCTATATTGAATCAGGTGCCGGAGAAGAAAAAGTAATCAGGAACCGGCTGGAGGCGGGTGTGTACAGGGAAAAACAACTGGAAGTGAGCGTGTTTCCGCGAATGCTGTGCGCAGCTGATTTTTTCGAAATGGGGATTCAGCCGTTTCTGTGGAACAAATTATATAAACGGGAGATCATAGAACCATACATTATGTCTCTGGATGAAAGGGTGGTAGTCGGGGAAGATGTGTTATGCGTATTTCCGGCGATTCTTCAGGCAAAAGCTGTATCAATTATGAGTGAGGGGTTTTATCATTACCGGTTCCACCAGGAGTCGGCGATGCGAACCTCTCGAAGCGAAGAAGATGAGATCAGGAATATCAGGATCCAGTATTCTGAATTAAAAAAGGCATTTGAAAAAAGCAGACATGCAGACTGTCTGCTGCGCCAGCTGGAACGTTATATTGTGCACCATCTGCTGGTACGTGTGCCTGCATATGCCGAGGCAAAGATGCAGGAAAAAAATGAATCAGTTTTTGAAAAAAGTAAGCCTGACGGCAGAATTCTGATTTACGGGGCCGGAACTTTCGGGAAAGAAGTGTACCGGTTCTGGAAACAGCGGAAAAATGATCAGATTGCCGGGTGGTGCGACAGGACTTATGAAAAGCTTCAGGGCCAGGGTTATCCTGTGATATCCCCGGAAGATGCGATGGAGCTGGACTTTGATGCCGTTGTTGTGGCCGTGCTGAATAAGGAAGTGAAAAATCAGATTGCACGATCGCTGGAGCAAAGGATCGGAGGGAAAGAAATAATCTGGCTGAATGAACGCGCGCTGACGAAAAAGTACCTGCCGGAGCAGATACTGAATTAGTCCGTGGGTTTTTATAGTTCAGAATATGTTTAAAAAGGCGCTTTGCGGGGGTGCGCTGTGGCGGAACAAGCGCCCCTTTGCAGGCGCGGAATCCTGCTTTGCAGGATTTTTTTATACAGATATACTACAAACAATGGAAAGTTTTACTGAAGCATTGTCTTCCACTGACGGAGTGTCTGAATTTCTGCTATCCATATGATGGCAGGATATCCATGCGGTTTTTTACTTGATATTACAGGATTTTTAAGTATAATAACATAAGAATACCTGAATAGGAACGGGGGAAAACCGCAATTGTCCAGTCTTTACATCTACGGCGCCAAAGCTCTGGCGCTCGGTATCTGTCATGCTGTAAAAAGATTATATCCGGAGCATCCGGTCAGGGGATTTCTTGTGAAATCGCTGAGGGATAATCCGTCTGTTCTTGCGGGACTGCCTGTGTACGGGCTGGGCAGCGCAGAGGATAAAAATGTGCATGTTCTGATCGGGACGCCGGAAGATCTGCACGGAGAGATTGCCGCGGATCTGGAGCGGCACGGTTTCTATTCATACACCTGCGTTGACTCGGTAAAAGAGGCGGAACTTATGGGGAGGTACTATGCGGCCATCGGTAAGTTTCCGTCTGTTCATCGCCTTTCAGGCGGAGTACCGGAGGCTGGGCTTAAGGTATATATGGTGAGATCCCGGAAAGACCGTCCGCTGCAGAGAGAGTACCGGAGGCCGGAGTGGGTGACGCCGATTCTGGCGGGAGCTGCCCTTGCCGGGGAGCCGGCGGGGAGTAACGCAGACGTCTGTGAACCGGGGATGGTGAGAGATGATACCGGGGATCACATATCAGGGAAGAATGGCAACTACTGTGAGCTCACGGCATTGTACTGGATCTGGAAAAACATACTGTGCAAAGCGATTCCGGCCAAAGGGCCGGAGGATTATTACGGTCTGTTTCATTATCGCAGGATTCTGGATATCGGTGATGACGATTCCGGGAGACTTACCGCGAATGATATTGACGTGGTTTTGTCGTATCCGACGATTCACGAGCCGGATATCAGCGAACATCATTCCAGGTATATGAATGAAGCGGACTGGCAGGCAATGTTAAGGGCGCTGGCGGAGCTTCATCCGGCTTACGCCAGGGCATTTCCGCGGATTCTCGCCCAGCCATATCTGTACAATTATAATATGCTGGTCGCAAAGCGATCTGTTCTTGCGGATTACTGCGGGTGGCTGTTTCCGGTGCTGGAGCGCACCGGGGAACTGAGTGTCCCGCGGGGTGAGGAGAGGTCGGACCGGTATATCGGTTATCTCGGTGAGAACCTTATGACACTATATTTCCTGTATCACAGAAATGACCTTCACATAGCGCATGCTGGGAGAAATATGTTGTTATAGGTGCAGACAGGGGATGGAAACGGGATTTGTGTCCGCGCGCTGCAAAGTCATAAATGGCTTGTCACAAATCCGTCATGTGCAAAGAGCAGCGCAGAAATGGAGTAAAATATGTATACACAATTATCGGCATCCATGATGTGCGCCGGTTTTGAAAATCTGGAACAGGAGATCCGGATGCTGGAAGAGGGCGGGATTGATTCCTTTCACGTTGATATTATGGACGGGCAGTTTGTACCTAATTTCTGTATGGGAATTCAGGATCTGAAATGCATCCGCAGGCTGACGGACAGGCCGGTGGAGGTGCATCTGATGATTAAGAGGCCGTTAAGTTACCTGAATGTGTTTATTGAGGCGGGGGCGGATGTGATATATGTGCACCCTGAGGCAGATTACCAGCCGGCAACCACGCTGCAGGCGATCATCAGCGCCGGGGTTACGCCGGGGATTGCGGTGAATCCGGGAACCTCTTTTGAGTCGGTCAGCGAACTGCTTTTTCTGGCAAAGCGTGTGCTTGTCATGAGCGTGAATCCGGGGAACGCGGGACAGGTGTTTCTGCCTTACATAGGACAAAAACTGGATAAATTTCTTGAAGCCCGGGAAAAACGCGATATAGAGGTGTACTGGGACGGCGCGTGCTCCGAAGATAAGATCAGAACTTATGCGCCAAAAGGTGTGAAAGGATTTGTGCTGGGCACGACCGTGCTGTTCGGAAAGGGACGGCCTTATGGTGAGATTCTCAGCGAAGTCCGGAATGACTGTATCTGAATTCTGTTTTGCGATGGGGGGACGGCGTTGAATTATGTAATTATTCTTTCCGGCGGAACGGGGAGCAGGCTCAGGGGAATTGACCGGCCGAAGCAGTATTATAAAGTCGGAGGAAGAACCATTCTGAGTTACTGCATTGAGCGCGTGGATCAGTGTGAGGCGGTGGACGCGTGGCTTGTTGTCGCGGATACAGACTGGCAGCAGGCGGTTCTGAATGAGATCAGGATGCTGGCGCGCGCGGGGACGGTATCGGAGGACGGCAGAAAGTTTCTGGGATTTGCACAGCCTGGGGAAAACAGGCAGCTTTCCATACTGCACGGTCTGCGGGCGCTGCAGGATAAGGCAGAGGAGCCGGATATTGTGATGATTCAGGACGCGGCCAGGCCGTGCACCCCGCTCCGGCAGATCGGGGCGTGTATGGAGGCGGCAAAGGGTGCGGACGGTGCGATGCCGGTGCTGCCGATGCGGGATACCGTGTATTACAGCGAGGACGGGACGCGGGTTGACGCGCTTCTGGCGCGGGAGAAGATCCTGGCCGGCCAGGCGCCGGAGGCATATGTGTTCGGGAAATATCTGCGGGCGAACGAGGCTCTGACGGAAGAGGAGATTCTTGGGATTAATGGAAGTACGGAGCCTGCGGTGCGGGCGGGAATGCAGATCGCGCTGGTAGAGGGGGACGAGAGGAATTTCAAGATCACCACGGCGGAGGACCTGCGGAGATTTGAGAGAATCATGGAGGACGACAGATGAAAGCCTGGGTTTTAAAGGCAGTCGGGCAGCCTGAATATATCGAAGTGCCGGCACCGGAGTTAAGACCCGGGCAGGTCCTGCTCTCGGTGGGAGCGGCGGGGATCTGCGGTTCTGATATTCCAAGAATATTTGAGACAGGGACGTATCATTTTCCCACGATTCCCGGACACGAGTTTGCGGGCACGGTTGTGGACGCGTACAGCCGGGAGGACCGGCGCTGGATTGGAAAGCGGGCGGGTGTTTTTCCGCTGATTCCCTGCGGGGAGTGCTTTGCGTGCAGGGACCGGCATTACGAGATGTGTCAGAGCTATGATTATCTGGGATCGCGTAGCGACGGCGGGTTTGCGGAATTTGTGGCGGTCCCCTCGTGGAATCTGATTGAGCTGCCGGATGCCGTTTCCATGGAGGAGGCGGCGATGGCTGAGCCGGCTGCGGTCGCGCTGCATGCAGTGCGCAGGCTTGCCGTGCAGGCCGGGGATACGGTCGCGCTGTACGGGCTGGGAACGATCGGGATTCTGATAACGCAGTGGCTGCGGATCTGTGGCGTCCGGCATGTTTTTGCGGTGGGGCATAACCCAGGACACGGGGAGCTGATGAGAAGGACGTCGTCGGAAGCTTATGAGTACAGAAACGCCGCGGGAATGGAGGATGCCTGCGATACTGTGGCATGGATTTCTGCATCCACGGGAGGAAGAGGGGCAGATATCGCGATCGACTGTGCAGGGACGCCGGAGACGCTGACAAACTGTATTAATTGCGTGAGAGCCGGGGGGCAGGTGCTGGCCGTCGGCAACCCGAAAGGGGAAATGCGGCTGGAACAGGCGGTATACTGGAAACTGCTGCGCCGTCAGATACGGCTGACGGGGACGTGGAATTCGACGTTTGACCATACGCCGGAGGATGACTGGCACAGGGTGATGACTGAAATTGAAAGCGGCAATCTAAAGCCTGCGGAATTAATTACACACCGGCTGCCGCCCGGGGAGCTGCGGCGCGGGCTTCTGATTGCGCGCGGGCGTGAGGAATATCATAATAAAATAATGCTGATTCACCCGGACAGCCGTTATGTCCCGGATGATGAACGTATGGGAACAGGCCTTTGAAACAGAGGAATGAAATTTATGAAAATAGGTGAGATCGGAACGATTATTTATGTCACAGGGGTATATGACACCCTGGATCTGTTTACGGAAGAACTGAAACGGGCGTTTGAGGCGCTGGGGTATTCCTCTTTTGTCTATGACGCGTGCTGTGAAGAGGAGAGTAAGAAGCGCCTGCTGGAACTTCTGGACCGGTCGGTCACAGCGCGGGGAACAGGCGGTCCCGGGGCGTTTCCCGCCGTGGCAGCCTGTATTACGTTTAATAACCTTGGTTACAACCTGGATCGGCCCGACGGCAGGAATCTCTGGGAGGCGTACGGCATCCCGTACATAAACATTCTGATGGATCATCCGTTCCATTATGAAAAGCCTCTCCGGAATGCGCCGTCGACTTCTGTTGTTTTTGGCACTGACCGGAATCATGTGCGCTATCTCCGCCGCTTTTTTAAGAACATCCGCCAGACTGATTTTCTGCCGCATGCGGGGGTGGAGCTGGGGCACCGTCACAAGCCGCTGGCGGAGCGCGGAATCGATGTGCTCTACGCGGGCGCCCTCCCTATCTATACAGTGGAAGATATGATACCGGATCTGGATTCCATCCCGGAGACAGACGGACAGATCATGGCGCAGGAGGTGCTGCGGGAGCTGGTCAGCCATCCGGAACGGACGACGGAGGATGTGATGGAGGAGTACCTGAAAACGGTCTGCAGTGGGATTACGGAACAGCGGATTCATGAGATCACGGTCAAAATGAGGTTTGTGGACTCTTACGCGACGTCGTTTTTCCGTGAGCAGGCCGTGCGGATTCTGGTGGAGAGCGGAATTCATGTGACGGTATACGGAGCGGGGTGGGATCAGTGTGACTGGAGCTCAAATCCCTGTCTGCATTATGGCGGAAAGGTACTGGCGCCGCAGATTCTGCCGCTGATGAATAACAGCAAAATCGTGCTGAATACGATGACCTGGTTTAAGGCGGGGGCGCATGACCGTGTTTATAACGGAATGCTGGCGGGGGCGGCGGTCGTCACGGATGATTCCACGTATCTGCGCCGTGAATTCCGGGACGGCAGAGAGCTCGTCATGTTTTCACTCAGAGAAGTCCGGAATCTGCCGGACCGTGTTTCAGACCTTTTCGGACATCCCGGGAGGGCGCAGCAGATGGCTGAGCAGGGATATCAGGCGGCGAAAGAGGGGCATACCTGGAGGAGCCGCGCGGAGTATCTGGCAGAGGCGTATCTGTGAGACGGATTCCTCCCGGGGAGGGGACCGCGCGTCTTACCGGTCTGATAAGGGCCGGTTCTGCGCCCGGGGGCGGATGCTGTCACGGAGGCACATTCCGGCGGGATGCGGCAATATAGGGGAAGGGGATAACAGGATGCATATTTTAATGTACCGCTGGAAGGCGTACAATTACCGGGACATCGAGCAGACGTTCCGGCTGCTCGGCCACACGGTGGATAATATCGAGCAGGAGCTGGGAAGCTATGACGTCAGTCCGGAATTTGAGCGTGTGATCGGGGAAAAAATGTGTCAGGTGCGCTATGATATGGTATTTACCGTAAATTATTTTGCGCTGATATCGAATGTCTGTGATCGTCTCGGGGTGAAGTATGTTTCCTGGACCTGCGACAATCCGCTGATCAGCATGTATCATGAATCCGTGTTTCATTCCTGTAATTATATTTTTACATTCGACCGGACCAATTACCTCGAGTTCCGGGGGATGGGCGTGGAGCATATCTGGCATCTGCCCCTGGCGGTGGATACGGACCGGATGGATCTGGTTCTTGAGAGGGCGCAGGATCTGTGCCGCTACCGCGCGGACGTGGCGTTTGTCGGCAGCCTTTATGAGAGGAATTCCTATGATAAATTAAAAGGACGGCTGCCGGAATATCTGCGCGGTTATTTTGACGCGGTGATGGAGGCACAGTTAAATATCAGCGGTGCCAATATTGTGGAGCCGATGCTGACAACGGACATTCTGGAGCGGCTTGAGGAATACTTCGAGCTGGAAAAGTCGGAGGGGTCGTTTTCGGACCTGGGGCTGATTTTTCAGACAACCGTTCTCGGCTTTAAGATTGCGGAAAAGGAGCGGAGACGGGCGCTGATTGAGCTCTCTAAATACTTCAGGGTTCATGTATACAGCAACAGCAATGTCAGTGATCTGCTGCGCATACAGTATTGCGGTTCGGTGGATTACTGGAGCGAGATGCCGAAAGTGTTTCGCGCATCCCGGATCAATCTTAATTTTACAATTCCGAATATCAAAAGCGGGATTCCGCTGCGCGTCTGGGATGTTCTGGGAGCGGGGGGATTTCTGCTGACCAATTATCAGGCGGAGATTCCCTGCTATTTTAAAGAGGGGGAGGATCTGGTGTGTTTTGACGGGCTTGAGGATCTGCGGGAAAAAGCGGGATATTATCTTGCGCACGAGGAGGAGCGCAGACAGATTGCTGAAAATGGTTATAAAAAAGTACGTGCCTGTCATAATTATAGAGAGAGAATACGGCAGATGCTTCAGATAATTGCTGAAAACGGGTGAGGAAAGGGGATTCCGGCCTGCTTCATCGGGCGCAGGATACGGGCGCAGCGGGGAAGGGCAGGAAGCCGCAAAAAACCCGGAAATGCAGACATACAGAAAAGAAGCTGCATTTCCGGGTTTTTATGCTGTAATGCGGCATAACGCTGCATTACAGTGCATATGCAGACGGGGTGCCGGTCAGCAGGTCTGATCAAGCATCATCCCCGAGTAAACAGATGTGATGTACGGCGTGGCAAAATTACGTCCGTTTGGATTCTTGTAGGCAATCAGCGTCTTGCTGACATAGTTCATCGGGTCGATGGAAGCGGCCTGGGCTTTTTTGTTCAGGGCTTCCTTAAAGCGGTTGAGCATATCAAGATTCTCTTCCGCGTCTTCGCCGGAAACGGACTTTGTCAGAAGGCTGCGGTCAACCGAGATGTAGCTGTCGCTCTCCAGATTCAGGCCGACTGATTCCAGCTCGCTGTAATAGAGCTTCGCGACACTCTCCATATCGTGGAGCAGTTTGCTGGAAGGCTGGGTCGCTTTGTAGCTGTGCCCCAGTTTGATGATATCGTTGTACGCGGTCACAAGGGATTCCACATTGTCGGCGATCGCGTCCGCATTCCCCTTAAAGCCAATCCTGACAGGCTGGCCTTTTCTGCCCGGCTTCTTTAAGGTGAGCTCAAACATATTGTTCAGGGTGAATGTGTTGGACAGGGAGGAGTGTTCTCTGCCGTTCAGACGGAAAGAAGAACTCTGTGCCATCTCCGCGACCTGATCGATTCCAAGCGTGTGCATTGCTTTCATGGATCCCGTGTCGGGCGCCGGAATGATTTCAAACAGAAAACGCTCATTTTCACTGAGGCCAGTCTGCGCGGATGTGATCTGGAGCGCCGTCTGCCCGCGGTCATTGGTGGCAAGGCTGGCGGAGAGACCGACATTGGCGTTGTTGATCAGACGTACCAGCTTATCCTGGACGCTGCGGTTGGTATCTTTTGCGCTGACGCTGTACTGAAACTCATAGGAGCTTAAGTTCGTGTTCAGGTCAAAACTGTAAGTGCCGGGCTTAAATCCGGCACGCTCTCCGGTGAGATAAGAACCGCGGTTGATCTGCGGGGTGGCAAGACGGAGCACTTCCACATCATAATGGGTGGAGGGATCCACATCCTGGTCATACCCTACATACTGCGCCTTTATGGTCTCCTCATCGGAGGTCTCGGCAATTTTTCTGGAAAATGCGCTGCTCATACTGCCTGTGGTGTCCGAGAGAGAAGCCGCGATATTCTGGATGGAACGCGTTTTTTCCTTGATATCGATGGCAAACCGCTGAACATCTCCTGAGTACCTGATTTTGTACAGGGGAGATTCTTTGTTTGTTTTGACTATATTGTTGTAAACGGCGCGAAGCTGGCTCTTCTTATGCGTGTCGTAGCGGGACGCACCGGAAGCAGCGTAAGTTTTAAGATAGTACTGATAAGCGTTGTCAATAACCGCCATCAGAAACCCCTCCTTTCTTGCTTGAAATCGCATGCCGCCGTAATCAGTGACAGTCATGCGCGGGCTGATAAATCCTTTTATCTATCGACAAATTCTATGAAAAATATAGAAATACCTGTTATTTATATCGGCGTGGAAATATGGGAAATTAACCGACAGACGGAAATTAAGTGAAAAATATGTGAAAGTAATTGACTGCCGGGGACGGTTATGATATAGTGGACTGGTGAATGGAAGCAGGTCTTTTTTTTATGCCTTTTTTTAGGCGGAAAAAAGCAGAGAAATTTTAATGGAGGTGGAAGTTGTGCGCACAAAGATAACGCTGGCATGTACGGAGTGCAAGAACCGTAATTATCATCTGACCAAGGACAAGAAGACGCATCCGGACCGGATGGAGCTTCGGAAGTACTGCAGGTTCTGCAGGAAACACACGCCGCATAAGGAGACGAAATAGCCCCCCGCAGTGCACTGTGGTGAGAAAAGGAGTGGGAAAATGGGAGAAACCGAGAACAAAGCCCGCAAAGAAAGCTGGTTTGCCGGTCTTTCAGCTGAATTTCACAAGATCATCTGGCCGGACAGAAAATCACTTGCACGGCAGACGACGGCGGTGGTCGCTGTTTCCGTGGTGCTGGGTCTGATCATCGCGATCATGGATTTTCTGATTCAGTACGGGATTGATTTTCTCGTAGGGTTAAGTTTTTGACGGAGGCGTTGTGATTTATGGCAGAGACACACTGGTATGTAGTTCATACCTATTCGGGATATGAGAATAAGGTAAAAGCGAACATTGACAAGACGATCGAGAACAGGCATCTGGAAGATCAGATCCTTGAGGTCCGGGTTCCGATGCAGGAAGTTGTCGAGATGAAAAACGGTGCCAGAAAATCCGTATCAAAGAAGATGTTTCCGGGATACGTTCTTATCAATATGGTTATGAATGATGACACGTGGTACGTTGTCAGAAATACCCGTGGTGTCACCGGATTTGTCGGTCCGGGAAGCAAGCCGGTACCACTTACCGATATGGAGATGAAACCATTAGGAATCACCAGGGCAGAGCGTGTTGAGGTTGACTTTGACGAGGGGGATACCGTGGTTGTGACCGCGGGCGTGTGGAAGGACACCATCGGCGTGATCCAGAGCATGAACCACAATAAGCAGAGTGTGACCATCAATGTGGAGCTTTTCGGCCGCGAAACACCGGTAGAAATAAGTTTCGCAGATGTTAAGCTGAACAGATAAGTTAAGCGATTAAGTATGAAGGAGGCAATTCCAGATGGCAAAGAAAGTAACAGGATATATTAAATTGCAGATTCCTGCCGGAAAGGCGACTCCGGCCCCGCCGGTAGGACCTGCGCTCGGACAGCACGGCGTGAATATTGTGGAATTTACCAAGCAGTTCAACGCCAGAACAGCAGACCAGGGGGATCTGATCATCCCGGTCGTGATTACCGTGTATGCGGACAGAAGCTTCAGCTTCATCACGAAGACGCCGCCCGCACCGGTGCTGATTAAGAAGGCCTGCAATATCAAATCCGGTTCCGGAAAGCCGAACTCGGAAAAGGTGGCGGTACTTCCCAAAGCAAAGCTGCAGGAGATCGCCGAGTTAAAGATGCCGGATTTAAACGCAGCGTCTCTGGAAGCTGCGATGAGTATGGTTGCGGGAACTGCGCGCAGTATGGGCGTGACCATCGAAGAGTAAGCATTCACGGAAATTAGTGGGAGGGTCCTCTCCCGATACAACCACCAGGAGGTTTTTGGAATGAAAAGAGGAAAGAAATATCAGGAAGCTGTGAAGACTTTTGACAGGACAGTCCAGTACGATGTTGCTGAGGCGATTCCCCTTGTCAAAAAGAATGCGACAGCAAAATTCGACGAGACAATCGAGCTTCATATCAGGACAGGCTGTGACGGACGCCATGCGGAGCAGCAGATCCGCGGCGCAGTCGTACTGCCGCACGGAACAGGTAAGAGCGTGAAGGTTCTTGTATTTGCAAAAGGGACCAAACTTGACGAGGCGCAGGCGGCGGGCGCGGACTATGTCGGCGGCGAGGAGCTGATCCCGAAGATTCAGAACGACGGCTGGCTGGATTTCACGTTGTCGTTGCGACACCGGACATGATGGGTGTTGTCGGACGTCTTGGCCGTGTGCTCGGCCCGAAAGGACTGATGCCGAACCCGAAGGCGGGGACCGTCACAATGGATGTCACAAAGGCAATCAATGACATCAAAGCCGGTAAGATTGAGTATCGGTTGGACAAAACAAATATTATCCATGTGCCATTAGGAAAAGCTTCTTTTACAGATGAACAGTTAAGCGACAACTTCCAGACTCTTATGGGTGCAGTCATCAAAGCGCGGCCTTCCAGCGTAAAAGGCCAGTTTCTCAGAAGCGTGACGATTTCTTCCACAATGGGGCCGGGCGTGAGATTAAATGTCTCAAAGCTTATGAACCAGTAGAAACAGCGAGTGGAATCCATCAGGTGGATGAAAATTTTTGTTGACGCCCGTAATATACAATGTTATAATACAAAAGCGTCGTATGGGGCTGTTGCAGCCCGGCGCGATACTTTGCATATTGCCGAAGACAGCAGGTGCCGTGAGGCGTAACGGAGACGGCCTGCCGAGGGAATCGATTGACGGATCGTAGCGGTTCCGTTATTCAGATATGAATCTGTGACCTCCCTGTGCTTCGCGCAGGGAGGTTTTCGTATGGTATATAAGTACCTCATGGCTTTTATGCAGGAAAATAAAAAAAGGAGGTGCACGATTCGTGGCAAAAGTAGAGTTGAAACAGCCTGTTGTACAGGAGATCGCAGATAATTTTAAAGACGCGCAGGCCGTAGTGGTTGTGGATTACCGCGGACTTACCGTTGCGGAAGATACCCAGCTGCGCAAGACCTTAAGGGAAGCCGGTATCATTTACAAAGTGTACAAGAATACGCTTGTGACCCGCGCCGTTGAGGGAACGGAATTCGAGAGCCTGAAGGATATTCTCGAGGGACCGAATGCGTTTGCGGTTTCAAAGACAGATGCGACTGCTCCGGCGAGAATCCTTGCGAAGTTTGCAAAGACCGCTCCGAAGCTCGAGATCCGGGCAGGTGTGGTCGAGGGCAATTATTTCGACGAGAACGGCATGAAAGCCATCGCGGCGATTCCGTCGCGGGAAGAGCTGCTCGGAAGACTGTTTGGCAGCATGCAGTCCCCGATTGCAAACTTTGCGCGTGTGGTCAGACAGATCGCGGAAAAAGACGGCTCACCGGCAGCAGACGAGGCTCCGGCAGAGGCGTAGGAAGCCGGCGTGCGGTTTTTCAGGTGGTCTGGGACGTTGTCTGCAGACCGGTGACGATAATTTAAATTAAATGGAGGGAAATCAAATGGCAAAATTAACGACAGCGGAATTTATTGAAGCACTCAAAGAGCTGAGTGTACTGGAGTTAAATGAACTGGTAAAAGCATGCGAGGAAGAGTTCGGCGTATCGGCAGCGGCGGGCGTTGTGGTTGCGGCGGCAGGCGGCGACGCACCTCAGGAAGAGGAGAAGACAGAGTTCGACGTTGAGCTGACAGAGGTTGGCCCGAATAAGGTTAAAGTCATCAAGGTTGTTCGTGAAGTAACAGGCCTTGGTCTGAAGGAAGCAAAAGACCTGGTTGACAACGCACCGAAGATGGTGAAGGAAGCAGCATCCAAGGAAGAAGCTGAGGATGTTAAGGCAAAACTGGAAGCTGAGGGCGCTAAGGTTACTCTGAAATAATCGACATGAGCAGGAGAAGTTGAGAAGACCGTTCATGCGGGCATGTTTATACAGCCAGCATGAACGGTTTTACTGCGTTTTTCGTGTTTTTTAAGAAAATAATCGTTGACTCGCAAAAAAACTTGTAGTAGAATGGAAAATGCACTATTGTGGTGTGGTATGCTTATTTATATTATAGTTTCATGCCAACAGGCAATCTGACAGGCAGGCTGATAAGCAGCAAATCATAAGGAACGGGGTGAAAGTGTCAATGGAAAAGAACAGAATCCGTAAGACTGCAGCCGGCAGAAATACGCGTATGACCTATGCACGACAGAAGGAAGTTCTGGAAATGCCGAATCTGATCGAGATTCAGAAAAACTCTTACCAGTGGACTGAAAGAAGTTTTCGACGATATCTCTCCTATCTCGGATTACAGCGGACACTTGAGTCTGGAATTTGTGGACTTTGAGTTATGCGAAGAGGATGTGAAATACTCTATTGAGAAATGCAAAGAGAGAGATGCTACTTACGCGGCGCCTCTTAAGGTTAAGGTTCGCCTGATCAATAAGGAGAAGGACGAGATCACGGAGCACGAGATCTTCATGGGTGACCTGCCGCTGATGACAGCGACCGGCACATTTGTGATCAATGGTGCAGAGCGTGTTATCGTCAGCCAGCTGGTACGTTCTCCGGGCATTTATTACGGAATCGGACATGATAAGATCGGAAAAAGACTGTTTTCCGCCACCGTCATCCCGAATCGCGGCGCATGGTTAGAGTATGAGACAGACTCTAATGATGTGTTTTATGTGCGCGTGGACAGGACGAGAAAGGTACCGATCACGGTGCTGATCCGTGCCATGGGTGTCGGTTCCAATGATGAGATCAGAGAATTGTTTGGTGAAGAACCGAAGATTGAGGCCAGTTTTGCCAAGGATACTTCCGAGAACTATCAGGAAGGTCTGTTGGAGTTATATAAGAAGATCCGTCCCGGTGAGCCTTTGAGCGTGGAGAGCGCTGAAAGTTTGATCACCGCTATGTTTTTTGACCCCAGAAGATATGATTTGGCTAAAGTCGGCAGATATAAATTCAATAAGAAGTTAATGTTCCGCAACAGGATCAGACGCCATATTCTGGCGGAGGACGTGGTGGATATGACCACGGGTGAAGTGCTGGCTAAGGCGGGCGAGAAGGTTACCCTGGAGATGGCGGATGCCATTCAGAATGCTGCGGTTCCTTTTGTATGGATCCAGACGGAGGAGAAGAATGTGAAGGTTCTCTCCAATATGATGGTTGACCTTACCAGCTTTG
>OFGQ01001274.1_pt1 | contig 17245 bp, 11 predicted proteins | sample 1521791 | NCBI WGS metagenome assembly OFGQ01 (sample SAMEA3504116, study PRJEB24116) | mouse gut metagenome | biome: mouse gut; feature: mouse-associated habitat; material: faeces | place: Denmark | collected 2011 | reverse complement strand
AATGGCCATATCCGCCGATAACCCCTACTGGCACGCCAAAGCCTCCGAATTGATTGGTGATATTCTATCTTTAACATATCAAAAAGATTCTGCGCTTATCTATATTAATGAAGCCGTAACCAATTATTTAAAAAGTGATAAGATAGCCAACTACAGATATTGTATTGTCGATTTAGGTACAGTCTATGGAAATATTGGTAAATATGATTTAAGTATAAAATTAATCGACAGTATTTACCATATCGCACTTGAAGAAGCTGATAGCAATTTAACTGCATATAGCCTCAATGTGTTATATGCTATGTCGTTTCTCTCCGGAAAAAACGACGATGCTTTGAGATACTTTAATGAGTTAAAGGAGTATAGGGATTATTATGAAATATCCTTACAGGATATGGCTTGGAACACTCAGATTTCACTTAATGATTCCACATTTAGGCTTTTTGAAGAATATATCAATAAATATCCCCTATCAAATAATTCGGCAACATCTAATGCGAATGCGCTATATACAAGATTGCTTTATCATAAGAAAAAGAATAATCTTGACTCCGCAATAATATGTTACGACAGTCTATTTAATGTATTTAGTGGAGAAACAAACAATGTCCTAAAACAGTCGGTCGTAAATTCTCAAAAAAAATACATAGAGACTATTGCCAAAGATAACGAACATGAGTTGCAAAATCTGAGACGGCTAATTATAGTTGTCGCTATAATTTTCATCATTGTCTCAATAGCGGTTTTGATATTCATCCGTCAACAAAACAGACTTAAACGATCGGAATTGGAGAATAAAATGAAAGATATAATGATCTTATCTGGTAGAATTAAAGATCAGGATAAGAGAATGAATAGACTTTCAATATCTCAAAATAGAATCCTTCATCTTTGTGAGAATTTATATAAAGAAAGATGGGATACAATAAATAATTTGTGCAACGAATATTTTGATAAAGAGGACTCGGATTTTTCACGAAGAAAAATCATTGCAGCCGTAGAAAAAGAAATAAATAAACTTGGAGAGAAAAAACATATACTTATAATTGAAAAATCAATTAACAGACATATGAATGGTATCATGGATAAAATACGAACTCAATGTCCATGGTTAAAAGAAGATGAAACAATTCTAATAGAACTTATTATTGCCGGCTTCAATACTAAGGCAATATGTTTGATAATGAAAATAAAACTTAACAGTTTCTATTCAAAAAGAAGACGAATCATTGAAAAAATCGTTTCAAGTAATATATCCGATAGGAATATTATTCTTTCGAAAATCAGGTAATTAACTGATATATAGGTTCTTAATTATGTTTTGTGCGCAAATTTCGAATTAAGTACCTTATAGTCATTAATTTAGTTTTGTGTATTTTGGCGCTTTTTGTCTTGAAACAATTATGTATTGCGTTGATTGTTAGTATATTATCAAGTAAATATTTGCACAATTATTTTTGATCTGAAAATTATTATTAAGCATCTATGAATTGGTATATTTGCAAACAAAAATTAAGCAAATTTAATCAATTATGAGGAGACTTATTTTAATATGCTTGGTGATTCTAAGTTGTAATTTTATTTCAACGGCTCAAAATGAAAATACAAGTGTTTCGACAAGTATTATTTTAAAAAATAGAAACCAAAATCGTCCCAAAAAGCCAAAGGTCCCTTCTTTACAATATATACAATGTATATATCAGAATGGTTGCCTTTATTTTCAGTTTGCCATTGCTGAGGGAGAGTGTCAGCTGACGGTAACGGACATGACAACCGGCTTTGCCCGTCAATACGTTTTTGACTCATCGGCTGATGCTACCATCAATGTCGGCACCCTCACGCAGGCCCATATCGAAATCTCGACTGCCAACGGCCACGAATATGAAGGCTGGCTCGGCATGGAATAATAAACATAGAAGGAATAAGAGAAGGATGGTTGATGATAGAAATGGCAATAAGATAAGAATAAAATATATCGGGATAGAATAAAAATGGCAGAGAAAAAATCATATATAATGTACCGTCCACATGGAGGGACATCGCTTTGCGATGTAATCGGCGCAAGGCCGCGGGTGAGTCTCGCCGAATACGTGCCGAAGTCACTATCCTACAGGTGTGTGAATCACCGGAAAACGTATCATCATGTATGGACGTTCCATTGATTAAGTTGCCGGTTACATGATGTTTTATTTGGTTAAGAAGAATTTTTTCATAACTTTGCAATTGCAGTCAAATTAAGCACTTTTTATATCCATTTCTTATTAATTTTTCTATTATACGTCTTTGCAATGCATCTGAAAAACATAATAGCAATTTTATTGACTCTCATATCAGCCGGTAGTGTTACGGCACAGGAATATGAGGAGAGGGTTTTGGACTCTTGCTTCATAGAGGTGGTTTATCAACGCATGAGAGTGACCGATACGCTTAAGCCTAAAGACGATTATGAGCTGCATGATCTGACACTGAGGGCCGGAAATAAGGCATCGGCAATGTACTCAGCCGAAGGCAAAACGATAGATTCTCTTTCTGCAAGGGAGCCTAAGGTGTTCTTGGCAATAATGATGGACAGGCAACGATTTCGGGAATTCAGCCATAAGAATCAGCATACGGTCATCTTTAAAATGAAACCGGAGGGAAAAATTATCAACCACGATTTTTTTGATTCTTCCAGTTGGAAGTACGAAGAACCGCTTGACACTCCGCGATGGGAGATAACCGACAGCGTCATGGTAATCGACGGGATAAACTGCGTGAAGGCTACCGCCGATTATCGCGGCCGTGAATGGACCGCATGGTTCGCTCCCGAAATTCCCTTCAATGAAGGTCCGTGGAAGCTCTGGGGACTGCCGGGTCTGATAGTCCGCGCCTACGATTCCAGAGGTCATTACCGATTTGAGGCGAAGTCCATTTCAGTGATGCCTGGCGGCTATGTTGATTATTTTGATTATAGTGCCCGAAACCGCTTGAAAACGAAACGCATACGGGCGTTGAAGACAAAACGCGATGCGCTGCAGGTCAGCATTGCCGCCCAGATGAAGCAAAAGCAGATTCCCAAAGAGATAATAGACAAGGTGAATGTCCCAAAGACACTCGAACACCGCAATTACGACTTCGAAGAAACCGATTATCCTCACGAATAATCCATGTTGCGCTCCGTTTGTTTTCTGGCTTTGTTGCTGACTGCCATTTATGCTTCGGCGGCGGATCGGCTTTCGGGAGTTGTACTGGAGGCCGAAAGCAATGAGCCTGTAGCCGGCGCAAACGTGATGCTGAAGACTTCGGCGTCAAAAATTCTCTCATATTGCCTGACTGACAGCAAGGGACATTTCAGTCTTCCGTTGCCGGCGGAGAAATCCGGAGTGACGGTCAACGTTGCCATGATGAGCTATAAGCCCTACTCGGCGCCGTTAAAGGCAGGCGAGAGTTTTGTCGAGATAAAGATCGAGCGCAGCGCACGGGAATTGAAGCAGATTGTCGTGAAATCCTCGCGGATCCGGGAAAACGGAGATACGGTCACCTACAATGTCGGGGCGTTTGCACGGAAGCAGGACCGGACGATCGGCGACGTGCTCAGACGTATGCCCGGAATAGATGTGTCGGACAACGGCTCGATAAGATATCAGGGAGCGGAAATAAACAAATTCTATATAGAAGGGAGCGATCTGCTTGGAGGAAAATACGGGATTGCCACAAACGGCATCTCACACGAGGATATCGGGGCTGTGGAGGTGTTTGAGTGCCACCAGCCTATGCAGGTGCTCCGGGGGCTGAGCTTTTCAGACGCTGCCGCCATTAATCTCAGGCTTAAGAATAAATCCAAGGCAACCTTTCTGGTCCACGGAACGGCGGGAACCGGCTGGAGCGCGCAGCCCGGGGGCATCTTGTGGCAAGGCGATGTTTTCACCATGATGGTGAAGGGGTCATATCAGATGATAACCACCTTCAAGGGCAACAATGCCGGCATGGATCTCTCGGAACAGCTCATCGACCACACGCTTGACAGACCCGACGAGACCCCGCGGGGATACCTCTCGCTCGCGTTGCCGACGATACCCGATCTCAAACGCAGACGGAGCTATTTCAACCGTTCATGGATGATGTCGTCGAACCATCTGATCAAGACGCGCCGCGGTGAACTGAAGGCCCGGCTCGACTACTCACACGACCGCCTGACCTCCGCGGCGTCGGCCGTAACCACTTACTTTCTTGAAACGGGCGACCGCGTCATTGTCGAAGACCGCAATTCTCTTTCGCATCGCAACGCCCTGTCGGGAAACTTCGTCTATGAGATCAACGAGAAGAGATATTATCTGAAAAACACGCTTTCGACCGACGTTTCATGGAATGACCTCTCCCTGCTGACAACCGGCTCCATCCCTTCGGCCCAGAATGCGGAGCAGCCGCAATATTCTGTCGGCAACAGGCTGGAAATGATACGCCGTTTCGGGAAAAACAAACTGGTCAGTTTTATGAGCCGCAACGAGTGGAATTCATTGCCTGAAAGGTTTTCCGTCAACAACGATGGCCGCGAATATGGCCAGAAAATAAGCCAGCATTCCTTTTACACCGATCAGCGGGCCTCCCTCGGGTTTATTTTCAAAGGGCTGACGGTCTCTCTCGCCGGAGGGCTCGCAGGCTATTTCCGCGGACTCCGCACCGATCTGCACGGCATCGACGATCTGCCCGGCTTAAGTCAGGAAAGACTCACGACGGATTACCTGAGGCTTTTCGCATCGCCGAAAATCGAATGGAATTTCAGAAAACTCGAACTGACCTGTAATCTCCCGGTCAATCTCTACACCTATTTCTTTTCGGGAGGACTCTCCGACCGCACTGAATTTTTCCTGTCGCCTGCGCTGTCGGCAAGCCTTCATCTGACACCGCGCATGGTCCTGACACTGCGCGGAAGTCACCGACGCTCTCCCGCTTCGCTCCATACGATCCACGACGCCTCCATCCTGACGTCATATCGCACCTTCTCCGAAGGCGTCGATGACTATTACACATCTTCGGGCGAGGCCGCCGGACTCTTTTACAGCTACCGCAACGCGCAGGCGGGAGTCTTCGTCATGGCTTCAGGCAATTACATGTGGGACAGATCGAAGTTCGGCATGGTCCAGAATATCATAGGCGACTATGTGTTCCATTCCTACCGCTCCACCCCCTCGAAGGCGCGCGGCTTCATGACGGCCCTCAATTTCAGCAAATCCCTTGATTTCATCAGGGGAAACGTCGGCTTCAGAGCGTATTACAGAAACTCTTCCGGCAACATTCTTTCGCAAGGGATCCCGACCGACACACGGCGCACTTCCGCCTCACTGTCTCCTTTCATCAATGGCGCAATTTCATCATATTTCAACTGGGATCTGGGATTTACCTGGGATAATTCCGCCATGAAAATATCCGGACTGTCGCGCCAGAACTACAATGACTTCCTCTATTCCGGAAGTGTGACCCTCACGCCCTGCGGATTCCTGACATGGACCGCCTCGGGCGAATACTACCGCAATCAGACGGGGCCTGACGCCAGCAAGAACATGATGATGCTTGACACCAAACTGACTTTTAATCTCGGCAAGCGTCTGGAACTTTCCGCTTCCGTCACGAATCTTCTCGATCACCGGTCATATTCCTATTCCTCGTTCGGTTCCGTTTCCCGCGTTGACCGTTCGAGCATGCTTCGCGGCCGCGAGTTCATGGTTACCATCTACCTTAAAAAATAGCAATGAGACCGAGCCGGTGATTTGATCAATGTAAATTCCCATTTGTTTTCAAAGTAGGAGTTGCTAATCTCAACTCAACAGCTATGCATAAGTAATTTAGAAAAACACCTTATTAGACTCTGTTTCTCTAAGAAGAAAGAGGGCCTTTGAGATTTTGGCTATTTTGACTATTTTTGCGTATTAAAGCAAAATCAATGAGAAAACACCTGTGCGTAATCATATCTATAATAATTATCCTCTGCATAATTGAAAGCTGCAGCCATAGGACTCCTCATAAACTGCAGCGCGCCGAGGCCGTCATGGAATCGGCTCCCGACTCGGCCCTCGCCATCCTTGACTCCATCGACACCGCCTCTCTCACCCATGCCTCCGACCGCGCCCTCTACGCCCTGCTCCTTACCCAAGGACGCATAAAGACCTACGAAGTCCTGACTGACGACTCGCTCGTCTCCACCGCCGTCCGCTACTACGAGGACCACGGACCCGACTCCAACCTGATGAAATCGCTCTTCTATCAGGGCGAAATCCTCTCAAACAACCGCGAATTTTCCAAAGCCATCCTCCCCTCCATGAGAGCGCGCGAAATGGCCATATCCGCCGATAACCCCTACTGGCACGCCAAAGCCTCCGAATTGATTACGAATATATTAGTGAGTACCTATCAATCTGCTTCAGCCATAGAATATATAACAGAGGCAATAGAAAACTATGAAAATAGTAATTTGCAGAAAAATCATAGATATTGCTTATTGGACCTTGGTATCATATACGGTAACACGGGTGATTATGAAAGAGGTAAAGCAATTATTGACAGTATCTGTAAAATTGCGCGACATGAATCAGACAGTGACATGGTAGTTTATGGACTAAGCGGTCTCTATCAAAATCTATATCTTTACGGAGATAAAGACGGTTCAAATAGATGCTATGAAGAGTTAAAGAGATTCAATAATTTTTACCCTATATCCTTACAGGATCTTTCATGGTACACCCAATCCAACATTTCAGACTCTTCATTCAGGGAATATGAAAAAACTATGGTCGATTACAGCAATTTTACTACAGCTAAAGAAAAATCGAATTATTTAAATACAAAAATAATCTATTTCAAGACCAAAGGAGTTCCAGATTCTGCAATTAAATATTATGACTCACTTTTTTTGGTCCTTAATCATGAAGTTGATAGTGCATTGATGCAATCAGTGGTAAGTATTCAGAAAGAATATTCCGATAAAAGGGTATTGGAGGAAACCGAAAAATCAGAAAATCTGAAAAATACCATAATTATTGGTGCCATTTTTTTCATCTTGATTTTTGTCGTTGTTTTCATTTTTGTTCGTCAACAAAGTCGGTTGAAGAGATTTGAATTAGAAAATCGTTTGAAAGACATTATAAATCTTTCAAACGAACTTAAACTGAAAGAGAAGAAATTGACAAAGCTGACTGCCTCTAATTCAAAAATACGTCAGATATCAGAAGATTTATACAAAATGAAATGGGAAACGTTGAACAACCTTTGCAATGAATATTTTGACAAGGCGGATACGGAAAATTCCCGAAGAATCATGTTATCAAATATTGAAAAGAACATAAAGAAACTATCAGATAATCGTAGCTTGCTTGAAATTGAGAGGGCTTTGAACAAATATATGGACGGAATTATGATTAAATTACGTTCACAGTGTTCATCTTTAAAGGAGGAGGACTTCAGACTACTCGCATTGATCTTTGCTGGGTTCAATAGCAAATCTATTTGCCTGATTTTCTCGATAAAGATTAATAGCTTTTATTCAAAGAGGAGAAGGCTTATCGATAAGATAGAAGCCGGAAATGCACCTGATAAAAAAATAAAATGAAATTGATTGATATACTGTAAGTTAAATAATATTTTGTGCATAATTGTTTCGCAATGAGTTGATTTTTAGTAAGTTATTATTCTTACTCGTTGGCTATGTGTTTTATGCGTTTTGTGCTTATATGGTTATCCGTCAATATGTTACCCAATGTTTAGAATGCGCAAATTTTTATAAGAGAAATATTAGATATAACCATTTGCCATGATATAATTTTGTGAAAAAAATTTGACATAAATTCATAGAGCATTATGGTTAAAAAATTCACACTATTATCACTTGTTTTATTATGCTTTTCTGTGGAGTTTATAACTGCGCAAGCGAACTCCAATAATCAAGCTCCAAAAATCAATGTTATTCTCTCTAACAAGAATCTTGGCGGCCCGAAAAGACCCAAAGCACCTTCAAGGCAGCAGATACTTTGTATTTATGAGAACGAGCATCTAAATCTTTCGTTTGCTATTGCTGAGGGAGAATGTCAGCTGACGGTAACGGACATGACAACCGGCTTTGCCCGTCAATACGTTTTTGACTCATCGGCGGATGCTGCCATCAATGTCGGCACCCTCACTCAGGCCCATATCGAAATCTCGACAGCCAATGGCCACGAATACGAAGGCTGGCTCGGCATGGAATAATGCTATAGCGTTAACCTACACGCTGACAAAGTAGGGATCTATTTACTTTAATTAAATTTTTTATGAAATCAAATCTTCCAATGGCTTTAAATAAAGCCGAAATTTTGTCGGAGATGGAATCCTTGGTCGTGTTAGGCGGTAAGGACGATGGAAAGGGCGACAGCTACTCCGTATTTTCCCAATGCAAACCAGAAACAAACTCGTATTGTGGTGACGCAAATTGTGGCTTTTGCTCAAATTGTGTTGAGAATTGTGGAGGGAAAACTCCTACACCCGGTTCCACTCTTATAACCGGCGAATTAATTCCTTGATCATTTTTTACACGGTGTGTGGTGCTTATATAGGCACTGCACACTAAAACCTATGAGATATGAAGAGTAGTTTATACAATTATTATGTAAATGATAAGGACAACGTTATAATTTTTAACGGACTGACTGAAGCCAGTTTCAGGATTGGTGAAAGAAATGCCGATGTATTCAAAGCCATAATCGAAAGTCCGGATAAATTCGTTGAGGATTTTAAACCTTTCATTGACAAAATGAAGGGGGACGGCTTTATCATAGATGATGAGTTTGACGAAGAGGAAATTGTCAGAAAAAAATATGATTATATACGTCATGGAGAGGAGTATATGGTCATGATTCTGTCAACTTATCAGTGCAATCTGCGTTGTTGGTACTGCACTCAGGATCATGCTGACAGTTGGATGAGCGACGAGACAGTCAGGAGAATAAAGAAACGGATTGAAAAAGAACTTCGCAAGGATGCAATCAAACACCTGAGTATCTCATGGTTTGGAGGAGAACCGCTTCTGGCATACGATAGAGTCGTTGAGATTTCTCGTTGGGCCAAGGAATTTGCGGAAGAGTTGGGCAAGGGATTCGGTGCAGTAATTACGACAAACGGGACTCTCCTAAATCGTAAAAGAGTGGAAGAACTGCGGGATGCCGGCATAAATTACTATCAGATAACAATTGACGGAAATCGGGAAACACACAATAATGTGAAAATCCTTGGAAAAGATTCCGCTTATGACCGTACCATAGAAAACATCGGTTACATTATAGAGCATACCCACTGCACACTTCGGTTCAATTACACGAAAGAGAATTTAAAGCCGGAATCTTTAATAAAGGATCTTGATGAAGCTATCAGTAAGGAAAATCGTGAAAAGATATCGTTTCTGATATATAAGGTTTGGCAGGAAAAAGCCGCGGAAATATCTCAGGTGGAAATTGACAAGCTTATGGAACTTGCTTTCAACATAGGGATAACGCCAAAATTGGCCGAAGGAGGTATGTGTTATGTTGACAAGAAAAATTTTGATTGTATTTTTGCCAATGGAAATGTTGGTAAATGCGATAACGAAAGTCCGGAGGATAGGAATGGTATCTTGACGGAAAGCGGTGACATTGAATGGATAAGCGATATTTCTGCTCATAGGTCGATACTTGAGTATGAGAATTGTGAATGCAAGGATTGCAGATTTCTTCCTCTTTGTTGGGGGCCATGTACCGCCAAAAGGGAAACCATGTTAAAAGATAACGGAAAAATCGTTTGTCAGTTTGATAATAAAGACTTTCAGATGAGCCGAATGATAAGGAATAAACATGTAAACAAGGAATTTTCTAAGAAAAAAATAGAAAAAGAAAATTGTTGACAAAATAATCCCGTATATTTGTAAAATCAATTCATTGAACAATCTAATGCTTAACGTTATGAGATGTAGATCAATTATTTTCGCAATTCTATTGGCGTCAGCGTCCGTTTGTTTCGGACAGCAGCGGGCGGATTCAGCGGCTGTGAAAGCCGCGCCCGACACAATCAGTTCCTCGGTCAGCCTCAACGGGGTGGAAGTGACCGCGCAGACGGAATCGCACTCGGCTCTCACCGATTCCTATCTTATCACCAAGGAGATGCGCCGAGGCATAAGAACCGCCGGCGAGTTGCTTTCGAGGGTGAACGGAGTGTTTTACAATCCTGTTTCGCGGGAAATCAAATATCTCGGCTCGTCAAACGTGGTGATTCTCGTTGACAGCATCCAGAAGAGCGAGAGTTACATAAAAAGGCTTTCGCCTGACCGTTTCGACCGCATTGACATTGTCAACAATCCCACGGGGAAATATCTCGGATATGACGCAATTATCAATTTCCACACGAAGCCTAACTATATAGGGACGGAGGTGAACATGCTTTCACAGTCGTTTATGGTTCCCGGAGGACGCAACGGCGAGGGGCAGGATTTCCAGAGCGAGAGGGCTTCTTTCGACGTGACCTACACGCGAAACCGATGGAATCTGTCGGCCGACGGGGAATACAAGTGGAATCAGACGGGCACCTCAAGCTATTATACAGCCGTTTATCCCTACAACAACCTGACGCAGACCAAGCTCGAGCAGCCTCGGAAGTCGCCGACGGACAACACCATGTCGAACAGATATGATTTCGGAGCGGCGCTCGATTTCCAGCCCAATGACAACCACTCGTTCTCGATCCAATGGCGCATTGAACCGACTGACAGCAAAAACAGATCGGCCTACAGGCTAATGATGGAAAACACGAAAACAGGCGAAAGCAGCACCGTGGGCTATTCGTTGCGTAACCATGTCCACAACCGTCTTGACAACAGTTTCGGGCTCTATTATCGCGGTCGCTTCAAGGGATGGTCGCTCAACAGTTCGGCGACATATAATTTCGCGGACTGGGACAGGGACTATGACATAAGGCGCACCGACGGCTACGCGCTGACCAACGATCATCGCAGTTCACAACGTTATTTCTGGGGCGGCGCCGACATGACACGTCAGATTGCCGGAGGGAAAATGACGTTAGGTCTGTCGGATTACGTCACTGTAGCCAACTACAGGAACCGCAACAGAATTTCAGGACAAATGCTCACGGACAACTCGTTGCTGCAAAACAACCTCATAGCCGCGCTGCAGTTTTTCATTGGCAGGAGCATGGCGATGACGCTGACAGGCGGCCTTTACACCTATCGCAACAGCGAGGGCGGCGAACACATAACACGGTTTGCCCCGAGGGCCACGGTCAACTGGTTCTGGCAGCCGTCGCAGAAGTTCATCGCGCGCCTCAACTATTCGCTGAAATCGGAAATGCCGGGACTTTCGCTCATCAGCGATTTCGGTCAATACACTGACTCGCTGACATATCAGATGGGTAATCCTCTGCTCAAACCGATGACCGACCATCTGGTCAGCCTGACGCTGACTCTCTGGAAGAGTCTTAATCTGACGGCCCGTTATTTACATGGCGCTAACAGCTATGCCAACATTGCCGAGGTGGTCACCGGAGAAAAACCTTATATCCTGAAGAAATATCAGAACGCGACCGCCGAGGAGTTCCGGTTCATTGTCAATTACAAGAAATCATTCGCCGAATACTTTGAATTTTCGGGCGAGGCATCGATGACATGGAAAAAGTCGTCATATTCAGTCTATCGGAAGCACCGCATGGCTCCCGGGGCGAACTGGTATTTGGCCTACAGAAACAGCAGACATTCGTTCAACGCGTTTCTGAGCTATGAACTGATGGGCAACATGGGAGTTTTGCCCCAGATGAAAGGATGGGGATGCACGGACGGCATGGCCATCTCGTTGACAAAATATCTGATGAAAAACAGGCTTTCGCTCATGGTCATGTACTTTATTCCCGTGCATTTTGCAAAAGGTGTGATATATAATGAGGTCATCTCCCCCGGAATGCAACAATACACAAGAAGCGATAATCAGTTCCGTGGGGACAACACCTTCTCCTTGGCCGTGACCTACCGGTTCAGCAACGGCAAGCGTGTTCGCAACTACACCCGCCGCACCGTCGGCCTGTCTGAGGAATAGTCATGGGCTTCAGATCCTTTCCATTCATAAAGCAGCATGACTCGATGGAGTGCGGGGTGGCATGCCTCGCATCCGTCCTCCGTTGGTACGGTTGCATGATGGATGTAAAAGAGGTAGGGGATCTATGTCCGCCGACAACCGAGGGAGTGTCTTTCCTCGGTCTGGCCAAGACTGCGGAGTCTCTTGGCCTGGGGACGGTAACGGCCAGAGTCTCGCTGACGGAGCTGGCGGAGTGTCGCGCTCCGGCGATACTGCACTGGAATCAGAATCATTTCGTGGTGCTTTTCAGGGTTTCGCGGAATGGGCGGAGGTTTCATGTATGCGATCCGGGAAAGGGGATCATGACGCTCGGGCGGGAGGAGTTCTGCCGACACTGGATAAGCACCGTGTCCAACGGCGAGGAAAAAGGGATAGCGATGTTTCTCGAGCCCGGGGAGGCTTTCGAGAAGAAGCGCGACGAGGGGAAAAGCCGGCGCCGTTCGTTCAGGTTTCTGATGGGTTACATCATGCGCTATCGCGGTCATTTCGGGCAGGTGTTGCTCGGCCTTCTGCTCGGATGCGTGCTGCAGCTTGTTATGCCGTTCCTGACTCAGGCGATTGTCGATACGGGAATCCGTCACCGCGACATAGGTTTTATATGGCTCATACTGCTGGGTGAGCTTATGATCGTGGCGGGACGCACGGCAACGGATTTCATACGCCGCTGGCTGCTGCTCCACATTTCGATGAGGATAAACATCTCGCTCGTGAGCGACTTCTTCATCAAGCTGCTGAAACTGCCCATGTCGTTTTTCGACACCAAACTGATGGGCGACCTTCTGCAGCGGATGGGCGACCACGGCAGGGTTCAGGGGTTTCTGACGAGCCAGACGCTCGGAATCATGTTCAGCGCCTTGAGTTTCATCGTGTTCGGGGTGGTCCTGGCTCTCTATGACAGGACCGTGTTCCTGATCTTCATGGGCGGGAGTCTGGTCTATGGGCTGTGGCTGGCGTCGTTTCTGCGACGGCGCAAGGTGCTTGACTACGAACTCTTCGAGCAGCAGTCGAGAAACCAGAACAAGACCTATCAGTTCATCACTTCCATGCAGGAGATAAAGCTGCAGGACTGCGAGAAGCGCCGGCGCTGGGAGTGGGAGGATGTGCAGGCCGACCTGTTTGAAATTCAGATGAAGGCGCTCAAACTGCAGCAGAGCCAGGAGGCGGGGAGCGTGTTCATCAATGAGATAAAGAACATCCTGATAACGGTCATGGCGGCCACCGCCGTGATCAGAGGCGACATAACTCTCGGCGCCATGCTTGCCATACAGTATATCGTCGGGCAGCTCAACTCGCCCGTCGAGCAGATAATGGGGTTTATCTATTCGGTGCAGGACGTGAAGATCTCTCTCGAGCGCATCAATGAGATCCACCTGGGACGCGACGAGGAAAAAGAGGACGGCGCGGAGGAATTCGGGGCTGAAAAATCGATAGAGATAAGGGATGTGGATTTCAAATATGACCGCTTCGCGCTGAAAAAGACGCTCGACGGCGTCAGCCTCAGCATCCCTGCGGGGAAGGTCACGGCGATTGTGGGCGCCTCAGGCAGCGGTAAGACCACACTTATCAAGCTGATGCTCGGCTATTATGTGACGCTGGCGGGAAACATAGTGATAGCGGGGCGCGACATCGGCGACTACAGCATGAAATGGTGGCGCAGACATTGCGGGGTGGTGATGCAGGACGGAGTCATATTTTCGGAGTCGATTGCCCGCAACATTGCCGTTGACGACGGCGAAATCGACCGCGCACGCCTCGAGGAGGCAGCCCGCATAGCCAATATACACGATTATGTCATGGGACTCCCCCTGAAATATGACACCCTGATAGGCCGCGACGGAGTGGGGCTGAGCCAGGGTCAGAAACAGAGGGTGCTGATTGCAAGGGCCGTCTATAAGAATCCTGATTTTATTTTTCTGGACGAGGCGACCAATTCGCTTGACGCCAAAAACGAGCGCCGGATCGTGGAGAATCTCGAGGAGTTCTATCGGGGAAAAACGGTGGTTGTCGTGGCCCATCGCCTTTCAACCGTCAGGAACGCCGACCATATCATTGTGCTTGACGGCGGCACGGTCGTGGAGTCCGGGACACACTGCGAGCTTGTCGAAAAGGAGGGGGCATATTTCAATCTCATAAAGAACCAGCTGGAGTTAGGATCATGAAAAACAGAGAAAAAGAAGCAGATGTGCGGTCAGAGAAGGTGAGGCGTCTGATCGAGCGCCCCCTCCCGCTTGTCCTGAGGATGGGAACGGTCATCATAATCGTTCTCTTCGTCCTGCTGGCCCTCGGCGTGCTCTATCTGGCTTCCGGGGCCGAGGACGCCGACGGCGGAGCGCCGTTTCTGCTGCGCATAGCCAACCGGCTGAGAAGTTAGGACTTGCGCCGGAGAGCGAGAGGGCGTGGAAGTTGCTGATCGCTTTGTCGCGGGATTTATAGAGGTTGGCTTTCAGTGAATTATCCAATGTCTGACGGCTCCATCCGCCCAATATACTTTCTCGCAAATAGAACATCGCTTCATCGATAGACTTGCATTTGGAGACGATATCTGTTTGATGGCCCCATGGAATCATTCCGAGCACTATTGGGAAGCACGGCTCTACATTTAAAACTGCCACAACCTGTGGCACATTTATAGGATATGGAGATTCAACCTTTTGCAATTCTGCCACAAGCCGTGTCAGTTTTTCATTAGCTTCTGTTGTAGAGAAAAACAGATACCACTGCTTCATTCGCCACATATTTCTGCTACTGAATCCTTTCTCTTGCGGGAATGCCTCCTTCAAGTCAAAACTCAGTTGCTCTACCACTCCGCTTCCCCATCGTTCCTCAGCCTTACGCATCACAAGGTCACGACCTACACTCCAGTTAAAACATAGTTTTTCTGTGTTGATCTTTATGGATGCCTTGATTTGGGCAGAAATATAGCGCCGCTTGATTTCTGAGAGCCAAGCGGCATAGTCAGCGTCAATTTTAAAATCCTTGACAATGACAATACGGGGGGCGTTATTGGAGGTAATATCATCCATAATATTGCAAAATTAGCGCAAAATACCGACATCCACAAGCTTTAAATGTGCCGACAAGAAAGGATTCTTTCAAGTTTAGATAGTGAATCTCCCAAAACCAATCAAGACTATAGATAAAAATCGCATCTGTTTCTAATTTGTTTCATAATATATGGCTTATGGGGGAGGCCGTTTCTGCTGCGCATAGCCAACCGGCTGAGAAGTTAGGACTTGCGCCGGAGGGCAAGAGGGCGTGGAACAATATGGCGTGGAATAGGCAATATTAACGCAGTTGTAACAGGGAGGGGTTGCATTAAAGGCGGGATTTGAGTAATTTTGCACCCGTAATTACCCAACCTCATACCTGTCCATGAATAGCAAACCAGTTATTTATCAACTATTGCCGCGACTATTCACGAACTTCAACGACTCGTGCGTGCCCGGAGGCACAATAGAGCAGAACGGTTCGGGCAAACTGCGGTCAATAAATCAAGCGACTCTGCGTTCAATCGCCGACATGGGTTTCACTCATGTGTGGCTTACGGGCGTTATCGAACATACTCATTGCTCAGACTACACCGACATCGGCATTCCGCGCGACAATCCCCACGTCATCAAGGGAAAAGCCGGATCGCCCTACGCGATCAAGGACTATTATGACATAGATCCGGACCTTGCCGTCGATCCCCGCAACAGAATCAGGGAATTCGAGGACACCGTCAGGCGCATCCATGCAGCCGGTCTGAAAGTGATCATCGACTTCGTGCCCAACCACGTGGCCCGGCAATACCGATCGGACAGCCGTCCGGCCGGCGCCCCCGAGGATTTCGGCAAGGAAGACTACACGAACATGTTTTTCGCGCCTACAAACAGCTTCTACTATATCCCCGGCCATAAGTTCTCGCCGACGATAGATCTCGGCAGCGGCTCCGACGCCTACTTCGAATATCCGGCCAAAGCTTCCGGAAACGACTGCTTCACCGCGTCGCCCGGACAGTATGACTGGTATGACACCGTCAAACTCAACTACGGCATAGATCCCGCAAACGGATGGCGGCATTTCACCCCTACGCCCGCGACATGGAAAAAGATGCTCCACATCCTGCAGTACTGGGCCGACAAGGGCGTTGACGGTTTCCGCTGCGACATGGCCCACATGGTGCCCCTCGAATTCTGGCAGTGGGCCATCCCTCAGGTCAAGGAGAAGCACCCCGGCGTCATATTCATCGCCGAGATATACGACATAAACCTCTACCGGCCCTTCATCGAGATTGGCGGATTCGACTATCTCTATGACAAGGTTGGGCTCTACGACACTCTGCGCGACATCGTCACCTGGGGCCGCTCGGCCTCCGACATCACCCGCTCGTGGCAGAAGGTTGACGGCCACCAGCACAACATGCTCTATTTCCTCGAGAACCACGACGAGCAGCGTTTCGCCTCGGCGGAATTTGCCGGCGACCCGTTCAAGGCAATGGCTCCTATGGCGGTCAGCGCGCTTCTCGGCCCCGGAGCCGTCATGGTCTATGCCGGCCAGGAGCTCGGCGAGCCGGGAGCCGACGCCGAAGGCTACAGCGGACATGACGGCTGCACCTCGATATTCGACTACTGGAGCGTGGGGACCCTGCGCCGCTGGCTCAACAACGGGCGCCCTTCGCTGAAAAATCTCTCGGCCGACGAGCGTCGCCTGCGCGACTCCTATTCACGGCTGCTGAACATCGCCACAAGCGAAGCCGCCGTAAGGGAAGGGACATTTTTCGATGTAATGTATGTCAACAATGAGAAAACCGACGGATTCAACCCCGAACGCCAGTATGCCTTCCTGCGCCATTTCGGCAACGAGACTCTTCTCGTGGTCGCTAACTTCGACGACAAGGAGGCCGACGTCAAGGTGAACATTCCGCTCCATGCTTTCAACACCCTGCGCTTCAGTGAAGGCGCGCGCACAGCCACCGAACTGCTCACCGGGCGCAGCGAATCGCATGCCATCGATTCCCACACACCTTTCCAGACCGCCGTTCCCGCCCACGGAGCCGTTGTCTGGAAATGGACCGACTGATAAAGATAAAAAACTTAGAGGTTGTTTAAAAACAAATGTGAAAGCTGGAGTCCATTCTCCGGAGGTGGATT
>OFGQ01001273.1_pt1 | contig 17252 bp, 16 predicted proteins | sample 1521791 | NCBI WGS metagenome assembly OFGQ01 (sample SAMEA3504116, study PRJEB24116) | mouse gut metagenome | biome: mouse gut; feature: mouse-associated habitat; material: faeces | place: Denmark | collected 2011 | reverse complement strand
GCAGTCAGCCGGACAGGGAACGGCAAAATTTTTTACATTTCTTTTACTTCTTTATCTCACATGAGCAAATAAACAGAGAATACATCTGCCAGGAACAATAAAAACATTTGCAGGGGCCGTTTTTCCGAAGGGGACAAGCGGCCCCTGCTTTTTTTATGCCCTTTTTCGGAAAACGTCCCGGAAAAGGAGGTATTCATGCGAGAAGAAAGGCTTTTGAGCTATCTGAAAGGGGCCTGTCCCGGCAGGAAGTACCGGGTGAGCGGAAGCGATCTGGAGCGTGCGCTGAACATCAGCGGGACCGATCTGCGCAAGCTGGTCAACCGGCTCAGGCGGCAGGGCGTCCCCATCGCCAGCGACCGGCAGGGTTACTTCTACGCCGCTACCGCTGGGGAGGTGTACACCACCATCCGCCAGTTACAGCAGATGGTAAACGGTTTACAGAAGGCCATCGCCGGGCTGGAGGGATCGCTGGAGAAGTTCGGCGAGGCGGACGGCGCCGGAGGTGATCTCACCTGAACAGCTTTTTAAGCTGGATTGGCGGCAAAAAGGCACTGCGGGAAGAAATTGTAAAACGGTTTCCCGTGGGTTATGACCGGTACATTGAGGTGTTCGGCGGCGCTGCCTGGGTGCTGTTTTACAAGGCCCCTGGCAGGGATTTTGAGGTTTATAACGACTTTAACCACCAGCTTGCCAACCTGTACCGCTGCATACAGGAACACCCCAATGAGCTGATTGAGTCTCTGCGCTATGTCATTAACTCCAGGGAGAATTTCGAGTGGGCGAAAGAAGCGCTCGACCGGAATGTTCCTGCGTCGCCGGTTCAGAAAGCGTCCTGGTTTTACCAGAAGATCCGGTACAGCTACGCTTCGGGGCTCCTCAGTTTCGGGGCGCAGCCCCATGATATGTGGAGCAATTTTCCGCTGATCCTGCAAGCCAACCGAAGGTTGAAAGATGTGGTGGTGGAAAATCAGGATTTTGGTCAGCTCATCCGGCACTACGACCGGGAAAGCAGTCTTTTCTACTGTGACCCGCCCTACCACTCCACCGAAGGGTATTACAAGGACATTGGCGAGGAAGGGTTTACAGAAAAGGACCACATCCGCCTGCGGGACACCCTGCTGTCCATAGAAGGGAAGTTCCTGCTGTCCTACAACGACGACGGTTTTGTCCGGGAGCTGTACGACATCCCCGGCGTCCAGATTGAGTCAATCACCCGACTGAACAACATCAGGCAGCGGTACGACCCCAACTGCCAATTCGAGGAGGTCTTTATTTCCAACTACGATATGAACGAACGCGGGCTGTATCTGCCCAAACAATTTACTTTATTTGACTGAAACGGAGGAAAAAACATGAAATTTATAAAAGAAGGCTCCATCAAGGGAGCATTCGTTACAGCCGGTACCCTGAAAGTGAGCGGCATCTGTGATGAAAAGCTGGAGCTGCACACGCTGGACAACGCCGTGTTGCTTCTGAAGGGCTGGATGACCGCGCCGGAGCTGCTGACTGCCGCCCATGAACTCGCGAAGTTTGCGGCGGGCCTGTACAGCCACTTGGCCCAGGTCTGCGGCCCCTGCGAGGACTGCGACAAAGACAGCTGCCCCTATAACGACTTCGAGGAGGAGTCGGTCCAGGTGAATGAGTATCTGCGGGAGGCCGCTGGCATCCCCGATGGGGCCAAGCTGTGCGCCGAGGTTGACGAGGAGGCCCACACCGTTACGGTCCTGGCCGCAGAACACCGCTATGATCTGCGCGACCTTCCCGCTGAGCTGCTGGCAACCTTTGCCGAGGCCGGCACCTGCCTGGGCAAGCTGGAAGAACACATGATTGCGGAGGATATCGTCTATGGCAAGTGATTTTCCCTATCTCTATACCCATTCCAGGGCAGAGGCCAGACGGCATAAGGAAACACAGATGCACGAGGACAGCTTCCATCTGAACGTAGAGTGTGCCAGAGCTATTGAACAGGCTATCCGGGATTACTTCGAGGAATCCGGCGAGACACTGGACAAAGACTGTGCCCAGTCTGTGCTGGAGCAGTTCGGCTTCAAGCGGGTGAACTTCGTTCTGGCCAATTCCCTAAAGGAACTGCAGAAGTCAGCCTGCCATCATCTGGTCAGCGAGGAAATATACCAGTGGGGCCAGAGGACCTCTGTACCCCCGGACGGAAAATATAACAGGTATTTTTCGGTAGATACCGCCGCCGCACTGCTGGAGAAATTCATCGGGCAAGCCAGGGACGCATACCAGGCGCTGGAACTGTTCGGTCCGGAGCACTGCGTTGGCGACCGGCAGGAACAGGACTTCAACGGTAAGGTGCTGGTGATGAGCCTTGACACACTCCGGGAGAGCTGCTGGGACCCCCGCAATCAACTCTGGCTTGGGGAAGGGGGCTTCGGATGCTCGCCAACCGCCTCCGGTCGGGCGGTCTACGCCACCTGTCTGAGCGACGGTGAAAAGACCCGTTGGAACCGCACCGACTTCATCGGCGTACTGGACGAGCAGTATCTGCCCGGCTGGGCAGCCGAAAAGCTGGAGGAGCTGCGGTCTCAACACCAAGAGCAGGCTGGCGGCCCCTCCATGGGCGGAATGACAATGCAATAACAACAGCTGAACATTATGTTGGTACGCCGCATAAGCGGCTTCACCATAAATAAGAGCAAGGAGGAGAACATCATGAGCAAAACAACAAACAGCGCGGCCCAACCCAAGGAAACTCCAAAGCAGGAAGCCCAGCCTATGCAGATGAACATGAAGATACACGCCCTGCGCACGGACGGCTCGGTTTTGGCCAACGCCTCGGTAACCCTGAACGGCTGCTTTGCCATCAGAGGAATCCGGGTGGTCAACAGTGAAAGCGGCCCCTTTATCTCCATGCCCCGCTATAGGACGGGGGACGGGTATAAGGATGTCTGCTTTCCCTGTACCAGGGAGTTCCACCAGCAGTTCCAGCAGAAGGTGCTGGATGCCTACCAGCAGGAGCTGTCCCAGCTCTCCCAGCGGCAGCAGGCCTCTCAGGAACAGGCCGAGCCGCCCTATCCCGAGATGAAAATGTAGGAGGATATGACATGAAAAAACATTCCATTTTGTGCGCTATGGCGCTGATCCTGATCATGGCGCTGGCCCCCGCCGCCTACGCGGCGGCTCCCAGCTCCGCATGCTATCCCGTCTCCACCACCCGGAACGAGGATGGCACGGAAATCCACAAGGTCTACGACCTGTCCCCGGAGGAGGACCCCGCTGGAATCGCCCGGTCAGACTTTGAGCAGGAGGGCTTCCATTACACCCTTGTGGATCTGCTCCGGCAGGAATCCCCCGAGTACGAGGAGCGCATCCACACCGAGACAGTCTCCATCCCCAGCAAGAACAAGGACATGGAGTCGGTGCTGGCCCTCCTGCCCACCCAGAGGGAGTTCGTCACCGAGGACGGCCTCTCCGGCACCCTGACCCTCCAGCTGGACACGGTCCAGGTGGAGGTGGCCGGGTACGGCAGCTCCACAAAGGAAGTCTCCACCTCCCGAAGCTACCCCAATCTTGCCAGCCAGGACACCGCCAATATCCCCAAGAGCATCCAGGACGGCGGCAGCACCCTGACCCTCCAGAACATCAGCTGGCAGACGGACAACACCGCCAACCTGGACGGATACGCCGTTGGCGACCGGTACACAGCCGTAGCCACCTATACCGGCTCCGCAACCAGCAGTTACGTCAAGGGCTATACCGTGACCGCCGACTATAGCGGCACGGTCAGCAGGATCGCCCTGAACAAGACCCGCTATGTGGCCATTTTCGAGGGCACGCCCCTGAAGCCCGTGATTATTGAGCCTGATCCGGAGGCCCAGCCCTCCCAGAGCAAGTTCAATTGGCCGCTCCTGCTGGTGCCCCTGGGCGTTGTCGCTGCGGGCGGCGCCGGAATCGGGGCAACCCTGTTCGTGAAACACCGCAGAGAAAATATGGAGGAATCGGAATGAAAAAAATAATTGTCTTTTTGTACATCCTGTGCATGACCGCCGCCTTGATGATCCCCGCCAGCGCCGCAGAGCCTATGAATTATAACATCAGCGGCGTGGGCGACCCGGAGTACGGAAAACCCACCTCCTTCGAGGTGGTGCATACCCCTGACAATGGCGCGCAGAAAAATGAGGATATCAGCAAAAACGCCGCCCTTATCCCGCCCGGTTTCGGCACGCCCAGCGCCGACACCCTGAACACGGGCAGGCCCCTGACGCCCAATCTGGCTCCCGGCTATCAGCCCACTGCCGGGGCCGTGCTCAACGGCAGCTCTACCAACGTCCAGCCTCCCGATATGAGTGGCGGAGCAGTCAGTAGTCCGGTCGGAAACGGTTCGTTGTATGTTCCCGGCTCGTCTACGGTAACTGTGACCACCCCCACCTCCAACGGCTTCACTGAAGTAACGGAGGACCTGTACTACTCCGGGGGCTATCTGGCCAAGCTGAAGATCCCCAGCCTGAACCTCAATGTCAAGGTTTACGAGGGCACCGGCAGTAAGACGCTGGAAAAGGGTGCGGGGCATTTTGAGGACACCAGCATCTGGGACGGAAATGTAGGTATCGCCGGTCACAACCGGGGGACTAACTGCTACTTCGGGTCCATCCACACGCTGAAGCTGGGCGATCAGATCACCCTGACCACCAAGCTGGGTACCCGCACCTACGAGGTGACCTCGGTGTCCAAGGTGAGCGAAACAGACCGCAGCGGCCTTGCCGCCTCCACAGAAAATAAGCTGACTCTCTATACCTGCGTCCAGAACCAGAGCGCCTACCGCTGGTGTGTCACCGCCCATGAAATTGGGTAATATGCTTGATTTTCAGCCACTTCTTTCTACATCATATACTCCGATTCCGCTGGACTTGTGGATACTTCTTCGGTATTGTAGTGCTTGCAAAAGCCACAACAAAATTAAAGGAGGATACATCCATGAAAAGGAAAATGATGATCGCTCTGGCCACCAGCATTCTGCTCACCACCAATACCCCTGCAGCTCTGGCGATAGAAACTCCCGAAAATCAGCCCGTGGCAGCGGAATCCTGTCTGGCCAACGGCAAGGAAATCACAGAGGAAAATGTGGTGGAAATTCTGCGGCAGCTGGAACAGGACTGGCCCACCGGCACGGTCTGGGGAACGGACAAGACCCCCGGCACCCACAAGAACGAGGTCCCCAGCACAGAGAGCGGACGCGTCATGCAGAGCTACCGTGTCAGCAACACCTACGGCTGCGGGGCCTACGCCAGCATGATCAGCTCCCTCATCTTCGGTGATGAGGCCAACCCCGCCCGTAAGCTGGAGAACCTGTCCCAGATCAGGCCGGGGGATATCATCTTCCGGGTACGCAACGACACCGGCAAGATCTGGCACGTAAACATCGCGCTGGAGTCTCCCAACGAAAAGAACGGCTTCCACATCACAGACGGCAACGCTGGGGGGACGGTCCAATGGCCCGATGCGGAGAGTCCCTACAGTAGCATGGACAATTTGGACTGCTACCGCGGCAGTGGCAGGACCTACCATCTGGAGGTCTGGACCCGGTATCCGGAGAACGTCCCCCGCACCGGAGCCAGCGCGGACACGTGGCTGGGGAACGTCACAAAATAGAAGGAGGGAATATGAACCTGAAGCCACCAATTCCCCACATGAACAGCTCCAATTTATAGAATGAATATTCATCTCTTAAGGACCACACGATGTGCGGCCCTTTTTTTATCCCCAAACACGAATTAAGGAGGAAAAATATATGTTTCGCAACATGAAATCTCACTGGAAACGGGCAGTTTCCGGCCTGTTGGCTGTGGTCATGCTGGCTGGTATGCTCCCGGCCTCTGCCTTTGCCGCTGACACAGGCGGCAGCAATCCCTATGCCCCCACCGGCGATTTTGAACTGAACGTGGCCGGAGCCACCGCCTGGAACGGTGGCAACGAGGCCATCGTTGTCTACAAGGCCGATAGTGGCAGCGCCCAGGCCACCACCATCCCTGCCGCTGTGCCCTTTGCCCTTCTGGAGGACAAGGGCGGCGACCGCATCAAGATTGGCTACCAGGACGGCGGCTGGACCGGCGCTGCCCTGGATGGCACCGGCTGGGTGGACAAGGACAGCATCCTGGTCAATCTGCCCGACGTGATTCCCAGCATCGCCTATGAGTCGGACAGCGGTAAGCTGTTCAACTCCCGGCTGACCCGGTTTGAATATGTTGTTCCCTGCGATTATTCTCTGGCGGAACAGCTGGCAAAGGTCCAGAACGCATCCATGTCAGTCGGTGAAACGCTGGTGGTCCGCAGGAACGGTCAGGCCGTGAACACCGGCGCTGCCAAGGGTGATCCCGCCCAGCTGCACAGTTATACTTTGGATGGAGTGACCTACCAGAAGTATGACGCCTGGGCCGAGTATGAAATGCCGGATGACAGCCTGAGTAATCTCAGCTATGAGTTGCCCTATTCCATCGACCATGCTTACAGCGCCGACCCCAGCGTGACGCTGACCAGGTTTTGCCCTCAGACGGTGAAGCGTGCGCCTGCCAGGGTGAGCGCCAGCAATCCCACTGGCGGGGTGGGGGCCTACAACCCCGGCAGCCCCGGAGGTAAGAAGCCCACCACCTCTAACGTGTCCTGGGCTACCGACCCAGAGCGGACCTTCCTGCGCTTTACCCTGCTGGAATTTCCCCAGGGCGTCGTTACCGACCTGAACACACGGGATTGGAGCACCTGGCATGTCGTTGGTACTCCCTTGAATGTCGTTTGGAGCAACGGCTGGGCCGTTGACAAGTGCCGCAGCGATATTACCTGGTACAACTCCAACGCCATGCAGTACAACGGCGAGGGCAGCAACGCCTCTCAGCTTATGGGCGGCTCCTTTGAGAACGGCGGCGTGTACTCCTATGACGCTACCGGAGGAAGTAACAGCCGGTGGGTCACTACTGCCGATGAATTTCAGGCGGCGACTGGCATCACCAATCAGGAGAAGGAGCAGATGTTCCACTGCAATTCCAGCAGCTGGTCCAGCGGCTGGAGGGACGGTGATTATACCTCTATGTGGGGCACTGACGCGGAATCCGTCACTCCTGGAAACCTTTATAAAGTTTATAAGGCCAACGACGCGTTTCTCTATCTGTTAAAACGGCTGAGTTCCAATGAAAGTAATGATGGTTGGGATGCCGATACAGCAATGGAAAACTGGTCCGAGTACGTCCATGACGCGGACGGCAATCTGCGGACCAAGTACCGGATCATTGTAGAGACAGGCGGCGTCTTTAAGGACCCGGACGGTATGCGCCGGGCCTATACCCTGCGTGAGATGATGGCCTACAGTCTCTTTAACAACGAGAACAGGGGAAAAGACGATCTCCAAAGTCAACCATGCCCGGCTTGGCTACGGGGAAAAAACAAATCGCTTCACACTGATTCCAGCGGATGGCGCCAATGTTATTTATCTTAACGGTGAAGAGGTGTACAGCCCCACTGAACTGTCTCCCTATGATCTCATTGAGTTTGGAGAAACCGCCTTGGTATTTATCCCTTTCTGCTCCTCCAGATTTACCTGGGGGAAGGGGTTAAATGGAATTGAGGGTGGAACTTAATGGGCTTTTTTAATTTGATGCCAGGCAGGCGGCGCAGACTCCCTAGGATGGAACATCTACTTTCCTATCAAGCCGCTAACCTCCAATGTGTTGGAACGCGGGAACGGCAGGAGGACTCCTTTGCGTTTGTCAATGCCTTGGATGTTACTGAAATTCGCCGCAAAGGTCTTCTGGCGGTGGTGGCAGATGGAATGGGTGGGATGAGTGATGGCAAGCAGGTAAGCGAAGCCTGCGTCTCAAGCATCCTGTCGGATTTTCAGAATATGGACCGGGACGGAAATCTCGCCGCCCAGCTCGAAGAATCTGTTATGAATACCAATGAAAATCTATATAAACGATTTTGCGGTAAGGGAGGAACCACCCTGGTTGCAGCGCTCATTTATCAAGAAAACCTCTTCTGGATCAGTATCGGCGACAGCTATCTCTATTTAAAACGAGGGAAAGGACTCTACCGTCTCAACCGTGACCAGAATTACCGATCAAAACTTTATCTGGAAGCAATTCGATCCGGAACTCTGAATACAGCCAAAGCTGATTCAGACCCGGATGGCCCCCGCCTTTCAGAATTTCTGGGCAGTGAGAGTATCGAAGAGGTAGATCAGAATTTCCGCGCCTTCCGTCTCATAGATGGTGACAGCATACTGCTCTGCTCAGATGGAGTGGGAGGCGTGCTTAGGGAATCCGAAATACTGGAGTGTCTGAGTACAGTCAGCACACGGGATATGTGCGCGAAGTTGGATTCTAAAATCAAAACTTTGAACAGGTCGAACCAGGACAACTATACCGCGCTTGTAATACGGTGCGCCTATTGAATTCTGGCATAAGACGAAATTAAGGGAGGAAATACATCATGAAAAAAAGATTGGTTCCCCTCGTTTTGGCAATTTTAGTTGCTGTTTTAGCGGTTGGATGTGAGGGAAAGACAAACACTGCTGGAGGCTTTGACCGGGATGTGTTAAACAGCGTGGTTGTGGTCGCGCAGATCGTTGTGGTAGATGGGCAAATCATTGAAAAGGCCAGTGGAACCGGAACGGCGTTTTTCATTGGCGACCCCGCAGGAGACCCGGAGTTCCTGATCACAAATCATCATGTGATTGAAGGCTACCTTGCCACCGGAGGCGGTCAAGGCGAAAGCATACTGCGTGTAATCTACAATGATTCTGATATGGAAGAAGCCTATGTTGTGGATTATGATTCAGACAAGGATCTGGCCCTGTTGAAAATATCGAAACCCACCGATAAGCGCAGAGCTCTGTATCTCCAGCCACCCAGTGATGATATGCTGGGGTCCACTGTCTATGCGGTTGGTTATCCCGGTGTGGCGGACCGGCTTGCAAGCGCGACCGCTTCGTATCGGATGGAGGATGCCACGGTCACCACTGGCGTTATCAGCCGGATGTATGTAGAATCCGGGACAGGCCGGGATATGCTCCAGATGGACGCCGCAATTCATCCTGGCAACTCGGGCGGACCCCTGGTCGATGGAGCGGGAAATGTTGTGGGCATCAATGTTGCCCATGCCGCAACGACAGTACTGTCTCCTGTCGGGGAGACAGAGTCCGGTGAATTGGTAGTAGACCAGACTCAAGTGGATATCAGTGGGCTGTGTTACGCTGTCAACGTAAACGGACTTATTCCCATGCTGGACCGCAATGGAGTTCCCCACCCTGACAAGCCGTCAGAATTTCCGGTCATGCCGGTGGCAATTGGCTCCGCAGCAGTTTTGCTTATAGCTGTCGCTGTGGTTATGGTGAGTAAGGGCAGAAAAAAGGCTGTAAACCCACAGCCAGAACCGCAGCCGGCCCCGCGGCCCCAGCCGATTCCACAGCCCCAGCCGGTTCCAAGGGCTCCCGTGCTGTGCTCCATGGCCGCTCAGCATGGCGGTACGGTTATTCCACTTACGGGTCAGTCGATTCTGATTGGACGGGATATATCCTCCTGCCGTCTCACCTTTAAGGATGGAACTCCTGGGGTAAGCTCACGTCATTGTACCGTTTCGTGGGATCAGATGTCCGGTTCGTTTGTTCTGACTGACATGAAATCGACCTATGGGACATTTCTGCACAATGGACAAAAGTTGGCCCCTGGCGTACCTTGTCAGTTAAAGCCTGGGGATTCCTTCTACCTTGGAGAACCAGCTAATGCCCTCCGTGTTGAACTGAGGTGAGATTGGTGAGATTGGAGGCATATCTTTATACCAATCCTGGCGGACGGCGGGACAATGAGGATAGCGCCGACTATTGGATTGAAGCGGATAGTGGTATTTTCGTTTTGGCGGATGGCCTGGGTGGACACCGGGACGGTGCCGCAGCTTCGGCGTTGGTCACCCGGTCCCTATTAGACAGCTGGAGCTGGAGGGAACTGCCGGATGAGGATACAGACATAGGCGCTTGGTTGTATGACAGCATTATGTCCGCTAACAGAGAGCTCCTGGATACCCAGCAGGAATGCAGCAGCATGAAAAGCACCATTGTGGCGTTGACCATTGATCGTGAAAATTGCGCGTGGGCGCATGTAGGCGACTCCAGGCTGTACTATTTGACAAATGGCCATATTATACGCGCCACACAGGACCACTCCGTTTCCTTTAAAAAATTCCTGGCTGGTGAAATTGGTCTGGAGGATATCAACTTTGACGATGATCGTTCCAGTCTGCTGCGCGTAGTTGGTGACCCTGCTCGCTGTCAGCCTGATACGGGAATGCTGGAAATAAATGGTCAACTCAGCCCCGGGGATGCGTTTTTGCTGTGCTCAGACGGCTTTTGGGAATATTTATACGATGAGGAAATATTAATTGACTTTTTGAAGGCGGAGACACCAGAGCATTGGGCAGAGCTGATGCTGTTAAGGATACTCCCTCGTATCACACAAGAAACAGACAATATGACACTACTCACAGTATTCGTGGGAGGGGAGAACGAATGAAAACCTTATGGCGCGTAACGATGTGCCTTACAATATTACTGATAGCCACACCGATAGCGGGGGCTGTTCCCCAGGAAAACGTGGAATCTGACTCATCTGTTCAGATCCGATCCGCTTACTGCCAGCAAGTCGGAGCTGGAGATATCGTGTCTTCCAATCTGTTTATATTTGTATCTCAGGAAGCCGAATGGCCAGAACCACTGAAGGTTACCGCAGCAATATCCGCGAAAGGGCAGCAGATATTTTTGGATGCGGCTGAATGGAAAACAGTAGAGGAGAGAAGCCAGAGTATAGCTTTTCTCCTTCTGGTTGACCACTCCAATTCAATGAAGTCTGTATCAGGGGCTCAAAATGTATCCAGCTTTGTCCGGGAATTAACCAGGCAATATCGGGATCGGGAAAAAGTATCCTATGCTCTGGCGTCCTTTGGCAGGGAGTTTCAATTGGAACAGGAATTCACCGAAGACACTGCCGTATTTCAAGAAGCTGTGAACCAGATTGAATACGGTGAGCGGGCGTCAAATCCAGCAGGGGCCGTTCTGGCAGCGGCGGACTATTTGGATGGTTACGCCAGGAGCGAAGGAGAATTGGTAAACCTTATTTTAATCACAGATGCTATTCCAGAGAAGGTAGACGATGACAGTCTTGCGCTGGAAACTGCGGCAAAGCGGATTGAAGGTGAATCCTCCATTGTAGTCCATACTTTTGGCCTAAGCAATCCGGAGCGTGACGAGAGCATCCAGGGACTTGGCGCATTAAACTCCATGGGGTTGGGTATCCATGCGGTCACGGCAGAAACCACTGCTCGTAATACTGCCAGACAGATAGCGGAGCTGATTGACCATCTATGGGTCTTTCAGTTTTCCACAGGCCGCCGGCAGGTAGAACAGACACTTGATATTGGTCTCTATTTTAACGGAAGTTCGGTAGCAGCTATGCGGGTCCCCAATTTGGGAGAGATGAAGATGACCTCTGAGCCCAATCCTGATCCAGAGAATACGGAGGAGCTTCCATCAGGGGAAAATCCAGACCAGCAGGATGAAGGCGATGGCAAGGGCAGCTCAGAACCTGTTGACCCCAATAACGGAAACGTTCCATCAGAAAATAACGCGCAGCCAATTTCACCTGGAAGCAGTGGAGCACAGGGAACTGCTGGTGGTGGAGCAGGAAAAATATCTCTTACCTGGATTGTGGTCGGAGCGGCAGGATTGATTGCGCTGATTGGCGTTATATTTATCTTATTACGTCGTAAACATGATTCCCCTGCCCAAGAAACAGAGGACGGGGCAATTTGTATGGTTTTAGAGGTAATATCCGGCGAATGTGCTGCCAAGGGAAACAGATTTTATCTGTCGGATGAGCTTATCATTGGGAAGAGCAGAAAATGCGATATCGTGTGGAAAAACAATGGAATGGCCCCCCAAAGCGCACGCATTTTCCTTTCGGATTATGTCGTCTATATTGAAGACATCGGTTCCTCTAATGGTGTATATCTCGGGGGAATGCGTCTGTACAACGCAAACCGGCTTCGCAGCGGCGATGAAATCGCAATCGGCTCTGCCAGATTTCGGTTTAAATTTTAGGGGGAGATGTAATGTACCAGACAAAAGGATCGATAGGGGCTCGGATCGGGGCCTGCCTTCTAGACGGCGCAATTCTATGGGTCATGATTGTAGTTGGAGTTTTTATCTCTTATGGGCTGGGCGTGATACTGATGCTTGCCGGGTCGGTACTGTACTTTGGCATCTGTGAGGGCAGCTCTTTGAGCGCATCCCTGGGCAAGAAAATGTGCGGCCTTATTGTTGTTGACAGCAGCGGAAATCCGCTGGGATATGGAAAATCTTTTACAAGAGCACTGTGCCGGCTGTTATCAGGCCTTGTATTCGGTATTGGTTTTATGATTGGCCTCTTTGATGAAAAGGGACTGACGCTGCATGACCGACTGGCTGGTACATTTGTGGCGGATCGATTCCAGGTTCAGCAGCAAAAGCCTACTCCGGTTCCTAATCCCGGATCGCAGATGGAAGGAGTGTCTATGAATCCTCAGATTATTGGTATTGTGGGACAGTTTGCCGGACGTGCTTTTCCAATCCCGCCTCAGGGGATCATGATGGGCAGAGATCCCGCAGCATGTGACTTTGTATTTTCTGAAAACACGAAAGGAATCAGCCGCAGCCATTGCAAACTGCAATTTAATAATCAAACACAGATGTTTGTTCTCTATGATTTGGGGTCCAGCTATGGCACATTTCTGGGAAACGGTCTCAGAGTGCCCCAAGGACAGCCAGCCGCATTGCGAACAGGGGATGAATTCTATTTGGCCTCCCGCGGGAACGTTTTTCGTGTAGAAGTTTAGGTTTACCTAACGCCTTTTGGATATATAGCTGACATAGTATAGGAGAGAATTGCTATGAGTCGATGTTATAACTGTTTCCAAGAGTGGAACAACCCTGATGTAAGGACTTGCCCACATTGTGATTATGATCCTGCCACAGATCAGAATAAGTATCCGTTCGCACTTGGGCACGGCAGCGTCCTCGCGGGCCAGTATATCACTGGCCGTGTGCTTGGACAGGGCGGCTTTGGAATTACCTATCTGGCACTGGATAACCAATCCGGTGCGCGAGTCGCAATCAAAGAGTTTATGCCAGAAAGCATGGCAGTGCGGGCCGCTGGCACTCCGCAGATCACTGTTTACACCGGACAGCGTCAGGAAAACTTCCGGTATGGTATGGAGCGGTTTCTGGATGAAGCCAAGGTTCTTGCTAAATTTCAGGACAATCCCAATATTGTTGGAGTACGCAGTTATTTCGAGGAAAATGGAACCGCTTACTTTGTAATGGAGTATGTGGAGGGAATCAGTTTCAAAACTTATATCCAGAACGAAGGCGGAAGAGTCCCGTGGGAAGAAGCTGTGCGGATTCTCACCCCGGTAATGGATGCGCTGGGTTCGGTCCATAAGGAAGGGATCATTCACCGGGATGTAACCCCTGACAATATCTTTTTGACCGCTGACGGGCAGGTGAAACTGTTGGACTTCGGCTCCGCCCGGTACAGCCTGGGAGATAAGAGCCGTAGCCTGGATGTCGTTCTGAAAGCCGGTTACGCCCCCAAGGAACAGTATACCCGGCGCGGAAAACAAGGGCCGTACACAGACGTGTACTCTCTGGCCGCATGTATGTATTCCGCTGTCACAGGCTATCTGCCACCGGAATCATTGGACCGTGCGGATGAGGATGACCTGGTTCTGCCCTCCACCCGTGGAATAAAGATTCCCCAGGCAGTAGAAGATGTTATACTTCACGGTCTGGAGGTCCAGCCGTCCGACCGTTATCAGACAATGGGAGAATTTCACTCTGCACTGAGCAAAGCAGTGGAGAAGCACGCTCCGGATGAAGATCACATCCCTGTCCCACTATCAGCGCCCGTCTCAGTTCCGCCGGAAAAAGGGAAAGCTACTCAGGATAAAGCAGTTCCTCATTCAGATACTGGAGAAACTCCGCAAGACGACGGTTCAGATGTAAAAAGGACATTCCGTTTTCCAAAATGGACTTGGGGCGCGGCTGCTTGCTCAGCAGTTGTACTGTGTACTTTAGCTGTGAGCGGTATGTTCCCCAACGGGAAGAACGCTCCGATCAACGAAAACAGCAGTGCAGATCAGAGCGGCATTCCCCCACAGTATTCAGTTGGGGACAGCAGCGGTGATCAACCAGACAATTCTATAATCGCACTTCCCCCAAACAGCATGATTGCGTCAGGGTCTCAGCCTGAAGACAATCCTGACAGCAGTTCAAGCGAACCCCAAGTGAATAATACAAAACCCGGTGATACAAACAATGCTTCTTCTGAGATTCCCGAGCCTTCAAAAACGCAGAGTTCCGATGATCCTGAAAATAAAAATCCGTCTGTTCAGGATGCGCCGAAACCAGCAGAATCGACACCTTCTCAAAAGGACTTGCAGACAAAAGCAGATACATATGCGAAGAGCGGCGATTGGGAAAATGCTGCGGAGCAATATCGTCTGATGAAGACCTATGGTTATTTGAGCGGCTCAGCTCTATCAAAAAAACTGCTTCAGCTGGGCAATTCCGCTCAGAAAGCCCGTGGGAGCAGAGATGATGCGAATGCTGTTGCTGCGCTTGACTTATACCAAGAGGCTTACCGCCTCGGAAATATGCAGGCCGCAGTCAGCATTGGAAGATGTTATGACGACGGCATAGGTGTGAAGAGGGATGAAGGTACGGCAGTTCAATACTATATAGAAGCTGCAAATGCATGTATCCCGGATGGGATGCATAACTTGGGATTTTGCTACATGGACGGCAGAGTTGTTGAAAAAACGAAGAACTTGGCGTGCAGTGGATGACAAAATCCTTCGAGGCCGGTAATGTGTATTCTGCATATACCCTTGGCATCACTTTGCAGCAGGCTGGACAAAAAGAATTGGGATTTGAGTGGTACCTAAAAGGTGCTCAGGCTGGAGACGTATGGTGCATGGAAAATCTCGGACTCTGCTATCAACATGGCTGGGGTGTGGAACAGGATTCGGAACAGGAGATTTATTGGCTGGAGCGGTTCCTGAAAGAGTGTTCTCCGGCCCCGTGGAATAAGGATGACATTCAAAAACGGCTTAATAAGCTTTATGAGGAGCGGGGCGGTTGAGCGTTTTCCATTAGAGCTTTGTCTGCCGGACGCATAGTGAACGGCGGAAAAAGAATGCGATGTATAATGCCCCCAGTACAAAATAAGTCGAAGGGGAATATGTATGAAGATGAATTATTGCTATAATTGCTTTGAGAACCTGGGAGAAAATCACGCCGGTCCCTGTTCCCACTGCGGCTTTGATCCCGCCAGTATTGAGGGAAAATATCCTTTTGCGCTTCCACAGGGCAGTATTCTGGCAGGCCAGTACATCATTGGCCGGGTGTTGGGCTAGGGAGGATTTGGCATCACTTATCTGGCGTTGGATAAAAAGCTCAACATGAAAGTGGCGATCAAGGAGTTTTTACCGGATGGAATTGCGGTTCGGGCGGGAGGTTCGCACCAGGTAACCACCTATACCGGTCAGCGTGAAGAGAATTTCAAATATGGTATGGAACGGTTTCTGGATGAGGCCCAGGTGCTGGCTAAATTTCAGGGGAACCCAAACATTGTGGGTGTGCGCAGCTATTTCGAGGAGAATGACACAGCTTACTTTGTGATGGACTACATTGAAGGAACCAGCTTTAAGACCTATATCCAGGAACAGGGCGGCAAAGTATCCTGGGAGGAGAGCGCCAAAGTGCTGCTCCCAGTAATGGACGCACTAGGGGCGGTCCACAAGGGGGGCATCATACACCGGGATGTCACGCCGGACAATATCATCCTGACAACGGATGGCGGTGTAAAGCTGCTGGATTTCGGCTCCGCCCGATACAGCTTGGGTGATAAGAGCAAAAGTTTGGATGTGGTGCTCAAAGCGGGCTACGCGCCGAAAGAACAATACATCCGTCGAGGCAAACAGGGACCATACACTGACGTTTACTCGTTGGCGGCCTGTTTCTATGCAGCAATCACGGGATTTTTGCCGCCCGAGTCTCTGGAACGGATGGATGAGGACAACCTTGTGCCGCCTTCTACCAGGGGGGTCAAGCTGCCGTCCGGATTCGAAGACGCCATACTGAAAGGACTGGAGGTCCAGCCCGCCGACCGTTATCAGAGCATGGAGGAATTCCGTGCGGCACTGGATGCGGCAGTGCGGGATGCTGAAGCCGTTCCGGTGCAATCCGCTGTGACGGCTGGAGTTACCGCCGCCAAATCTGCTGCGGCAGAATTTGCCGATCCAGTACCAGCCGAAAACGCCAGACCAGTTTCGGAACCGGCAAAGCAAACGCCGGCAGATGCCAGAAAGCATCAACTGTCCTTGCTGGAACGTGTCAAGGCCCTTCCAACCGCAGCAAAGGGTGGCGTGGCGGCTGCGGCGTGTTGTGTGGTCATTCTGTGCGCTTTGGCTGCGAATGGTACATTTTCTGCTGGAAAAGATGCTCCGGTATCCGGCAATAATGGTGCGGGCCAGAATGGCGGGGTCCCTCAGCTTTCCGTTGGGGACACCAGCTCCAGCCAGCCGGATACTCCCGCTGGCAGTATTCCAGAGACAAATCTGCCCGCAGATACCTCTGAGCCGGCAACGCAGCCTGATGCGGCTACAGACCCGGATCAGTCGAAACAGGTAACCGCTCCTGAGCAAAGCCCCACCAGCAATCAGCCTGCCGGAACACAAAAACCCGATGAGCCGAAAAAAGACTCAGGACAAGAGAAGCCTGTTGAGCCGCAGAAGCCAGCAGAACCGGCAAAGCCTACCTTGGCTGAATTGCAGGCAGCCTCAGACAGTTATTGCAAGAATAAGCAGTGTGAAAATGCGGCTGATTGCTACCGGCAAATGCACGCTTTAGGATATATTACTGCCACTAAATTGTCAGAGGAGTTAATCAACGTATCATTTTATAGTTCCGACCTGCAATTTCAATATAATATCTATAAATGAGCAAATTCAGGAATTGACGAAAGCAGTCCGGCAGCGGTGAAGGCCGATGTGGAAGGGCACAATATGGCCAAGACCGCAGGAAAAGAAGAAATGGGCAAGGGCTAAGACAAGCAGCAAGCGATCAAGAGCTTTAGCAGCCCGAACCATGAAACTTTTTAAGCCCATATAGCGTTTATGAGCGCGGAACAAGACCTCAATAGTCCAGCGGTGAGAAT